>Ga0075418_10003307_pt1 | contig 18390 bp, 12 predicted proteins | sample SoiMetdeltSBSDD2_FD_81776 | JGI IMG/M metagenome (GOLD analysis project Ga0075418, IMG submission 81776) | Bulk soil microbial communities from a Populus tree surrounding site in Tennessee, USA - Soil MetaG P. deltoides SBSDD2 | ecosystem: Environmental > Terrestrial > Soil > Tree plantation... | reverse complement strand
GCGGCCGGTCACGGAACGCCTGCAGGACGGCCGCAGTCTGCTGCGCATGCGCGAGGGCCGCGTCTTCCTGACGGGCGCCGGTGCATCGGAGAAGGGCAGCCGGCCGTTCGTCGATGCGTGGAACCTCGGCGACAACACGAAGGAGCGGCTGTTCCGCGCGGCCGAGGGGCACCACGAGACGTTCGTCGGCTTCCTCGACGACGCGGGCAGGCGGATGCTCGTGCGCAGCGAGTCGCCGGCCGAACCGCCCTCGCTCGTCGTGGTCGAGTGCTCTAGCGACGCGCGCAAGCCGTTGCTCGCGTTCCCCGACCCTGCGGCCGAGTTCATCCGCGGCATCGAGAAGCGTCTGCTGCGTTATCAACGCGAGGACGGCGTCCCGCTCTCGGGCACGCTCTATCTGCCGCAAGGGCACAAGCCCGGCATGAAGCACCCGGTGCTGCTCTGGGCCTATCCGCTCGAATACACCGATGCGAGTGATGCCGGCCAGGTGCGCGCTGCGCCGAACCGCTACCTGCGTCTGTCCGGCGCGTCGCACCTGTTCCTGCTGCTGCACGGCTACGCGGTCTTCGACGATGCGGCGATGCCGATCGTCGGCCCCGTCAAGACGGCGAACGACACGTTCGTGCAGCAAGTGCAGATGAACGCGCGCGCCGCGGTGAAGGTGCTCGAGGAACAGGGTTGCGTCGACACGAAGCGCATCGCCGTTTCAGGCCACAGCTACGGCGCGTTCATGACTGCGAACCTGCTCGCGCACACGGACCTGTTCGCGACTGGCATCGCGCGCTCGGGCGCCTACAACCGCACGCTGACGCCGTTCGGTTTCCAGAACGAGGAGCGCACCTTCTGGGAGGCGCCCGAGGTCTACCAGGCGATGTCGCCGTTCTCGCACGCCGACAAGATCAACGAACCGATCCTGCTGATCCACGGCGCCGACGACAACAACCCCGGCACGTTCCCGATGCAGTCGCAACGGTTGTTCGTCGCGATCAAGGGACACGCGGGCAATGCGCGGCTGTGCATGCTGCCGCACGAGGCCCACGGCTATCGCGCGCGTGAGAGCGTGCTGCATTGCCTCGCCGAGATGTGCGCCTGGCTCGACGAGCACTGCACGGGCGGCGGGTAGGCCGGTTGCGTCGACGGCCAGCAATCCGCGCAGATTCTGGTACATTGTTGCCTTCGCCATTCCACTACAGGCATGGCCATCCTCATGGTGACGTCCCCGCGTGTTCCCGTTCTGTGTGCAGGCGACCGCCTGACGCGTGACGAGTTCGAACGGCGCTACTCGGCGATGCCGGACCTGAAGAAGGCCGAGCTCATCGAAGGAGTGGTGTACATGGGGTCTCCCGTCAGTCTGCTGCGTCACGGTCAGCCACACGGAAACCTCTGGGCGTGGCTCACGTACTACCGCGAGGCCACTCCAGGGTTGATTGCAGGGGACAACACCACGGTCCGCCTCGACCTCGACAACGAGCCGCAGCCCGACCTGCTGCTGTGCATCCCTGCCGCGGTGGGTGGCACGGCGAAGATCACCGCAGAAGGCTACCTCGAAGGGCCACCCGAACTCGCGATCGAAGTCGCGGCGAGTTCGGTGAGCTACGACCTGCACCAGAAGCTCGGTGTCTACCGGCGCAATGGAGTCCAGGAATACCTCGTGCACCGCGTCGACGACGGCGAGGTCGACTGGTTCGTGCTCGAACACGGCACCTACGTGCGCCACCAGCCCGACGCCGAGGGCCTCCTGAAGAGCCGGGTGTTCCCAGGGCTGTGGCTCGACGTGCCGGCCTTGTTGCGCGCCGATCTGCAGGCCCTGCGCGACGCGGTCGAACGCGGCGCAAAGGACTCCGCGCACCCGGCGTTCGTGCTGCGGCTTGCCGCCCAGTGACCGCAATCCGCGCAGATTCTGGTACATTGTTGCCTTCGCCATTCCACTACAGGCATGGCCATCCTCATGGTGACGTCCCCGCGTGTTCCCGTTCTGTGTGCAGGCGACCGCTTGACGCGTGACGAGTTCGAACGGCGCTACTCGGCGATGCCCGACCTGAAGAAGGCCGAGCTCATCGAAGGAGTGGTGTACATGGGGTCTCCCGTCAGTCTGCTGCGTCACGGTCAGCCACACACAAACCTCGCGTACTGGCTCACGTACTACCGCGAGGTCACTCCCGGTTTGATCGCGGGGGACAACGCCACGGTCCTCCTCGACCTCGACAACGAGCACCAGCCCGACCTGCTGTTGTGCATCCCGGTCGCGGCGGGCGGCACCGCGCGCATCACTGCTGACGGCTTCCTGCAAGGGCCGCCGGAACTCGCAATCGAAGTGGCGGCGAGTTCGGTGAGCTACGACCTGCACCAGAAACTCGGTGCGTACCGGCGCAACGGGGTCCAGGAGTACCTCGTGCACCGCGTCGACGACGGTGAGGTCGACTGGTTCGTGCTCGAACACGGCACCTACGTGCGCCAGCAGCCCGACGCCGAGGGCCTCCTGAAGAGCCGGGTGTTCCCGGGGCTGTGGCTCGACGTGCCGGCTTTGTTGCGCGCCGACCTGCGGGCCCTTCGTGCTGCCGTCGAACGCGGTGTCGGGGACCCCGCGCACGCTGCATTCGTGTTGCGGCTCCGCGCTCAGTGAGGCTGGACTCACACGACCGTCAACTCGAAGCCACGCCGGTACTCCTTCTGCACGAGCCGTTGCGCTGCCTTGATGTTCACGACGCGCATCGACTCGCTGTCCCACTCGATGCGCTGGCCCGTGCGGACCGCCAGATTGCCGAGCAGCATCGCCTCAGTGAACGGAGCCGCGTAGTCGAAGTTGGCCACCGGCTGCGTGCCGGTCAGGATCCCGCGCAGCCATTCTTCGTGGATGCCCGGCGAACGCGGCAAGAACGGAGTCGGCGGCTGCACGTTGGCGAACTGCTCCTTCGGGTGCAGCTCGAACGCTTCGCCGTAGTCCGTCGGTGAGTAGAGCTTGCCCTTGTCCCCGACCAGCAGGAAGCCGCCGCTGCGCAGCTTGACGCCGGGCAGCAGGTCGGCCGGCGGCAGGTCGCCACCGTCGTACCAGTGCATCGAGACAGCCGGTCGAGCGCCCCGCGGCGGGAACTCGAACCGGATCGTCGAGCGTCGCGGCGCGGTTTCCGCGTGTTGGCCGGAGGTGATCGCTTCGACGACCGTTGGCGCCGTCAGTTCGAGCGCGAAGAACGGCAGGTTCGCCACGTGGCAAGCCATGTCGCCCAGTGCTCCGGTGCCGAAGTCCCAGAAGCCGCGCCAGTGGAACGGTGCGTAACCCTGGAAGGCCTCGCCCTTGCGGGCCGCCGCGTAGGGTCGCCACGCGGCGGGACCGAGCCAGAGGTCCCAGCGCAGTCCCGGCGGGATCGCATCGATGTGTTCGGGCCGGTCGATGCCCTGCGGCCAGATCGGGCGGTCGGTCCAGACGTGGACTTGCCTGACGGTGCCGATCACACCGGCCCGCACGCATTCGGCGGCCGCGCGGAAGCCGTCGTAGCAGGTGCCCTGGTTGCCCATCGACGTGATGACCCCGCTCTTCTTCGCGGCCAGGCGCAAGAGGCGCGCTTCGTGGATCGTGTGCGTGAGCGGCTTCTGCACGAAGACGTGGATGCCGAGCGCCATCGCCGCGAGTGCTGGGCCCGCGTGGCTGTGGTCGGGCGTGCTCACGACGAGACCGTCGAATTTCTCCTTGTCGAGCAGGTCGCGCCAATCGTCGTAGAAGGTCGCCTTCGGCTGTTCCTGCCGCGCCGCCTTCGCCTTGTCGAGATCGACGTCGCACAGCGCCACGATGTCGTGGGTCTTCGCACACTCCTGCATGTCCGAGAGACCCTTGCCGCCACAGCCGACGACGCCGAGGCGCAGGCGGTCGTTCGCGGAACGCGGGCGGACGGCCGCGGAGCCCGCACACGCACCGAGCGCCGCGGTTCCGACGAGGGCGCTGCCGATCAGGAAGTCGCGACGCGAAGGGCCGGGTGCGTGCATCGCCGCAATGTAGCGATGCGGCGGCCGGTGTCGTCTTTCATGTAGCATGCGGGGCTTTTCCCGGTCATTCCCTCCGGATGTTCGGCCGCGACCCAATCGATCGACGTTTCGCGCACTTCTGCCGCACGGGCGATCCCGACGCGCTCGGGGACGTGTTCGACCACACGGCAGGTCGGCTGATGCGGATCGCGCTGTGGCTCGCGGGCGATCGTGCCGACGCCGAGGACCTGCTGCAGCGGACGTTCTTGCAGGCGATCGAGACGCGCACGCAGTTCGAGCCAGGCAAGCCCGTGTTGCCGTGGTTGATGGGTCTGCTCGGCAACCAGGCGCGCAAGTTGCGCCGCGACCGCGACCGTGCCATGGCGTTGCGGCCGCCAGCCGACCGCGTGCGCGATCCGGAAGTCGAAGCCTCGGCGAGGGAACTGGAGCAAGCCGTGGGTGCGGTGCGCGACCGGCTCGGCGAACCGTACCGCGAGGTGCTGCGGCTCCACCTCGAACAAGGGTTCGACGCGAAGGAGATCGCCGAGCGATTGGGGCGCCCTGCGGGCACGGTGCGCACGCAGCTGATGCGCGCGCTCGATCTGCTGCGGCGCCGGCTGCCAGGTGGATTCGTCGCCGGACTCGGGGCCCTCACCGTCGTGGACGTCGCCGCCGTGGCGGCCGTGCGGACCGCGGTGATGACATCGGCCCATGGTGCTGCCGCGGGTGTCATGGCGGGCACGGCTGCAACGACGACGGTCACACTCGGAGGTCTGCTGATGGCCAAGAAGGTTCTGCTCGTGCTTCCGGTGGCCTTGCTGCTGGCGGCTGTCACGTGGGTCACCGTGTGGCGCGGATCCGGGGACGAAGCCCTCCAACCGGCGCCGGTCGTGTCGCGTGTGAACGGCAGCTCCGGACCCGACAGCAAGAGTCCAGTTGCATTGGGCGCTGCGCATGAGGTCGCCACCGAGCGCCTCGCGGCGACAGCTCCCGAGACGAGTGGCGAACCCGGTTTCGCCGCGCTTCGGGTGGTCGTGCACTGGCAGCACGATGGCAGCGCTGTCCCGGGCATGGGCGTGCAGGTGCTGCGCAAGGGCGGCGGCGTGTTGGACAACCGCGACGCCATCACCGACACCGGCGGGATCGCACTGCTCCGCCACATCGTGCCCGGCACCTACCATGTCCAGGGATCGTTGATCGATCACGACGGTCAGGTCGACCTGGCCGCGGGGGAACTTCGCACGGTGGAGGTCGAAGCCAACCAGAAGACGGTCGTGGCCGGCCGCGTGATCGACAGCGAAGGTCGATCCGTTGCCGGTGCCTGCCTGTGGCTGTCGGCGTCGATGAACTGGTCGGAAGGATGGGAAGCGGCGCGCAGCGATGGCAGCGGCTCGTTCACGGTACCCCTCGGCAACCATCACTACCTCGGCGCCCGGATGGACGGTCACGTGCCCTCGTATCTGCAGAGCTTCGATGATGCGAGCCGCGGCCCGTTCCGCGACGTCGTGCTGCAGCTGCGCGGCACTGCAGCGCGCCTCCACGGCACCGTGCGCGATGCGCGCGGCAAGGCGGTTGCGTGGGCCACGGTTTGGGTCGGTCAACACGGTGGCGGTGGCGTTGCGAGCGGGAGGCCGGATGTCCGGTTCACGATGCCGAACCCGGAGAAGCTCACGACCGACCACGACGGCAAGTTCACCGCGACCGGCTTGCCACCCGGCGACGTGCCGGTCTCGGTCTGGGCGACCGGTTTCGGCCTGCTGCGGCACTCGGTTGCGGTGGGGGCCGGGGAGGTACAGGCGATCGATCTCACGCTGCTCGATGCGGCCGCGGTCACCGGTGTCGTTCGCGACACCGCAGGTCAAACGGTGGCGAACGCCGGCATCTGGTTCGGCGACGAGTTCAGGACGTTCCCGGGGGCCTACGCGCTGACCGACGACGCTGGCCGGTTCCGTTTGGACAACCTGCCCGCATGGCCGGCGGGCGTCGTCCTGGTCGCAGGCCACGGCACCATCAAGGCCACGGCTCGCCTGCAGTTGACCGCCGGGGCCACCACGGAGTGGAATCCCGTGCTCGACCACGGCCGCACGATCCGGGGCACGGTGCTCGGTCCCGAGCGCCCGCTCGCAGCGATGAAGGTCGGCGTGGTGCATCCGAGCTACCAAAGCGTGCAGCGTTGGTTCGAGACCGGCGCGGACGGAGTCTTCGAGCTCCAACAGGTTGGCGACAAGCCGTGCTGCGTGCAGGTGGCCCAGGGCGAAACCGTGCTGCGCGAGGTGCGCGCGGTGGCTCCCGACACCCGCGATCTCATCGTGCGCGTTGGCGCGAGCGATCTACCGACGGCGCGCGTCCGCGGGCGCATCCTCGACGTGAGCGGCCAGCCGGCCCGCGGCTCGGTGTTCCTGCGGCGCGAGAGTGTCACGAGCGGCGAGAACAGCAGCCTCGACGCCACCACGGGAGCGTTCACCTTCGGTCCAATGCCCGCGGCTTGCTACCGGATCAGCGCGTTCACCGAGGAGTCAGGGCAGGTGCTGCTCGGTACGTTCACGTTGGAACCCAACGAGGATCGGGTGCTGGACGATTTCATCCTGCAAGCAACCGGCGCTCTCGAGTTCACGGTGGTGGACGCTGCTGGGCAGCCCGTCGACACGACCAACGTGCATCTTCGCACCGAAGCAGGCGACACGCTCCAAGCCGGCATCCTCGAGCGCGGCAAGGGCAAGGCGACGAAACTGCAACCGGGCCGCTACCTGGTCGAGGTGCATTTCGGCAAGCGACACGCGGTGGAAGTGATGACGGCAGAAGTCGAGGTGCGCAGCGGGATGACGACGCCCGTCGAGATCCGCGGTCGCCCTGGCGTCCAGGTACGAATCGCCTTCCGCGATCTGGCCGCCGCGGATCCGGAGCGCAGCGTGTCGGTCTCCTGCCGCGGCGAGGACGGCCAGCTCGCCAGCATCTTCAGAACCTATCCGCAGAACGCGGAGCCGCTCGTGCAGCGGACAACACTGCCGCCGGGCCGCTACCAACTCGACTGCAAGGTCTCCGACGGCCGCAGGGTCGCCGCCGAGATCGCAATCCGTGCGCTCGACGAGAAGCCCAACATCACCATCGATCTGCCCGCGCGCTGATCCGCACCGATCGCGTCACTTCTTCTTCTTCTTCTGACCCGGTTCGCAGCCGTGCTCGATGAGCTTCCACTTGTCGAGGTAGAGGAAATCCGGCGACTGCTCGAAGTCGTGGCACTGCGTGCAGAGCACCGAGGCCTGGATGCCGCCCAGGATGCCGAGCTTCTTCTCACCGTTGCTCAGCGCATGCGCGCTGCCAGGACCGTGGCAGCGTTCGCAGCCCACTGCCGCGAGGTCGGGCGTCTCTTCGAACGAGACGAAGCCGCTCTGCTCGCGGAAGCCGACGACGTGGCAGCTCACGCAGTCCGGGTAGGCAGTGACGGGCCAGCCGTAGCGCTTGGGATCGCCCTCGGCCTTGACGAGGGTGTCCCAGGCGCCGGCGTGCCTCGACTTCTCCCAGACCGCTGCGGCCGAAGGGTGGCAGCCCTTGCAGGTGCTGCTGCCGACGTAGCTCGCGCCGCTCTGCGTCGGCACCTGGCGCATCATGTGGGCCAGCACGTCCTTCCTCTTGACCTCGTGCCGGTGTTCGAGCAGCGCCTCCTTCACGTTGGGGTCGCCACCACCGCCCGGCAGCGTCTTGCTGCCCGCCAGCGGCACGAGCTCGCAAGCAACGCGTGGACGGCCATCCTGACGCGCGAGCCGCACGTCGCACAACACGCGGCCGCGGGTGCCGGCGAACAGCAGCGGTACACCCTCGACGAGCGATGCGTTGGGGCTCGGCTCGATGTAACCAGGGTCCATGCACACGGCGAGATCGGGTGGTGGCTGCAGCTTCGGCACGAGCGCGCGCGCCGCGATGTCGGAGCAGTGCAGCATCAGCACGCGCAGCGTCGAGGCGCCTGCACCCTTCAGCGCCGCAGCCCAGGCTTCCGCGGGCGGCAGCAGGCGCAGCGTCTCGTCGGGGGCCGGTAGGCTCAGCGTCAACGACGCGATTCGCACCTTCTGGCCGCGCACGTCTTTCTCGACGAACGGCCTGGCCGGCCAATCGGGCGCTGTGCTGGCGAGGTCCGAGGCCACGACGGGCCAGTAGTCGACGTCGGCCTCTGTGCGTCGAACCGCGCCGACGAATGCACTCCATTCCGCGCGCGGCACGAGCAGGTCCTTCTGGCCGACGCCGAGCGCATCGTACGGGTGCTCCATCTGGAACAGGATCGAGGTCGCGGTGTAGAGCTTGAGCACGTCGAGATCGGTCGCGCCGTCGACGAGGTCGCCGCCTTCGAGCAGGATGTCGTAGTTGCGCTGTTCGCCGATGTGCTGCATGCGGCGCGCGAGTCCGCCGAGCTGGCCGCCTGCACAACCGCAAGGCTCGAGCCTGCCCTGCATCGACCCGGACACGAGCAGCCGCACGCTGTCGGCCGGCAACGGCGCCGCGGCGGCGGGCGGATCCTGGGCCTGCGGGAGCGCGGCCACGGCCTGACCGCCACACTGGGCGAGAGTCGCGACGAACGTAGCGAGCAGCAGGCCCGTCGTGGCCAGCAGCGAGAGGGCGTTCATGAGTTCTTGGGGAAGACCACGAGATCGACCTGGAGGAACGGACCTTGGGCACCGTCCTTGGTCAACACGACGGCGCCGCGCACGGCTTCGGTCAGGCCGCCAACGTATCGCACGAGCAAGCGATGTTGGCGCTCCTGGCCAGGGATCGGCGTGAGCTTGACCTCGAAAGACTTGGTCAAGTCACGGCCATCCGTCGAGACGATCTCGTGCACGGCGAACTCCGGCTTGCGCCTCTGGTCGTGGTCAGTGACCAGCACGAACTGGCCCGTGGCTTCGGCCGGGTTCTGGGCGCGTTTGAGATCGGCGCGGAACGAGATCTTCGACATCGGCGTCGCTTCGAGGTCGGGCACGGTCTTCCACGTCGCGGTGAGGTGCACGCGGTAGCCCGAGGCAGTCGTGGCGATCGCGACGATCGCGCGGTGGTTGCCGAGCGGGCCCGGCTCGCAGCGCGCGCGCAGCACGACGCCGTCGGCGGCTGGTTCGATCGCGACCGTGATCCGCGGATCGGTGCTCGCGACGGGACCGAACTTCATGCCGGGATGGGCTTCGTCACCACGCAGCTCGGTGATCAGCTCACCGGTTCCGGATTCCGGAACCTTGCCGAAATCGAACGCGGCAAAGGGCCGCAGCACGACCGGGGCGTCGATGCCGAAGAGCAGCTTGATCGGCCAGTTCACGCGCAGGTTACCGGTCAGATCGCAGGTCGGTTGCAGCACGATGAAGCCCCGGCTCGGCGTCTTCGGCAGGTCGACGGCGTCCTTGCCATTCGTGTCGATCACGACGCGCACGATCAGCGTTTCGTCGGGGCTCGCCGCATGGTCCGGGCTCGGATTCCCGTCCACGATGCGCTCGCGCCCGTCGCGGTGGCGCAGTCGCATGTCGGCGAGGCCGCAGGAGCAATCGAGGTGGACCCGCAGTGGCACGATCGGCTCGCCGAGCCGCCGCAGGTCGAGCTCGAATTCGTGCTCGCGCTTCTCGCCGTGCGGAATGATGCCGAAGTCGTACTCGAGATCCGGCAAGGGGGACGTCCGCTTCGCGGTGGGCCCCTGGCCTCCCGGGTAACTGCCGGCCTGCGGCAGGTCGGCGGGGGGGTCGGCTCGCCCCAGGTCGGCGGTCGGGCCGGAGTCGGAGCAGGCCGTTAGCAGGCCCGAACAGACGGCGGCAAGGATGACAGCGCGCATGCAGGCAATAGTAGGGCCAAGGGGCGCTGCAACACTGCGCGGAAACCACCAGGCCGTACAGACTCGCGGCCGCACCAGGTGAAGGGCGCGGCCGCGAGGGTTGCCGTGATGTCCGCAGGTATCATCGCAACGGACGGGCCAGGTGCCTCCTTGGGCCGGGAGGCCATTGGCAACGGGGCTGCCACGAGATCCCCGGAGCCCCACCGGCATGGCTCTGGCGCCAACACCATGGCAGCCGTGCCATGCCTGGGTGTTTTGCGGCCATGGCCGCGATGGTCCTCAGCCGGAGATGCCGTGCCGCTTGAGCTTCCGGTGCAGCGTCGTGTAGTCGATGCGCAGCGCGCGTGCGGCGGCGGCCTTGTTGCCGCCACAGGCCGCGAGCGTCGACGACAGGATCTGGGCTTCGAGCGCATCGGTGGCGAGGCGCACGCGTTCGGCCAGCGGCACGGTGCTGTCGGCTTCCGCGACGAGAACCGATTCCGGCACCGCAGCGGGACCGAGACCCAGGTCGCAGGCATCGAGCTCGAGCGAGCTGCCGAGCAGCACCATGCGGCGCACGGCGTTGCGCAGCTCGCGCAGGTTGCCGGGCCAGGGGCACTGCCGCAGTGCCTGCTCACCGGCGGGCGTGAAGCCGCGCACGTTCCGCCCCATGTCGACGTTGGCTTCGGCGAGGAAGAGGCGCGCGAAGTGCACGATGTCCTCCGGGCGTTCCCGCAGCGGCGGCAGCAGCACCACGAACTCGGCGATGCGGTGGTAGAGGTCGACGCGAAAGCGTCCGGCCCGCACTGCACTGCCGAGGTCCGAATTGGTCGCGCACAGCAGCCGGGCATGGAACGGAACGGGCTCGCTGCCGCCGACGGGCATGACGGCGCGTTCCTGGAGCGCGCGCAACAACTTCGCCTGCAAGCTGAGCGGCAGGTTGCCGAGCTCGTCGAGGAACAGCGTGCCGCCGTCGGCCATCTGGAACAATCCGGGGCGCGCGCGATCGGCACCTGTGAACGCACCCTTCTGGTGACCGAACAGGTGGCTCTCGAGCAGGTGTTCGGGCAACGCGCCGCAATCGACGGCGACGAAGGGACCCGCGGCCAGCGGCGACAGGCCGTGGATCGCGCGCGCCACGACCTCCTTGCCGGTGCCGGACTCGCCCGTCAACAAGACGGCCAGCTTCGTCTGCGGCGCCACGAGCTCGATCGTGCGGCGCAGCTCCTGCGCGCTGCGGCTCGACCCGAAGTCGGGTTCGGCGCCGGGCAGGTTGCTGCGCAGGTGGTGGACCTCGCGCCGCAGCGCGTGCTGTTCTGCGGCGCGCCGCACCGACAACAACAGCCGTGGCGCGTCGAACGGCTTGGCCTGGTAGTCGAAGGCGCCTTCCTTGATCGCCTCGACGGCCGTCGCGAGGTCTTCGACGGCGCTCAGCAGGATCACGGGCAGGTCCGGCGTCTGCCGGCGCAGGGCCCGCAGCAGCTCGATGCCGGGCAGCCGCGGCATGCGCATGTCACTGAGCACGACGTCGGGCAGATGATTGCCCACGTGCAACAGAGCGGCGTCGCCGTCATCGGCTTCGTGGACCTCGAAACCCTCCTCTTCGAAGAGGCCGCGCAGGACCCAACGCAGGTCGGGTTCGTCGTCGACGATCAGGAGCTGTTGACGAGGCATGCGGGTGCTTCATCGGCAGGAACAGCCGTCTTTGGCGAAGCGTTGGCGCCGCCACAGGGCAGGAGCAGCAGCGCCCGCGTGCCGCCGCGGAGCCGCGGATACAGGCCCAGGCGGCCGCCGAGCTCGCCGGCGATGCGGCGGCAACTCAGCAGGCCGAGCCCCGTTCCGTTCTGCTTGGTCGTGAAGAACGGCGTGAACAGCTTCTTGCGCAGCTCGGGAGGGAGGCCGGAGCCCCGGTCCTCGACGCAGATCGCGGCCACCTGCTGCGCGCCTTTGCCCATTGCGCGAACGCGCAGCAGCACGCTGCCGCCGTTGCCCGACGCCTGGACCGCGTTGAGCACGAGGTTCAGCAGGGCTTGCGCGAGCAGGGCACGGTCGACGCGCACGGTCGTGCCTTGCCCGGCATCGGAGCGCTCCACGGCGATCGTGGTCTTGTGACGGGCGACCTGCAGCAGATCCACGATCTCGTCGAGCACTTCGTGCACGCGTACGTCCGCCGCGACGCTCGTGCGCGGGCGGGCCAGATCGATCAAGGACGCGATCGTGCGATCGGCCTTCTCGATGTTGCGACAGATGATGTTCGTGTGCTCGGCGATCTCGGCGCTCGTGCGCTCGCGGCGGCACAGCGACTCCGCCGTGCCCTTGACGATCGTCAACGGGTTCCGCAGGTCGTGCGCGATGCTCGCGGCGAGCTCGCCGAGCATGCCGCGGCGATCGGCATCGACGAGACGTTGTTCGAGTTGCGAGCGCGCCGTGGCGGCGACCTGCAGTTCCGAGCTCTGGCGGGCCATGTTCGCGCCGAGCAGCCGATGGCTTGCGAGCACGCCCGGGATCCACAGCATGAGGCCGTACGAGAGCAGCGTGGTGCCGAGCAGGAACAGCGCGCCTCGTTCGCACGCTTCGCGCAGGTAGACGAAACCGTCGTGCACGGGCTCGAGCCCGGCGAAGTGGATGATCGCGCTCAGCGCGTAGCCCACGAACAGCACGAGGAAGCCATTGCGCACGAGCCGCATCGGCTGCCCCTGCAGCTCCGGGCTCTCGCGCTCGGTCTGCCAGAAGAACCAGGCCAGCAGCGCGAAGTAGCCGGGGCGCACGACGACGGCGAGCTCGAGCGGTGGCGATGGCCAGGCCAGCAGGATCGTGAAGACGGTCAGCAGCGCGCAACTGGTCTTGGCGCCGGGCAGTCCGCGCCCCGAAGTCGAGGGCTTGCCGCGATGCCTCGGCGACGCGCGCGTGCCTCTGGCCGCGTCCCACCCCGGCGTCTCGACCGGGAGCGGATCGATACCCGCCCCGGGCAGCTGCGAGCCGTGTCTTTCGCGGGCGTCGGGCATGGCTGCCCTATCGGCACACGCGTGCCGCGCACCGTTGATCGACGGGCTAGTGCCCTGCTGCCGCTGCCGCGATGCGGCCGGGAGCTTGCTGCTGCAGGTTGCGCACGAGCTGGGCGACGACCGGTTCCATCAGCGGACCGGGACACTCGGTCGCCTTGAAGTCACTGTGACAGTGGATCGAATCGGGACCGAAGTGATAGCGACGCATGAGGCTCGTCACGAGCCGCTGCATGGACTCGACCTGGGCCGCCGTGGGGCCTTGTCCCTCCCTGCCGCGCAGGAAATTGCCGAGCACGCAGACGCCGATGTTCTGGACGTTGTTGATGTCGCCGACGTGGGCACCCTGCCAGCGCATCTCACGTCCCTCCCAGATCCGACCCGAGGGATCGATGAGGTAGTGATATCCGATGTCGCCGTAGCCACGGTTCTCCATGTGGTCCTTCTGGATCCGCGCGACTTGGGCGGCGCACGCCGCCTGCTTCGTGTCGCGGAAGTACATGGCCGAGTGATGCACCGTGAGGCGCTTCGGAGTCCCCATGGCCTCGAGGTGGTTGCGGTCAGCGGGACGCGGCGACCACGCCGCACGAGGCAGCACCTGCAGAGCCTGCTGTTCGGGCACCGGGGCCGGCGTAGGGTCGGTGTGGCTCGTCTTGGGACCTAGCCGCCGCTGCAGGTCGCCGTCCATGGCGAGCACGCGCGCCCGTTCGCGGTCGAGCAGGGCGCGGTCGGGCTTGCCGAGCTGGTCGAACGCCTCGGCGCGCAAGTATCGCGCGAACGCCTCTTCGTTGGCGGACGGTTTGGCCGTGCCGTAGACCACCTCGGCGGCAGTGTCGATCGCGGCCTGATGATGCCCGAGCTTCAGTTCGAGGAACGAACGGCGCAACCGGGCCGCGGTCGAGTCGGTTCGCCGGAGCGCTTCGAGCTCGACCAACGGATCGAGTGTCGGCTCGGCCAGGATCGACTCGGCCGTCACGCCGATCGGCGGTTGGATGACCGGAGGGACGCGGGGCGGCGCGCTCGCACAACTGCCGCAAAAAGCGACAACGAGCCAGAGCGTGATCGACCTCGCCGAAAGGACAGAACGCGGACCGAAGCCGCGCGGCCAAAGTGTGGACACCAGGAACACCCTCCCTGCAACGGATGACCTCAGAAGCGAGGCCGATCGACACCGCAAGTTGGGCCGGAGGTTACCAGGGCGAGAGCCCCGATGCCATCCATCGAAGAGAAGTCTCGACGCTCCTGGCAAGCGCACGCGGCTTGCCTGCGGGTCGGGGTCAGGTGGCATTCAGCAGCCGAGGGCACGACGCCGATGGACCAGCATGGAGGATCCATGTTCGCCCAGGTCGCCGTGAAACTCACTGGTCCCATGGACCACCTTCGCCTGATCTGGCAGGTGGGAGAGACGCTGCTCGACGCCGTCGGGTTCGACGAGGATCCGGAGGGCAACCGATACAACGTCCTGCTGGCGCTCCAGGAGATGGTGACCAACGTGCTTCGGCACGGCTACAAGCTCGACGACAGCCTGCCGATCGAAGTGACCTTCGAGCTGCGCGAGGACCAGCTCGAGATCACGCTGCGCGATCAGGGGCCGCCGTTCGATCCGCGGAGCTGCGACACGGAAAAGCACGGGCTCGACACGTCGATGCCGGCGGAAGCGGGCGGACACGGGATCCGGATCGCGCGCATGGTGATGGATCGTTTCGAGTATTCGCGTGAGAAGGGCTGGAACTCGTTGCGGATGTCGAAGTCGGTCCGCGTGATCGCCCACACCTGAACGCACGTGACCATGCAACCAAGTTCCGTCGAGCTGCTCGAGTCCATCGCGCACGTCTTCGAAGACGTCGCGGTGCAAGTCGTCGACGAGGCCGGCCGGCCGACCGTTCGGTTCGGTCAGGGCCGCGCTGCCGACGCCGGTGAGGTGCGTTGTGCGCTGCCGAGCGGATCCGTCGTGGCGGTCTATCCGAAGGCGCATGGCGCCGTAGCGAACCTCGTGAGCTCGCTGCTGACCGTGGTCGCCGACCGCGAACGGCTCGAGAGCGACATGGAGAGCATGAACACGAATTCATCGCGTCTCCTCGAACAGGTCTCCATGTTCCTCGAAACGCTGCCGCAGCTGTCGGCCGGCGGCGACGACGTCGAGGTTGCGGCTCTCGGGGCCCGCGCGTGCCAGCGCGCGGCCGAGGTCGAACAGGTCGTCTACCTGAGCTGCATGCCCTTGAAGGGGTGCTGCGAAGTCCTCGTGCACCATGTCGAGGCCTCGGCCCGGGGCCGCCTGCCCGCGAATCCGCTCGAGTACGTCGTGTCGTCGGCCGAAGGCCTGCTCGCCGACGTTCTCGCGGATTCGGATGGCGTCGTGCTGCGCAGCGTGGCGGCACCGCAGCGATTGGGTGAGCCCGGGTCGCCCGAGCATCTGGCCAACCGGCAGATCATCGGAGTGCCCGTGACCTATGGCGACGGAGACAAGCCCGTGGTGCTCGGTGCTCTGCTGCTCATCGACAAGATGAACACGGGAACGAGGCACGGGGACTCGCAGCAATACGGTGAGTTGGGCAGCGAAGAGGTGCAGGTCGCGGAGTCGATCGCGGCCATGCTCGGCGCGGTGTTCGGCGCGCGCAAGACGGCGGCCATGGAGAAGGAGTTCGACATGGCGCAGGCCATCCAGCTGCAGATCCTGCCCGAGAGACCCCCCGTCGTGCGCGGCTTCGAGATCGCCGCGCAATACAGCGCCTGTCTCGCAGTCGGCGGGGACTACTTCGACTACGTGCCGCTCGCGGACGGACGCACACTCGTCGTCATCGCCGACGTGTCGGGGCACAACCTCGCGTCGGGCATGATGATGGTCAGTGCGCGCGCGATGCTGCGCACGCTCGCCGCCGTGCACGGCGAGGCCACGCAGATCTTCGGCGCCCTCGCGGCGAGCATGTTCAAGGACCTGACGCGCACCGAACGGTATCTGACCGCTGCGGGTCTCGCGCTGCGCGACAACGGGCGCATCGTCGACTACGTGAGCGCGGGTCACGCCGACCTGCTCGTCTATCGGGCGGCCACCGGCCGGGTCGAGCGCCTCAATTCCGAGGGCACGATCCTCGGTTTCGTGCCGAGCCCACTCTACACCTCGCGATCGATCGAGTTGTCGCGGGGCGACTGCATGTTGCTCTACACCGACGGCGTCACGGAGGCGGCCGGGATCGACGACGAGTTGTTCGGCGACGACCGCCTCGAGGCGTTGTTCGCGCGGCTCGCGCCCAACCGGCAGGCCCAGCGCATCGTCGATGGCATCGTGCGGGCACTCGATTACTTCCGGCGCGGTCGAGCGGTCACCGACGACGTGACTGCGGTCGTGATCCAATGCACAGCCGACGAGGGGACGCGATGACACAGCGAACCATCCTGGTGGTCGACGACGAACCGTTCATCTGCCGCTCCTTGACCTTCATCCTGCGCAAGGACAACTACCGCGTCATGGAGGCGCGCAACGGCGAAGAGGCGCTCGCGGCCATCCGCGAGCACAAGCCGGACCTCGTCTTCCTCGACGTGATGATGCCGAAGATGAACGGCTTCCAGGTCACCGAGCAGGTGCGCGCGGACGCGAGTCTCAGCGGCGTCAAGATCATCCTGCTGACGGCCAAGGGGCAGGAGTGCGACCGCGAAGTCGGGCGGATCGCAGGCGCGAACGACTACATGACGAAGCCGTTCAGCCCGGCCAAGATCCTCGACCGGACGCGAGAAATCCTGGGGTCGTAGTGGCTCGCCGCGGCGCCCGCTCAGCTACGCTGGCGCGCGGTGTCTGTTTCCGCTGGCGAGGCAAGGATCGAGGACCCGCTGCTGACCCGCACGCCTGCCGGCGCGGTGCTGCGTCTCGGGTTTCCGTTGGCGCTGGGTCTGGCCTCGCACGCGCTGATCAACATCGTCGACCTGCTGCTGGTCGGCCGGCTGGGCGGCGAGGCCATCCAGGCGGCGCACGTGGCGACGACCTGGAACTTCCTGCCGATGATCGTCGGCAACTGCGTCTCGATGGCCCTGCTGGCACAGCTGTCGCGGTGCCTCGGCAGATCCGAGATCCAGGCGGCGCGCCAGCTGCACCGCCGCGCGCAGTGGTTCATGTTGTGGTTGAGTCTCGCAGTGGCGCTCGTTTCGACGGCACCCGCGGGGCCGATGATCGACGTCACGGGGCTCGCCGGGAAGACGCGCGACCAGGCCGTGCACTACCTCGTCGTGAGCAACCTCGGTTGCGTGCCGATGTTCGTGCTCATGCAGACGACGGCCGCGATGCGCGCGGCCGGCGAAGCGATGGCGCCGCTCGCACTGCTGTTGCTGGCGAATCTGCTGAACCTCGCGCTGGACATCGTGCTGCTGTTCGGCTGGGACGCGTTGGGCATACCCTCGTTCGGCGTCGTCGGTGCGGCCTATGCGACCGTGACGGCGCGCACGATCGCGGCCGCGTTGGCGTTCTTGTGGCTCGCGCGGTGGCGCCATCCGCTGTCGCTGCGCGCGGTGCGGCCCGCGGCCGTTCCGGTCATGGGGCCGCTGTTGAAGGACGCCTGGCCCATGATCGTCCAGATCGGCCTGCGCGCGGGCCTCGTGCTGCAGCTGACGATCGTCGTGCAGCGGCGGTTCGGCGACAGCGCCACGGTGGCGCTCGGGATCACGACGCGTCTCGACACCCTGATCCTGTTCGGGTCGCTCGGCTTCGCGAACGCGGCGACTGCCTACGCGGCGCGCGCGGTCGTGTGGGGTCTGCCCGCGCGGGCGCGCGCCGCGGGTTTGTGGGCTGCCGGCGCTGCCGGCCTGTTCGGCACCGCACTCGTGCTCTGCCTGCAGCACTGGGCCCAGGCGATCGTCGCGTTGTTCCTGCCTGGACCTGCACCAGCGGTCGTCGAGGCGAGCGTGCTCTACCTGAACACCGCCGCGTGGGGTCACGTGCTCGGGGCCATCGCCTTCGGTGCGATCGGCGCCGTGCACGGAGCCGGGCGCATGGTCGCACCGCTGGTCGTGGACCTGTGCGGGTTTGCCGTGGCGACGGGCCTGCTCGGCTGCGCGTACTTGACGGGCGTAGAAATGCGGGTCGTGTACATGACGCTGGTGCTGGGCCTCGGCTGCGTCGCGGTGGCGCAGGTCGCGCACGTGCTCTGGGGTCGGTGGGTCACACCCGCGCGAGCGTGACTCGCTGCCAATGTGGCACTGCGAAGCTGGCTCCGCCCTGCCAGATTGGCGTCGGCGCTTCCGGAGTCACATCCGCAAAGTGTTCCCATGGAGCGAGTAGCGGCCGGGAGCTCAGTGGGCACGACATTTGTCAATGGGCGCGCCCACCGGCACCGGCTCCTGTTCAGGGGACGGCGCCTTGGTGTTTTCATAGCGTTCTTGTTTCGGCACCTGCGGGTGGCCGGCACATCAGAGGAGTGACCATGTCGAAGATCGTCGGAATCGACCTCGGAACAACCAACTCGGTCGTCTCGGTCATGGAGGGTGGTGAGCCCAAGGTCATCGCCAACATGGAAGGCGCGCGCACGACCCCTTCAGTGGTCGCCTACACGCAAAGCGGTGACCGGCTCGTCGGCGCGCCGGCCAAACGCCAGGCCGTGACGAACCCGACGAACACGATCTACTCGATCAAGCGCTTCATGGGGCGCCGTCACCACGAGGTCGGCGACG
>Ga0075418_10003304_pt1 | contig 18402 bp, 11 predicted proteins | sample SoiMetdeltSBSDD2_FD_81776 | JGI IMG/M metagenome (GOLD analysis project Ga0075418, IMG submission 81776) | Bulk soil microbial communities from a Populus tree surrounding site in Tennessee, USA - Soil MetaG P. deltoides SBSDD2 | ecosystem: Environmental > Terrestrial > Soil > Tree plantation... | reverse complement strand
TGAGTCGGTTGAACTCTACATCCTTATCGTCAGGGAGGAGTTCAAGTGCGCGGTTGAAGTAGACTGCCGCTTCATCAAAGCGCTGTTGTTGATAACAAGCGTGCCCTAGACCGGCGTTGCCAAGTCCGACAAAGTAGTCAGCTTGCGGGCCGGCGGCCCTGGTCGCTTTCGTGAATGATTGTTCTGCGTCATTGAATTCGCCAAGCTGTAGTTCACACACGCCCTTCAAGATTATTGGATATGTGAGTTGAACCCGCGGAATTAGTAAGCCGCCCAGTTGAAGAAATGAGGATATGAGCTCCTTTGCTGCAAGCCACTGCCCCGTTGCTACTTCCTCAGCGCACTTATTCATGATTTGCATCAGCCGTATGAACTCTGCGTTTGTGAGCTTGACCTGTTCGGCCTCTTGCAAGAGGTATCTCGAGAAGAACACGCGAGGGTCTCTAAGCGAGGGCGGGACGTAGGGTACCTTCAACTTTGCACAAATCTCGGCCATTCGCTCATCGAAGGTTGCCGCGTCCGCTCCGTGGAACTCCACCCAGCGAATCGCCTGCAATCGCCGATAGGGACCTGACCAATCCGTCGGAGGGTTGGCTGTCAACAGAACCGGGAGTATCTTTCCCTCTTCGAGCAAGCCCTGATCGATCGCATACTGTAACTCAAACCGCGTGAATCGGCCTGAAGTCTCATCGGTAGTGCTTTTGCTCACAATCGCAATAAAGTAGTCGCACGCGTCTATTCTCTCCCTTAAAGACACCTCGACCGATTTCCCCAGCGGGAGTTCTTGCCCGGCAGCCGAATAGTCCCAACAGTCGATTCCTTGGAGTTGCAGGGCAGCAAACAACGTCCGAACGTCATGTTGGTCCATTGACGAGAAGCTAATGAATAGCTGCGGCCCCCCGGACATTAGAACCTCCCCGGCTTCAACCTGTTACTTTCCCGGGTAAATAACGGTTGGCGTCGTCACCGGATCCGAGATTTCTCTCACCTGACGTATTCGGGTAATGAACGATCGCCATTGCTGAGGCGACGTTCTTTTGCAATACCGAAAAAACGCCGCGTAACGCATAACATTCACCCCGGTGTCCCAAACCGCCGGATTGATACTGCGAACCATCTCTAGATGCGAAGAAACATCACGGCTCATCCCGTTCAGGGACAGCGGCTTTTCATCCTCCATCGTCTGTCGAAGATTAATCAGCAAGGATCGCAATGCTGCGGTGGGCTGTCGCTGTAGATACTTCTTCCGTTCGAGGTCGGCCTTTAAGGCAAGCAATTCTCGTAGGCTGTCGATAAACCCTTCTTCATACAGAAAGGGAAGATCGTCAAAAAGCGCTTCCGAATCGTAGTCTTTCTCAAACTCTCTCGCACGCTCGATGAGTTGGGATATAAACCACTGCCTCGTGCTGAATTGACGTTTTCTTGCAGCAGTTCTAAGTTCCTGGCTGATCTTCACTTCAACATCAGACGAATAACCGGAAGGCTTCCAGAAGAAATACTGCGGGTCGCCGGTCAGGAATAAAGAGCCTCCACTTGTGCCGAATCTTATGTCACTACCGAAATCGTGGATCACATATGACCGGTATTCTTCACCCGTCTGTTGTTGGAGTTGCTCAAGATACGCGTGAAATCTTGAGAACCCTTTCCTGTTAAGCTCAACGTCCGGCTTCACTTCGTCGGCGCCAAGAACATATCCATCATTCTTGCGCTTCGGCAGATCCGCTGCGATCTCGTCCAAGATAAGCATATCGAGTTGGAACAGACGAAGCCCAATGAGGGTATCGACGAATTCATCGTGATAGTTAATGATCTGGCCGCCTTGCCATAGAGCTTTCGTCCCGTCATCGGCGTCGTTGAGAGCCCCAAAAAGGGTGACGCATGAATAGAACTCCGAGTCTGCAAACCTTGCGGTTGGGATCAAACGCCAGTCAAGAATTGGAGCTGCAATTTCACGCCCGTCAAAACTGATCCTAAGCCGTTTGCCATCCGGCTGATTAGGATCATAACTGAGTGACAAGTTCGTGACATTAAAGCCTTCTGCAGGTTTAGCCTCTGCGTCGAAGGCCACTCCACCAATTTGTCCGAGGAATCTTGCTTGCCGTAAACCTCTCGCCAGGTGTGTCGAGTTTCTTAAGGCAGGCGCCTGGAAACGGACAAGGCGGCTAGGTCCCAACTGTTCTTGAGAGAAGATATTGCCCGCGGATACGACCAGCAGGACAACGCTAAGGATGGCTCGTTGCGCGTTCTTGATCATAACCCTCTCCTTGTTTGGTAGGTAGTCGAAGCCGGCGTGAATGATCACGAAATCTGGCTCCATTTCTAAATGAAGTTTCTAGCGGAACGTTTCAAAAGCCTTAGTGGGCGGCGCCAGATTCTCGCGAGTCGATCGGTCCTGTGTCGATACTGCGTTCATTCGAGAGCGCCAGCACGGGTTGGGTAACTTTTCCTGGTGCTACTTCTGGGAAATCGATTTCCCGCATGTGAACACAACCGCCTTCCCGTATCTCCATTAAACTGAACGACTAAAGTACTTATGAAACAGGATCTTCTGGCACGCGACTTGGCTAGAGAAAATAGAGGTATTAGTCATGTCAGCACTCAGTCCCACCGCACCACGCACCCTTATCGCCGATGATCAACCCGATGTTCTGGAAGCTCTGCGTCTTCTTCTAAAGAGCGAAGGCTATCAAACAGAAGCCGTGACCACGCCCTACGCTGTGATCGAAGCACTGAAGACCCACGATTTTGATCTGCTGTTGATGGACCTGAATTACGCGCGCGACACAACGTCGGGGCAGGAGGGTCTCGACCTGCTATCGAGAGTTCAAGCAGTGGATAGCACTCTTCCAATCGTCGTGATGACCGCCTGGGGGAGCGTCGAGCTTGCAGTCGAGGCGATGCGCCGAGGAGTGCGTGACTTCATACTTAAGCCCTGGGAGAACAAACGCCTCCTTTCGATCTTGCGCACACAGATTGAACTGGGTCACAAGCTGCGCGCAACCCAACTGGTTAGTAAGGAGCAGGAGCGCGAGCTTGTCGAAGCTCGGACCATCCAACGGCGGCTCCTGCCAACCGAGGTTCCCCAAATCGAGGGCTACAGCATCGCCGGCGCCTGGCGGCCCGCTCGCACAGTGAGCGGTGACTATTTCGACGTGTTGAAGTTCACTGACAGCAAAGCCGCGTTGTGCATCGCCGATGTCTCGGGCAAAGGAATGCCGGCGGCGCTCCTGATGTCAAACGTTCAGGCGGCAGTTCACGCGTTCGCATCGGATACGATAACGGCCCCCGAACTGTGCTCTAAAGTTAACCGGGTTGTCTCAAGCAGCACCGGGGAAGATAAGTTCATCACCTTCTTCTACGGCGTCGTCGACGCAGAAACCAGCAAGTTTGTGTACACCAATGCCGGGCATAACGCGGGGTTGTTGTTGAGAAGAGATGGTTCGTTGATCCGGCTCGAGCCGGGCGGCGCGGTGTTGGGCCCGTTTCCAAGTTGGTGCTACAAACAAGAGGAGATCGAACTCAAGCCCGGTGATCGCCTGTTGTTGTTTACCGATGGGGTCACTGAATTGAGAAGTTCTACTGGAGACGAGTTCGGTGAGGACCGATTGATCGAACTGCTGATAGAGAAACGGGACCTCGATGCTGAGGCGTTGCGAGACTCGATCGTCGAAGCGGTCGTGAGTTTCGGCGGCGGTGAATTTCAGGACGACGCAACGCTGTTGGTGCTGTGCGCGTGAAAGAGTCAGGGTTCAGGATTCAGGGTTCGGGGTTCAGGGTTCGGGGTTCAGGGTTCAGAGTTCGGGGTTCAGACCGCAAAGACGCAAAGAACTCTGAACGCTGAACTCTGAACCCGAAACCACAAACCAGAAACCACAAACCAGAAACCAGAAACCGAACTTAAGAGGGGGACAATGGGAACTTTCTGGCAGGACCTGCGCTATGGCGCGCGAATGTTGATAAAGAAACCAGGCTTCACTTTAATCGCGGTGTTTACGCTCGCGCTGGGAATCGGCGTCAACACCGCGATCTTCAGCGTAGTCTATGCCGTATTGCTCAGGCCGCTGCCGTACGCTGCGCCGGATCGCCTGGCGTTACTGTGGACGCGTCTTGAGAAGATCGGTCTGGAGCAGAACTGGGTCTCAGAGCCTGAGGTCCTGGATTTCCGCGAACAGTCCGAACTATTTGAGAGCTTCGGAGTTGTTTTCGGGAACGCTTTCATACTTACCGGCAGCGGAGAGCCTGAGCATCTGAGCGGCGCGCAAGTATCCACGAACTTCTTTTCGGTGCTGGGAACTCGGATTCAAGCGGGCCGCGATTTTGATCCAAGCGAAGAACAACCCGGCGCGCCGCGAGTCGCGATAGTCAGCTACGGATTCTGGCAACGCAACTTCGGCGGCGACCAGTCAGCAGTCGGCAGCACGATCAATCTAAGCGGCCGGCCAACGACGGTGGTAGGGGTTCTGCCGCCGAACTTCACGCTGATGGTTCCGCCTGATGCGCTGATCCCGGGGAATGTCGAAGTCTGGATTCCGTATGCAGCGGACTACGCAAAGCAGGAACGAGACAGCCACGGACTGACGGTGATCGGGCGAATGAAACGGAGCGTGACGCTCGCTCAAGCGCAGGACGAGATGAACGCAATCGCCGCGCGGCTCTATCCGATTTACTACACTCACACCGGCTTTGAGGTGAAAGTAGTTTCGCTGCACGGAGACATCGTCAGGAAGATGCGGCCTGCGTTGCTGGTACTGCTGGCTGCAGTTGGATTCGTATTACTAATTGCCTGTGCGAATGTCGCCAATCTTCTGCTTGGCCGGGCGGCCACCCGGGAAAGGGAATTGGCTGTCCGCGCAGCGATGGGGGCGAGTCGGATTCGACTTTTGCGGCAACTCCTAACCGAAAGCATCTTGCTTTCGCTGATCGGAGGGGGCGTGGGGCTCGGGTTGGCGGTGTGGGGAGTAGATGCGCTGTTGGCGCTCAGCCCCGAGGATCTGCCGCGCATTGACGAGGTCAGCATAGATCTGCGAATGCTGGCTTTCACATTTTTGATCGCTGCATTGACCGGGATAGTCTTCGGGCTGGTCCCAGCGCTCAAAGCTTCGAGAATAAATCTCACACTGTCTTTGAAAGAGGGCGGCAGGAGTGTGGCTGGAAGCTCGACTCACAGTCTTCGCAGTCTGATCGTTGTGGCTGAAATCGCTTTGTCGCTGGTATTGCTCGTGGGAGCTGGATTGCTTATGCGCAGCTTCTTCAGGCTTACCCAGGTTGATCCCGGATTCAACTCGAAAAATGTGCTGACGATGAAGATGATGGTGCCGCGATCGAAGTACAAGGACGGACCGGCCGTCGCCGGTTTTTATCAGCAACTGCTGGATAGGATCAGCGCATTGCCGGGTGTAGAATCTGCCGCTGCAATCTCGCAGCTCCCTCTCAGCGGGGACTATTGGGGAGGAACGCTGACCTTCGAAGGAGTGACGGCTGAGGCCGAGCGCGGCAATCTCGCCAGCTTTGAAGTGGATCAACGAGTCATCACTCCCGAATACTTTACGACCATGAGAACGCCTCTGCTCGAAGGCCGTTTCTTCACCACCCAGGATGTCCGAGGAAAACCAAACGTCGCGATCATTGACGAAACGCTGTCGCGCCGGCTCTGGCCGGACGCAAGCCCGATTGGCCGGCGATTTACGTTTGGCCGTTTTCCTGAGAAACCGGAGGATTGGGTTGAGATTGTGGGGGTTGTCCGACACATCAGACATCACAAGCTGGATGCTAACGTTCGCGAACAGGTCTACTATCCGCACGCTCGGATATCGTCTTCCCAAATGACGCTTGCGATCCGAACTACATCAGAGCCACTGGGTCTGGCGGGCGCAGTACGCGACACCGTTCGGTCACTCGATAGCGATCAACCGGTTTACAGAATCCGTGCGATGGATGAGCTGGTTTCAGGCGCGCTGGCGCCGGCGAGATTTACGATGCTTCTTTTGCTGATGTTCGCCGGAGTAGCGTTGATGCTGGCGATGGTTGGGATCTACGGTGTGATGTCGAATGCAGTGACCCAGCGCACTCACGAGATCGGCGTTCGGATGGCGCTCGGGGCACAAGTCTCGGACGTGCTCAGGATGATAGTATCGCAGGGCGTGAGACTCGTAGGCTTCGGCATTGCAGCCGGTCTCGCGGGGGCGCTTTTGGTTACACGCTTGATGGCCAGCCTGCTCTACAGCGTGAGTGCCACTGACTCAGCGACTTTCATCGTGATTTCGTTGATCCTGGCCGGAGTGGCTCTGGCAGCCTGTTTTGTGCCAGCCCGCAAAGCGGCACAGGTGGACCCGATGGTTGCGCTTAGATATGAATAGGTTTCTGATTTGTGGTTTCTGGTTTGTGGTTTCTGGTTTGTGGTTTCTGGTTTGTGGTTTCTGGTTTGTGGTTTGTGGTTTCTGGTTTGTGGTTTCTGGTTTGTGGTTTCTGGTTCAGGGTTCAGGGTTCGGAGTTCAGGATTCAGGATTAGGATTCAGAGTTCGGGGGGAAGAGTTCTGAGTTCAGACCTTCAAAGCTAAGCGGAACCCTGAACCCTGAACCCTGAACCCCGAACCCTGAACCCCGAACCCTGAACCCTGAACCAGAAACCACAAACCAGAAACCACAAACCACAAACCACAAACCAGAAACCGAACTTAAGAGGTGATTGATGGGGACTTTCTGGCAGGACCTGCGGTACGGGGCGCGGATGCTGGTCAAGGCGCGCGGCTTCACTGCGATTGCCGTGCTGTCGTTGGCGCTGGGCATCGGGGCCAACACCGCGCTGTTTAGCATCGTGGATGTAATGTTGCTCAAGAAACTGCCGGTCAAAGAACCGGACCGCCTGGTGCTGTTCAAGTCAGTAGCGCCACGGGAATTCAGCTCCGGCAGCTACAACGGTAACTCCAGAACCGACCCGGCGACGGGCCTTCGAACCATGACATCGTTCCCGTATCAGAGCTATCAGCGAATGCGCGAACAGGATAGCGCGCTGTCGGATATCTTTGCGTTTGGCAACGTGTCGTTGAACGTGAGCGCCGACGGGCGGGCCGACGTGGCCAACGGGCAGGCGGTGTCAGGTAACTATTTCGCGGGTCTGGGAGTGCAACCCTTGCTCGGTCGACTACTGACTGATGATGATGATCGGGCCGCCGCCGATGCTGCCGCGGTGCTCAGTTACCGCTACTGGAACCAGCGCTTCGGCGCGAATCCCACAGTCATCGGCCGGCAGATTAATCTCAACAACGTCGCTTTCACTATAATCGGAGTAACACCGCCTGGTTTTGAAGGGACAATGCAGGTTGGCTCAACGCAGGATGTGACCATCCCGATTGCCTGGGAACCGCCGGTGTATGTGGATCGCGACCGCTCGTATCTGAACTCGGGTGTTTGGTGGTTGCGACTGATGGGCCGCTTGAAACCCGGGGCAACCGCTGAACAGGGGCGCGCCCAGTTGGAAGGCGCTTTTCATCAATCAGTCATCGAACATCGCACTGCTCGGCAGACTGCGCAGGTACGGAGTGGCGGCGGAACACAGATCAAGGATCTGGATCCACAACAATATCCCAGTCTGTTTCTGGATCCTGGCGGGCAAGGCGAGATGAATTCGCGGCAGTCTTATGCCCCTTCCCTGTACATGCTGTTGGGCGTGGTTGGGCTGGTGCTGCTCATCGCCTGCGCTAACGTCGCAAATCTGTTGTTATCGCGCGCGGCGGCCCGGCAAAAAGAAATTGGAATACGCCTGGCGCTTGGAGCGAGCCGTTGGCGGCTGATCCGGCAGTTGCTCACCGAAAGCGTTTTGCTGGCTCTGCTTGGCGGCGTGCTGGGGATCGCGTTCGCGCTATGGATCAAAGATGGTTTGCTGGCCGTAAGCGATTGGGGACCTCGGTTTTTGAAGCCTCAACTCGACCTCCGTGTCCTTGGGTTCACGGTTCTGCTCTCGTTGATTACCGGCATTGTATTCGGTCTGGCTCCGGCGTGGCGTTCGACGAAGGTGGATTTGACGCCGGCGCTAAAAGACAGCGCGCGCAGCTCGAGTTCTGCGTCCCGTTCGCTCTTGAGCCGAGGGTTGGTTGTCTTACAGGTTGCGTTGTCATTATTGCTGCTGATCGGGGCAGGACTCTTCCTGCGCACGCTGCTCAATCTGCAAAGCGTCGAGACGGGCTTTAACACACGCAATCTGTTGTTGTTCGGGATCCAGCCGGGTCTGATTGGCTACAAAGACGAAAAGCTCACCCAGCTTTTGCAGCAGACCGCCGAGCGCATCGAAGCCGTTCCTGGTGTGCTCGCAGTCACCTTCTCGCGCACGGCTTTACTTTCGCAAAGCACCAGTTCACGAAGCGTCTTTCTGCGAGATGCGTTGAACCAGGCGCCGGACTCAGAAGGCCGAATCAAACCGAGCGGCGAGGGATACATCCACCAGGTACGCGAGAACTTTCTTGAGGCTATGGGAATACCGTTGCTTGCCGGCCGCGCGTTGAAGACCGAGGACGATACGAAAGCGCCGAGAGTTGTGGTCGCCAATCAGACTTTCGCCAATAAATATTTCCCCGGCGAATCGCCAGTCGGAAAACGATTCACCTTTGATCCGACAAAACCGGATCAAGTCGAGATCATCGGGCTTGCTCAGGATGCCAAGTACGCCCGGCAGCGAGATGATATTCCGCCAACAGTCTATGCGAACTGGCGACAGGAGCTGCGGAGTATGAGCGGAGTGATTTTCGAAGTTCGAACCGCCGCAGATCCGGCCGCCGCTGTTCCAGTTATTCGTCAGGCAGTGGCCGAAGTAGACCCGAACCTGCCGCTCAATAGCGTTAAGACTCAAATCGAACAAGCCGACGAAACACTGCGTATGGAACGCTTGTTCGCCAAGCTTTTGACGCTGTTCGGGCTGCTGGCGCAGCAACTTGCGGCCATCGGATTGTTTGGGGTGATGGCTTATGCCGTGTCGCAACGCACACGCGAAATAGGCATTCGAATGGCGCTCGGCGCAAATCGCACCGATGTGCTGAAGATGATCTTGCGGCAGGGCATGTCGCTGGCAGTGCTCGGCGTGGTTCTGGGGCTCGTGGTTGCGTATGTGTTCACAAAGTATCTGGAGAGTCTGCTCGATCTGAAGAACATGCTCTATGGAGTGAAAGTGAACGACCCGCTGACGTACGGTGTCATTGCCGCGGGGCTGACGCTGGTAGCGCTGGCGGCTTGTTACATTCCGGCGCGTCGGGCGACCAAGGTGGATCCGATGGTGGCGCTGCGGTACGAATGAAGGAATTGCCGATTGTCGATTTTGCGATTGCCGATTGGCGACCGCGACGTCGGTTGATCGAAACGCAGTCTCGACAATCGCAAATCGGCAATCGGCAATTCCCAGGCAGCATCGATGGAAAAACATTTGACGAAGTTATTATTAAAGTTGTTGATCGCCAATATTGTGTTGTGTTGTTTACCAACCATTCAATCGGCGCAAGGCACCCTGCCCGAAGAGGTGCGAAAAGCGCAGACGCTGGTACAAGCAAAGGACTATGATTCCGCGATAAAAGTTCTCGAGGACTTTCTTAAAGCAAATCCGTCCAGCCCCGGCGCGTGGAATCTGCTGGGAACTTCATATGCCCGAAAAGGCGACTACGACAAAGCGCTTCAAGCCTTCGCTAAAACTCGGATGGCGCCGCAGCTCAGACAGCAGGGCTTGTATAACTCCGCGTGTGTCTACGCGCTCAAAAACGACAAAGAAGAAGCCTTCAAGCTGCTGCGGGAGCTACGTGATTCCGGCACTTTCGATATGAGCCAGATACTGGCTGATGGCGATTTGAAGAGCCTGAGCAAGGATCCGCGTTTTGAAAAACTTATCCCCAGACCTGAAGAGTTCGCGAACCCATTCGTAGAGAAGGTGAAAGTCATTCACGAATGGGTTGGCGAAGCAAAAAGAAGTCAGTTCGGTTGGATTGCCCGCAGGATTGGCGATGTGAATGGCGACAGGGTCAACGATGTGGTCACGTCAGCTCCGACGCTTGTGATCGAAGGTCAACCAACGGGCCGCGTCTATGTCTATTCCGGGAAGAGCGGCAAATTGCTTTGGACACAGACGGGCCCAACGGGCGGTCGACTCGGTCTGGGAATTGAAGCGGCAGGCGATGTCAATGCTGATGGCATTCCTGATGTGATCGCATCGGCGCCGGGCGTGGGCAAGGCGTACATCTATTCCGGCCGGGATGGAAGAATTCTCCTCACCCTCGGCTCCGGCGATCTTAACGAGGTTTTCGGGCGGCACGTTTCGGGTACCGGAGATATCAACGGCGACGGACATAGCGATGTAATCGTCGGTGCTCCGGGCAACAGCGCCGCCGGGCAAGGCGCCGGACGCGTTTACGTTTATTCCGGTAAGGATGGCTCGGTTCTGCTGACGCTGAACGGTGAGAGCGCTGGTGATGCTTTCGGAAGCTCAGTCGCCGGACACGCGACCGGGCAGCAGGCCTTTCTAATTGTCGGCGCGCCTGGCGCAGGGCCAAAAAACACCGGAAGGGTTTATGTTTATGAGGGACTGACAAACAAACCGAAGTTCATTATTGAGGCAGATGAGACCGGCGCGGCTCTCGGCGCTATGTTTCTGTCGGTGGTGGGAGACATAAATCGCGACAAGGTACCGGACATTTACGCATCGGATTTTTCGAACACCGCAAAGGGCAGTGCGACCGGAAGGATCTACGTACATTCGGGAGCTGACGGACGACGTTTGCTGACTCTTACCGGGGAGGCGTCGAACGACGGCTTTGGCATCGGGCCCGCTGATGCCGGCGATACCAACAACGACGGCTACGACGACCTGATCGTCGGCGCCTGGAGACATTCGGGAGCAGCTCCTTCGGGTGGAAAGGTTTATGTTTACTCCGGTAAGGACGGCGCGCTGCTACGAACATACACCTGTCGCATCGCAGGGGACACGCTTGGATTTGACGCGACCGGCGTTGGTGATGTGGACGGCGACGGCGCTATTGATTTTCTCGTAACGTCGGCGTGGAGCGGTATCAACGGATTCCAGTCGGGACGGGTATTCATAGTTTCAGGCAGGAAGTAGCATAGACTTTAGTCTGTGTACGTTCGCGCTTTGTGTGTCTCTGGGCGCAGCCACAGACTAAAGTCTATGCTACTTCGTCTCACCTCGTCCCTCGGAAAGGCCGGTTGGTCACCTTAGCGATGGGTTTCATCACAAACGTGTTCTCCTGGACTCGTTGAGTTTGCATTGTTACCTGTCGCGTTCGTGACTGGAGGTTTCTTGACTAACCTGATTACGTCGAAGCTAAGGGTGAGTAAATCAGCGCTGCTGGTTGCAGGTGTGGTGACGATCCTGGCGCAGTTGCCGGCCGTTGCCAACGACGATTCGGCCAAAACCGCGCGATACTATCGCCAACAAGCCGCAGCCGCCTACAAGGCGAAGGACTACGCTGCGGCAATCGAGAACTTCAAGAAAGCGGCGGAGTTAATACCTGATCATCCGACTCTCCATTACAACCTCGCTTGCGTCTATGCCCTCGCCGGAAAAAAGCAACAAGCGCTTGCCTCTCTCGCAAAAATCGCCGAGATGGGTGTGATCATGCCCATTGAAAAAGACGGCGATCTTGATTCGATAAAGGGCACTCCGGAATTCAAACTGATACTCAAACGCCTTGAGGCCAGCAAGCTGCCGGTAGTGCGGAGTACGACTGCGTTCACGATCCACGAGAAGGGTTTGATTACTGAAGGTCTTGCTTACGATCCGGTTGAAGAGACGTTTTTTGTAAGCAGCGTTCATAAGCGAAGAATCCTCAAAATCAGCAAGAAGCGTGAAGTAGAAACATTCGCGTCCGAGCAAGACGGGTTGTTCAGCGCTTTGGGGATGTCGGTCGACGCGAAGCGCCGTCATTTGTGGGTCACCAGCGCCGCATTCCCACAAATGGTCAACTTCAAAAAGGATGAACAGGGCCTGTCGGCAGTATTCAAGTTCGATCTGCGTTCAAACAAGCTTCTGAAAAAGTACGTGCTATCGAACGAAACAAAGAAGCACGCGCTTGGCGATTTGGTGATTCAATCCAACGGCGACGTTTTCACCACCGACAGCTTGTCGCCTGCCGTTTATGTGATTCGAGCACAAAAGGACGAAATCGAATTGTTCCTCGAGGATCCCGGGTTCGGCTCCCCGCAGGGGCTGGCATTCTCGCGCGGCGAACAGCACCTTTTCATGGCGGACTACTCGACCGGGTTGTTCGATATCGATGTCAAAACTAAGAAGGTGACTCATCTTGCGCCGCTCGCCGGCGCGACTATGTTGGGTATCGACGGGTTATATTTTCACAAAGGCGGATTGATCGCAGTGCAGAACGGAGTGAACCCGCAGCGCGTTCTGCGAATCTCACTGAGCAAGGATCTCGCACGCGCGTTACGGCTCGAGGTTCTTGAAGCTAACAACCCGGTGTTCCTTGAACCGACGCTTGGGGTGTTGGTGAGAGGCACGTTCTATTTTATTGCTAACAGCCAGTGGCCGCTGGTTGATGAAAACGGAAAACTTGCGGCGGAAGAAAGGCTGCGAGACCCGGTTGTGTTGAAGATCAATCTCGACGCGCGGTAAGTTCACGTAGTCGCGGTAAATTCACGTAGTAACGAATTCATTCGTTTCTTCTACGAGGCCTATCGTGAAGATCCGAACGAATAGATTCGTCAATACGTGGGACTCCAGCTCGACGCGCGGTAAGCGTTGACGGCCATTGATCTACTGCGCGAGGATACCTTTTACGCTCAATATGTTTAAGAAACTGCTCCCGATTCTTCTGCTCTTTCTGGTGACAAGTCCCTTCGCCGCCCATGGCATTGGCGGGTTGAACCTGATCGCCCAGTCCAAGGACCCTGCGGTCTTGACGCTAACGGCGAGTCTGCAGGCTAAGTTCAACGAACTTCATAAGACCGCCTCTTTTCCCGGCGCAACGATCGGGTTTGTGCTGCCTGATGGGAGATCGGGCTCGGTTTCAGTGGGCCTCGCCGACACCGAAAACAGAATCGCGCTCAAACCAGCTGATCGAATGCTGGCAGGGAGCATCGGTAAGACCTACGTTTCAGCCATTACCCTTCAAGCCGTTCAGGAAGGCAAGCTCGATCTCGACGCGAAAATCGAGCGATGGCTCGGAAGCGAGAGCTGGTTCCCGCGCTTGCCAAATGCAAAAGACATCACGCTGCGAATGCTGATGAATCATTCGAGCGGCATCCCCGAGCACGTGCTCAACAAGGATTTCATTGCGGCGCTGAAGAAGGATCCGGATCGCGTCTGGAAACCACATGAGCTGATCGCCTACATCCTCGACGCCAAACCGCTTTTCGCCGCCGGCCAGGGATGGTCGTACGCGGACACCAACTACATTCTGGTCGGGATGATCTTCGAGCGAGTTACAAAGAAGACAGTTTACGGCGAGGTCGCGCGGCGAATCCTGAAACCCTTCAAGCTCGAACGGACAATCCCGTCGGACAGGCGCATCCTGCCGCAACTGATCACCGGTTACTCGATGCCAAACAGCCCGTTTGGATTCGAAGGGCGAGTGATTATCGATGGAAAGTTCATCATAAACCCGCAGATGGAATGGACCGGCGGGGGCTTCGCTTCTACCGCCGAGGATCTGGCACGTTGGGCGAAGCTGCTTTACGAAGGCAAAGTGCTCAAACAGGAAATGCTAGATCAGATGTTGGCAGGGGTCGCGGCGAATGAGGGCCGTGGAAGCGGGGCCGGAAACAAGTACGGGCTGGCGGTGCAGATCCGGCCGAGCGATTGGGGAGTGAGTTACGGGCACGGCGGTTGGTTCCCAGGATACCGATCGGAGATGGAGTACTTTCCACAAAACAAGATCGCAGTCGCGGTTCAGTTTAATACCGACGATGCTCGGGCTATGAAAAAGGGGCTACGGAGTTACATCGCCGATGCAATGCGGATAATCCTCGGCGAGATTGAAAAAAAGAAAGCAGCTTGAGAGACAGCCGACAATGCTCCGAACCAGCAAAAGCAAGTATCAATACCACGCGTTGACTTCCGATCGGTGGAGCGATCTGGAACAACTGTTCGGCGAGCGCGGAGCTTGCGGAGGTTGTTGGTGTATGTGGTGGCGATTGAAACGATCCACATTCAACGAACAGAAGGGCGAGAAAAACAAATCGGCTTTCAAGTCGGTGGTTGACTCGGGTGAGTCGCCTGGGATTCTCGCTTATTCTGAGGGAGTACCGGTAGGCTGGTGCGCAATCGCGCCCCGCGAAACATATCCGGCGCTTGAGAGATCCAGAGTTCTAAAACGACTGGACGACAAACCCGTTTGGTCGATTGTTTGTCTGTTCATCGCCAGACCGTATAGAAGAAAGGGAGTATCAGTGGAGCTGCTGAAGGCTGCGAGCGAATTTGCTCGACAGCGCGGCGGCAAGGTTGTCGAAGGCTATCCGATTGAACCGCTAAAAGACGAGATGCCGGATGCTTTTGCGTGGACGGGGCTCGCTTCGGCGTTTTTGAAAGCCGGTTTCGTCGAGTGCGAAAGGCGATCCGAGACTCGGCCGATCATGCGGCGCAACGTCCGACAAACTTAAGTTTGTCGGACATCTAAAGGAGATCAGATGAAACAGTGGTGTAAGAACTCGAATACGCTCGCGGCCATAACGCTCGGGGCATTAATCATCTCAACGGGCGCGCAGGTATCGGCGACGGCGCGCGTTAATTATCCGCAGGCTGAGAAGCCTTCAACACCGGCGACAAACCCATCCGATGTCGCATCCGTAGATTCGATAGTCGCAGCGCTATATGACGTTATCTCCGGACCAGCGGGGAAGAAGCGAGATTGGGACCGCATGCGCTCGTTGTTTATTCCGGGCGCCAGGTTAATACCAACCGGGAAGCGGCAATCGGGAGAGATCTCCAGTCGAGTACTCACCGTCGAGGATTACATCAACGGTTCGTCAAAGGCTCTCGAGGAGGGTGGTTTCTTTGAGAAGGAAATCGCGCGACGCACTGAGCTGTACGGCAACATCGCGCATGTCTTTAGCACCTACGACTCACGACGCAAAGCGGAGGACCCGAAACCGTTCGCTCGGGGGATCAATAGCATTCAATTGATGAACGACGGTAAGCGATGGTGGATCGTTACCGTGTTTTGGCAGGGCGAAGGTCCTGACAATCCGCTCCCGGAAAAGTATCTGAAGAAATAAGTTCAAGGACGGGCAACAAAACCCCGTACCTATCCAAATATCCAGATTGTAAGTCTCACAGGAGGACATCGCTCTTATGTGTAAGCGAATAATGTACGCCGCCGCTCTGGCGGTGATACTAATCCCGATCTCTACCCTTGCGCAGACAAAGCTGTTGCGCTTCCCGGATGTTCACGGCGACAAAGTCGTCTTCACCTACGGCGGCGATTTGTGGACCGCGCCTTCGTCGGGCGGAACCGCTATTCGATTGACGGCCCATCCCGGCGTCGAAGTATTCGGCAAGTTTTCGCCCGACGGTAAATGGATTGCCTTCACCGGGCAATACGACGGAGACGAACAGGTTTATGTCGTGTCGGCGTCTGGCGGCGAGCCAAAACAGCTCACGTTCTATCCGGCGCGCGGGCCGCTTACCCCTCGATGGGGTTACGACAACCAGGTATATGGCTGGACCAACGACGGCAAATCGGTGGTGTTTAAGTCGCAGCGCGATTCGTGGACCTTGCCTGTAGCCAGGCTGTACACGGTTCCGGCAACCGGTGGACCGGCGACAGCACTGCCGATGCCCGAGGCAGGCTCGGGCGCATTCTCACCGGATGGGTCGAAGATGGTTTACTCGCCTCAATCCCGAGACTTCAGAACTGAGAAGCGGTACGGTGGAGGCCAGGCAAATCAGCTCTACATTTTTGATCTCAAAACTTTGGATGCCAAAAAGATAAGCGATAATCCCCGCCCGAGCCGCGATCCGATGTGGATCGGCAATACGATTTACTTCAATTCAGATCGTGACGGGCACTTCAACCTGTATGCGTATGATGTGTCGGGCGGCAAACTTACTGCGGTGACCGCTCACAAGCCGTGGGATGTGAGGTGGCCCAGCGCGTCAAACGACGGCCGGATTGTTTACGAGCTCGACGGCGAGCTTCACGTGTTTGACACAAAAGCCAAAAAGGACGCGGCAATTTCAATTACCGTTCCCGATGACGGGCTCGCAAGACGGCCCAGTCGAATCCAGGTCGCTAATTTTATTGAAGATGCTTCGCTCAGCCCAAAGGGAGAGCGTGTGCTCTTTTGTGCGCGAGGCGATATCTTCAGCGCTCCCGTCGAAAAGGGGCCGACGCGAAATCTGACTAATTCATCAGGCGCTCACGACAAGTGGCCTCGGTGGTCTCCCGACGGTTCTCGAGTAGCATTTATTTCAGACCGGTCAGGAGAAGAAGAGGTGTGGGTTGTCGCGCAGGACGGATCGAGTCCCGCCGAACAACTGACTAACGGCGGCAAAGCCTTCCGCTACGCGCCCGAGTGGGCTCCGGACGGCAAACGCATCGCTTTCGGCGACAAGGATGGCAAAGTTCACGTCTTGACGCTAGCCGACAAAAAGCTGACCGAGATCGCCGACTCAAAACGAGGTCAGATACGCGACTACGCCTGGTCGCCGCGCGGCAACCATTTGGCGTTTAGCATGCCAAACGAGAACGGCTTTAACTCGATCCACATCTGGAGCGCGGGCGATGGCCAGGTTCGTCGTGTCACCGAGGAGTACTTCAATTCCTACGGCCCGAGCTGGGACCCACAGGGCAACTATCTCTACTATCTGAGCGATCGTGAATTCGCTCCGCAGATTTCTGCTCTTGAATTCAACTACGCCACCAACAGGACCACCGGTATTTTCGCCGTCGCGCTCCGCAAGGATGTAAAGAGTCCCTTCCCGCCCGAGAGCGACGAGGTAACCATTACAAAGGACGAAGGCGACAAGCCAAAAGAACCGGAAAAGAAAGAGCCAGCGCCAAAACCGAACGCGGATCTGGTTATCGATTTTGATGGACTGGGTTCGCGAGTAGCAAAGGTCCCGATCGAGGCAAACAACTACGGCGGGGTGGCGGCAAAGACCGGCCACCTGCTCTACAGCGTCGGGCCCGCGTTCTACTACGGACGGCAGGGTGACCGCCCGCCTTCACTCCGTATTTACTCGATCAAAGACCGCAAAGAGACAACGCTGGTGGACGACGCTCGCGGTTGGGTGCTTTCGGATGACGGCTCGAAAGTACTGGTGGGCGGTCCCGGCTCCACGTTCAACATGCACGACGCGACTCCTCAGGGCGCGCAGTCCAAGAAAGCAGTCTCTACCGCCGGTCTCGCGGTTGATCGAGTGCCCGCCGAGGAGTGGAACCAGATCTTCAACGAAGCGTGGCGCCGTTATCGTGACTTCTTCTACGTACCTAACATGCACGGCTACGATTGGGAGGCTTTGCGCGCGCAGTACAAACCGCTTCTCAAATACGTGGCGCATCGCTCGGATCTCAACTATGTCATCGGCGAGATGATCTCGGAGCTGACTGTCCAGCACGCGTACGTCGAGGGCGGAGACTTTCAGACCCCGCCGCGGCCGCGCGTCGCTCTTCCGGGCGCAAGGTTCGAGCTTGATCAAAAGTCCGGGCGCTTCAAAATAACCAGGATCTTCTCGGGACAAAACGAAGAAGACATTTATCGTTCACCGCTCACCGAGATCGGGGTGAACGTTTCAGTCGGCGAGTATGTCCTGGCGATCAACGGAGAAGAGCTCAAGGCGGACGATGACCCCTACCGTCTTCTCAGAAACAAGGCCGATAGCCCGGTCCAGTTGACCGTTAACAAAGAGCCGACGATGACCGGCGCACGGACGGTTTCGTATCGCCCAATCACCAATGAAAGCGATCTGCTGTACCTCGACTGGGTCGCTGCGAATCGAAAGAAAGTGTCCGATATGACGGGCGGCCGCGTCGGCTATATTCACGTTCCGGACATGGGCGCGCCGGGCATTCGCGAGTTCATCAAGTGGTATTACGGTCAGATCACAAAGGAGGGTCTGGTTGTTGACGTGCGCGCGAACGGCGGCGGCAACGTATCGCAAATGCTGATCGAGCGGCTGCGACGTAAGCCGCTGGCGCTCAATTACTCCCGCACTTTCGAGGAAGCCACCACTTATCCCGGTGCTACATTTATCGGGCCGATGGCCGCGTTGTTGAACGAGAACTCGGCTTCCGACGGCGATATTTTCCCGGCAATGTTTCGTGAAGCCGGGCTGGGGCCGCTGATCGGCAAGCGCTCTTGGGGCGGTGTGATCGGGATCGGGAATCGCGGTACGTTGATCGACGGCGGCACGATCTTTGTACCCGAATCGGCGTTCGCGAGCGCAAAGGGCCAGTGGAT
>Ga0075418_10003303_pt1 | contig 18411 bp, 12 predicted proteins | sample SoiMetdeltSBSDD2_FD_81776 | JGI IMG/M metagenome (GOLD analysis project Ga0075418, IMG submission 81776) | Bulk soil microbial communities from a Populus tree surrounding site in Tennessee, USA - Soil MetaG P. deltoides SBSDD2 | ecosystem: Environmental > Terrestrial > Soil > Tree plantation... | reverse complement strand
TTCGCACTGACGTACCGGTCGAGTTTCAGCCGGACACGCTGCGATATCGCGGTGCCTCGCGTGAGCGTTGCTTCGAGCTGTTTACGCGCCTCGGGTTCCGCACGCTGGTCATGGATTACGCACCAGATGCGCACTCGATCGGCAAAGAGTACGCGCTGGTGCGAACGCTCGAAGAAGTTCGCGCGCTAGCGGCCATGCTCCGCGCCGTCGAGCGATTCGCCGTTCGCGTGCTGCCGGACGCCCCATCGTCAATGCTCGCCGGCATTGCCGGGCTGGCGTTCTCGACAGGGCCTCGGCAGGCGCGATACGTGCCGCTCGCGGCTCGCAACTCGGTGAGCGACCTGTTCGGCGCCCCGGTATCCGACCCGCGCGAAGGTATCGATGTGCCCGACGCACTCGCGGCTCTCAAGGACGTCCTCGAGAACCCAGCAATCGCCAAAGTCGGTCACGATCTGAAATTCGATGCCATCGTCCTCGAGCGGCATGGCATCCTGCTGAACGGCATCGAGACCGACACGATGCTCGCGAGTTATCTTCTCGATGCAACGCGATCGTCGCATCCGCTCGAGGATCTCGCACTCGAGCACAGTGGCTACAAGGCATTGCGGGAGGAAGATCTCTGCGGCCGAGGAGCCAAGGCGATTCCATTCGCCCAGATCGCTCCGGAAAGCGCTCTCGACTACGCGGGGGAGCGCGCCGACCTCGCGCTGCAAGTATCGGGAACGCTCAGAAACCTCCTACGTCGCGAGGATCTCGAGAAGCTCTATCTCGATCTGGAGCTGCCGTTGATTCCCGTGCTGGTCGCGATTGAACGGGCTGGCGTCCGCATTGACGGTCCAGCTCTTGCCAAACAGGCGACGCATGTCGAACAGGAACTCGCGGCCCGCAGCGCTCGCATCTTCGAACTCGCGGGCGAAGAGTTCAACATCAATTCACCGAAACAGCTGTCCGAGATTCTGTTCGACAAGCTGCAGCTTCCCGCGCTGAAACGCAACGCCAAGACGAAGACGGCGTCGACTGCCGTGGAAGTGCTCGAAGAACTCGCACTCGGACACGATTTGCCGCGGCTCATCCTGGAATGGCGCGCGCTGCAGAAACTCAAAGGCACATACATCGACGCGCTGCCGCAGCTGGTGAATCCGGACACCGGTCGGGTTCACACCTGCTTCAACCAGGCGGTGGCGGCAACGGGGCGCCTGAGCAGCAGCGATCCCAATCTCCAGAACATCCCAATCCGGACCGAACTCGGTCGAGAGATCCGGCGCGCGTTCGTCGCAGATCGCGGGCACGTTCTCATTTCGGCTGACTACTCTCAGATCGAGCTGCGAGTGCTCGCGCATCTCTCGGGTGACGAAGCGTTAGTCGACGCCTTCGGAAAGGGGGAAGACATTCACGATCGAACTGCCCTGAAAGTGTTCGGCAGCAACAGCGGACTCAGCGAACACGAGCTCCGGCGGCGGGCGAAGATCATCAACTACGCACTGCTCTATGGAAAGACGGCGTTCACACTGGCAAAGGATATCGGCGTGCCGCAGCAGGCGGCACAGGAATTCATCAACGCGTACTTCGCCGGATTCCCTTCGGTCCGCAAGTTCATCGACGATCTTCTCGAAAACGCCCGCAGGACTGGAGTGGTGAAGACGATGTTCGGGCGGCGACGGCTGGTGCCGGAGTTGACGAACCGGAACACTCAGATTCGCGGCCAGGCGGAACGCGAAGCGGTCAACATGCCGATCCAGGGTAGTGCGGCCGATATTCTGAAGCGCGCCATGATCGACGTGCACGCGGCGCTGCCAACAATTACCGACGGCAAGACTCGAATGATTCTCACGGTCCACGACGAACTGCTCTTCGAAGCGTCGAAGGAAACCGCCGAAGAATCCGCCGCGGCCCTCCGCGACCTCATGCAGAACGCTGTTCCGTTACGCGTTCCGCTAATCGTCGATGTTGGAATTGGAGAGAATTGGAAAGAGGCGAAGAGCTGAGTCAATGTCCAATGTTCAATGTCCAGTGTTGGAAGAATTAAACATTGATCATTGAGCATTGAACATTTCACCGTGCCCACGCCGACTTGAAGGCCTCCCACTCGCCCACCATCCCGGCGAGCGCCTGCGTGGAATCGCGAATTTGAAGCCGGTTTGCGCGATCCGGCAGAATGCCTTGCACCACAAGCCTGTCGAGATCGGCACGCAGCCCGACTCCGCCGTCGCGTGCGAGCGGTGCGCGAACCCACGCGGCGGTTGCTTCGTTTAACGCGCGCTCGGGATCGCCGGCGCCTCTCGCCGACGCTGCCAGCCAGTACGCAGCCGGATGCGATCCCGGATCGCGGGAGATTTCCTGCGCCATCCGCGTGGCGATGTGACGGTAAATCTCCGCGCGCTCGCCCATCGGCCGCAGCTGGGCATAGCGATCCGTGGCCGTCGCCCACCAATCGAGCACGCGGTCGTGCGCCCCCGCGCCCAGCGCATCGGAGTCGTCGAGCAGCGACTCGAAGAAGGTTGCCGCGGCGCCGAATCGATCCTCGAGATACAGTGCCTCGGCCAGACCAATCGCCAGCTCGATGCGCTCGCGTGCATCCAGCCGCTTCGTATCGACCTCGCGCAATGTCGCAATCGCACCCGACAGGTCGGCCGCCGCGGGAGTGCGTCGATATCGCTCGAGCTGAATTCTTCCGAGCACGACGCGAGCCCCGTCTGCTGTCGCTGGGAACCGTGCCGCGTCACGGGCTGCCTGTTCGGCAGCATCGAATTGCCCCTGGTTGTAGAGACGCCGCGCGTCCGACAAGGGATCGGCCGCATATACCGGACCCGCGGTTAGAACAAGCACAACGATCGAACGGCAGAGCCCCCGCATTGTGGTCATCGTAACATTGTTGGCAATGCCGCGCTAACTACCTGACTATCAGTCAGTTACTCGCGGCCATTCGGACGGTGATGCTATAATTTGCGACGATGGCGGAGCCGACCATCGTTCCCAGAGCGGAACACACGATCTCGCGCAGCGTTGTCGATCCCGACGCGCTCAAAGTTCTGTATCGGCTCCACGAACACCACTACATAGCGTACCTCGTGGGCGGAAGTGTTCGCGATCTGCTGCTCAACCGGCGGCCGAAAGACTTCGATATCGGGACCTCGGCGCATCCGCATCAAGTCAAAAAGCTCTTTCGTAATTGCTGGATCATCGGGCGTCGTTTCCGCTTGGCTCACGTCAAGTTCGGAACAAAAACAATCGAGGTGGCCACTTTCCGCCGGCAGATGGCGGCGACTCCGGTAACCCCGGAGATGGAAGTTGCTGACGATGCCGCAGGGGGAGGCAATAGCGACGGTGAAAGCGCCACGCCACGCCGGCGGGCCGACGACCACTTCATTCACCGCGACAATACATACGGGACTCCCGAAGAAGACGCGTTTCGCCGAGATTTCACCGTCAATGCGCTCTTCTACGACATCGGGACGTTCTCGATCATCGATTATGTCGGCGGCCTCGACGATCTCGACTCGCGGATCATCCGATGCATCGGGGATCCTGAAGTACGGTTCCTCGAGGATCCAGTCCGCATGCTCCGTGCCGTCGTCCTGGCAGCGCGGCTGCAATTCTCCATCGACCAACCAATTCTGGATGCGATTACCGTGCATCGACACGAGATCGCGCGGAGTGCGCCAGCCCGACTGCTCGAGGAGTACTTTAAGATCCTTCGCTCGGGACACGCGCAGGAAGCGTTCAAGCAGCTCCGCACGACTGGGTTGTTGAAAGCGATTACACCCGAACTCGCTGGAGCATCAGATGCAGTGTGGCATTCGATTGCCGCGCTCGACGCGTACCGCGCGCGTTTTGACGGCGCTCCAGAGTCTCTCACCAATGCGATCCTCGCGGGGACGTTGTTGCACCCACTCGGGCTCGTGGCGCGACGGCGGTTTTCTGCCGACGCACTCGAACGACGAATCGAACTGGGTCTGCTTCCCATCGCTCGGCGCGACGTGGAGCGGCTGCAACAGATCCTCGCGCTGCAGTCGCGCCTCCTGGACACACAGGCGTCCTCGCGCGCCCAGCGAGGACTGCTCCATCGTGCGGTGCTGACCGAGGCCCTGACCTGGCTCGAGATTCACGGCGACCGACCTGATGTCGTCGCTCACTGGCGCGCATTACAGGCTGAACCGCGCGAACACGTTCACGTATCCGACGACGAATCCGCTCCCGCGTTCACGCCCTTTGGGCGTCGGCGTCGCCGGCGGCGAGGAAGAGGCAGGACACGCCGTGATCACCAATAAGCCTCAGGGGTTTGCGACAAACTTGTAGCCGACACTCCTGACGGTGAGCAGATGTTTCGGACGGCCAGGCTCGGTCTCGATATGCCGTCGCAAACGCACGATGAAGTTGTCGATGGCGCGCGTGTCGGTATCTTCGCGCACGCCCCAGACGTCTTCGAGCATGGCTTTGCGCGAAACCGCCTTTCCCTCCTGTGCGATGAGATACCGCAGCAGGTTCGCTTCCATGAGCGTCAGCGGTAACGTGCGGTCGCCGACGCGCAGTTCGAGCGAGTCGAAATCGATCGTCTTCCCGGCGAACGTGTATTGATCCTGCGCGCGGCGCAGCCAACCCGATCGGCGCAACAAACCGCCGATCCTGGCGATCAGAATGGCGAGCTCGGTTGGTTTGGGCAGGTAATCGTCGGCACCGGCAGCGAATCCCCTCAGCACGTCTTCGGGACGGCCTCGCGCGGTCAACATCAGCACGGGCACGAACTGACGCTCGGCGCGCAGCTCCGCGACCACCTCAAAACCATCCTTCCCCGGCAACATCACGTCGAGCACGACGAGATCGAAGCGCCGGTCGCTTGCGCGCAGCAACTGGAGCGCGCCTTCACCGGTCTCGACGACTTCAGCGGCGTAGCCTTCCGCCTCGAGATTGAATCGCAGGCCATCGGCAAGGTGAAGCTCGTCTTCGACGATGAGGACGCGTTGCACGTCAGATACCAGGCGCTTTGGGCAGCAGGATGGTGAGGCGGCTGCCTTGCCCTGCACCGGCGCTCTCGGCGTAGGCACGACCGCCATGGTTGCGGGCAACCGATCGGACGATGAAAAGGCCGAGACCGCTCCCCTTGGCGCGAACCGCTCCAAGCGCCGGCGTGCGATAGAACCGACGGAAGATGCGTTTCAGCTCCGTCGACGCGATGCCAATTCCGCGATCGACCACCCGTACTGCGACGCGATCTGGGGCGAGCTCCTCGAGTTCGACGCGGACGCGGATTTCCGGGCTCGAGTACTTGACCGCGTTGTCGATCAAGTTCCACACCGCTGCCTTGAGTTCCTCGATGTTGCCAAGCACGACAGCGGCCGCGCCGGCCCGATTCTCGAATGCCAGGGATTGTTCATCGAGGTGAAAGCGCGTGCGGGCCAGGTCGACGCATTCCCGCGCGATCTCGCCGAGATCGACTCGGTTGCGCGCCTCGCGCCGGAATCGCGAACGCGTGCTGCCCGCGCGCAAGACCTGCTCGATCGTATGGAGCAATCGATCGCTGTCCTCGAGCATGATGCGATAGAACTCTTTGCGTTTCTCGGCATCGAGTTCGCGCGCCTGCAGCGTCTGCAGATACAGGCGGATCGACGCGACCGGAGTCTTCAACTCGTGGGTCACGGCGTTGAGAAACGAATCCTTCTGCTCGTTGCGGCGGATCTCGCGGACGAGAAAAATGGTGTTCAGCACCATGCCCGCGATGATCAGGCAGAAGAGGATGACCCCGAGGATTGCCAGCACCCCCATGCGCCAGTTCAGAACAATCCAGCTGACGTTGAGTGCGACAGCGATCGCAACGAGGCAGATGCCGAAAACGGTAAAAAAGATCACCGATCGCCGGCGCCCGGAGATCATGGGGAAAGAATACAGGAATGCGGATTGCGGATTGAAGAGTGCGGATTTGTTGGATTGTGGAGTGGGGATTGAGAGTGCGGATTGCGGATTGCGGAACTGCCGGCCAAATCACCAGTTAACAGTCTCAATCCACCATCGACAACCGTGCAAATCGGCCGTCATCAATCCGCAATCACCAAATCGTCACGCGGCTTCCTGGTGGGTGTGCCGCGCAACCTTCGCGACCTTCAGATCGCGCACGATCCCGATCGCGTTGAAGAACTTCAGCGTGATCCAGCTGATGTCGAACTCGTACCACGCCAGACCGTGACGGGCCGACACGGGATGGGCGTGATGGTTGTTGTGCCAGCCTTCGCCGAACGTGAGCAGCGCCACCCACCAGCTATTGCGGGAGTCGTCGCGAGTCGTGAACCGGCGTGTGCCCCACATGTGCGTCGCCGAGTTCACCAGCCAGGTGCCGTGAAGGCCAACGACGGTGCGCAGGAAAATGCCCCATAGAACCATCGGCCAGCCGCCGATCGCGAGCAGCACGAGCCCGAGAGTCACGAGCGGAATGTAATGGAAGGTGTTCAGCCAGCGATAGAACGGAACGGCAGCGAGGTCTGGCGCATATTTCGCCATCAGCGCGGTGTTGTTATGGTGCGTGTCGCCAAACAGGATCCAGCCCATGTGCGCCCAGAAGCCGCCGTCACGCGGTGTATGCGGATCGCCGTCGTGATCGGAATGCTGATGATGGACGCGATGCGTCGCCACCCAGAAGATTGGCCCGCCTTCGAGCGACAGCGTGCCGCAGACGGCGAGAAAGTATTCGAACGCCTTCGATGTCTTGTAGCCGCGATGCGTATGCAGGCGGTGATACCCGAGGCTGATCCCGAACCCGACCGCCAGCCAATGAAGCACAATGGCGACCGCAAGGTTGGTCCAACTGAAAAAGAAGAAGGCGGCGACCGCCAGAATATGAAAGATCACCATCACGACGGCGGTGATCCAGTTCAATGTCGAATGTGAATACTCCGTTCGAACCGATATCGTCTCTGTGCTCACGCTGACTCCTCGCAAACTGAACGAACCTGCTAACGGTAGCAGGTTCGCGAGGAGCCGTTTGTAAGACTTCTGTACTTGGCTAACCAGCTGAATCGGCGGAGGTTATCAGCCGTTTCTCCGCTCGAATTCGGCCATGAATTGCACCAGCGCGTCCACCCCCTCTTCCGGGAACGCGTTATAGATCGACGCGCGAAGTCCGCCGACCGATCGATGCCCCTTCAAGCCGTCGAGATCGGCCGCCGTGGCATCCTTGATGAACTTTTTCTCGAGCTCTTCGCTCGGCAACCGAAACGTGACGTTCATCCGCGATCGGCTGTCCGGCTTTGCGTGTCCACGATAGAAGCCCGTTCGATCGATTGCCGCATACAGCTTGTCAGCTTTGCGCGCATTGCGGCCGCCGATCGCGGCGAGGCCGCCCTGCTTCAGCAGCCACGCGAGCACGAGCCGCATGACGTAAATCGCAAACACCGGCGGCGTGTTGTACATCGAGCCGTTTTCCGCGTGCACGGTGTACTGCAGCATCGTCGGCAACGACGAGGGAGTGCGCGTGAGCATGTCGTCGCGGACGATCACGAGCGTCACGCCCGCGGGCGCGAGGTTCTTCTGCGCTCCCGCGTAGATCAACGCGTACTTCGACACATCAATCGGACCGCTGAAGATGTCGGAGGACGCATCGGCGACGAGTGGAACGCCTCCGGTGTTCGGCACGTACTGGAATTCCGTTCCGAAGATGGTGTTGTTCGTCGTGTAGTGAACATACGCAGCGTTCGCGTCGAGCGTCAGCTCTTCCTGCCGCGGGACGCGCGCGAAATTCTCCCCCTCGGTTGATGCCGCAATCTTCACGGCGCCCACGCGCTTCGCTTCCTTCACCGCTTTCTGTGACCAGGCGCCGGTCACGACGTAATCAGCCGATCCTCCGGACGGCAGAAGATTCATTGGCACCATCGAGAACTGCAGACTCGCGCCTCCCTGCAAGAACAGCACGCGATATCCCGCAGGAATGCCGGCGAGCGTACGGAGATCAGCCTCGCAACCGGCGAGGATGTCCTCAAATGGTTTCGAGCGATGGCTGACCTCGAGAATCGACATGCCGACACCGGGAAGCGACAGCAAATCTCGCTGCGCCTGTTCGAGCACGTCGACCGGCAGCACAGCGGGCCCGGCCGAGAAGTTGAAAATTCGAGTTGTGGTTGTCATGAGCGAACCTTTGCGATGATTTAGAGCGAGACCACCTGCAAGTCGAGGATATCCGCATTCGCCGCCTTGATTCGATCGCACAGCGCGGCCGACGGCGCCCCATCGAGATTGATGCGGGCCACGGCCGCTTGCGCGCCTGCAAAGACGATGTTTTCGGTTTCCTGGACGTTGAGGTTGTCCTGCCGCAGGTTGTTGAACACATGCGCAAGCACACCAGGTCGGTCCCGGTGTCGCACGACGAGCATGTGCGTCGCCGGCGTGCGCGTGGCGAGATTGACGACGTTGGGAACCCTTCCGGTCTCCTTGAAACTGCGAATGATCCGAACGGTCTCGGCAGCGATGGCTTCCTGCGCCTGCTCGGTCGACGCGCCGATGTGATGCGTGCCGTAGACCTCAGGCAACGCGACCAGATCGTCGTGGATCTCGCCGACTGCTGACGCAGGTTCGTTGGCAAACACGTCGAGCCCGACGCGGAGTTGCTTTTGCCGGATCGCCGCGGCGAGCGCTTGGGAATCAACGACTTCGCCGCGCGCGGTATTGACGACAATGGTCCCCGGTTTCAGCCGGTTCAGCACCGCCGCGTTCAGAAGACCCTTTGTTTCCGGCGCAAGTGCCACGTGCACGCTGAGCACATCGGCGCGCGCCGCTGCGTCGCCGGGTGTTGGAGCCACGTCGATTCGCACCGTGCGCAAAGCCGGCTCGATGCCCATGTCCCGAGCTTCCCGCTCGGTCATCGGTCGATCTTCACCATCGCATCGACGACTCCAGACCACGATATTCATGCCGAAACCGGCCGCACGCCGAATCATCTCCTGTCCGATGCTGCCAATACCGAGTAGCGCGAGCGTCCGACCGTACAGGCCCTTCGCGTTCGAGAACTCCTTCTTGTTCCATCGCCCCGCGCGAAGCTCAGCGACGTTGTCGGGCACACGTCGATCGAGCGCCAGAATCAACGCGAAGGCAAGCTCCGCGACGGCGATGGCATTCTTTCCAGGGCAATTCGATACGTAGATGCCGCGCGCGGACGCACCGGCGACGTCGATCGTGTTGTAACCTGCACCAGCGCGGACAATCAGGGAGAGGTGGCCGGCGTCGAGCACGTCGCTGCCTACTTTCGTGCCGCGGACGACGAGGGCTTCGGCACCGGTCTTCCGAATCGCGTCGGCGAGGGCCGCATCTTTCAAGTCTGGCTCGTACAGAACTTCGCAGCCGGCCTCGCGCAATCCGTCAATCCCGCTCTGTTCGAACTTATCGGCGATTACTACTTTCAACGCGATTACTCGTTATGTAGAACTGTCGGTTTTTGGTTTTTTGTTTTTGGTTCTTGGTTTTCGTTCGTCGTTGGTTTGTGTTCTTGGGTTCGTCGTTTGGTTATTGGTTCGTGGTTTTGCGTTGAGCAGGCTGCACACACCAAAACCAAAAACCAAAAACTGGTTCATCTCAGATCACTCGTTTCATCTCAGATCAAATGAACGAGCAGCCCGTCGCGCAGCTTCGGCTCGAACCACGTGGACTTCGGCGGCATGATGCCGCCATCGTCGGCAATCGCCATCAGATCGTCGACGGTTACCGGGTACATCGAGAAGGCGACGGCAGCGTCACCGGAATCGACGGCTCGCATCAGAGCATCGGAACCGCGTGCGCCGCCGACGAAGTCAATCCGCTTGTCGGTCCGCACGTCGCCAATATTGAGAAGGGCCTCGAGCACACCCTGCTGCAACCGGGAAACGTCCAAACTGCTGCCGCGCGAAGTGTCTTCCGGGGGGACGCTGGTGAGATCGATCGCATACCACCGTCCGTCGAGGTACATCGACACTTCTCCCTTACGTTCGGGTGTTGGCGCGCCGTCGGTCACTCTGAACTGCGCGCGCAAGGCGCCGAGGAACTGACGGGCCGTTCGTCCGCCCAGATCTTTGATGACGCGGTTGTAGGGGAGGATCTGGACTTGATCGTCGGGAAATGCCACGGCAATGAACGTCTCGGCTCCCGCATCGTCGGCGGTCGAACCCGCGCGATTCGCGAGTTCTTCCCGAGCCCGCGCCGCGCTCGCCGCACGATGGTGCCCGTCGGCAATATAGAGTGATTGAATCGCCTCAAACGCCCTGACCAGGTTTCGCGTTTGGTCGAGACCTGCCCGCCAGACCGTATGCGTGACGCCGTCGGCCGCCGCGAAGTCGTACAACGGTTCCCCCGCCGTGACCTGTCGCGCCAGCAGGTCGATCGCACGATCGGCGCGGTAGGTCAGAAACACGACGCCGGTCTGGGCGCGCAGCTCGATCATGTGCCGAGTACGATCGTCTTCCTTATCGCGCCGGGTGCGCTCGTGTCTTTTGATGACGTCCGCTTCGTATTCGTCGATGGAAAAACAGCCGGCGATTCCCGTCTGTTCGTGGTCGCCCATCCGCAGCCGGTAGAAGTAGAGCGACGGCGTCTCATCGAGCAGAAGCGGCGCGCGCTCCCGCAACGACGCGAAGTTGACTTTGGCTCTTTCGTAGACCTGTGGGGAGTACGGGTCCGTCCCCGGCGGCAGATCGATCTCGGCACGCGTCACGTGCAGAAAGCTAAGAGAATTGCCGGACGCGAGCTCTCGCGCCTCGTTGGTGCTGACGACGTCGTAGGGAACGGAAGAGACCGCTGCTGCCCTGTCCGGCGCTGGACGCAACGCACGGAACGGATGGATCGAAGCCATCCGATCATTGTAAGCCACGGATGAACACGGACTGAAGCCACGGATGAACACGGATGAACACGGAATAAAACGCCGCGGATGAACACGGATCCTGTCCTGTTCGTCGGTATTCCTTGCGCGGCTAAAGATCCGGGTTTATCCGTGTTCTTCCGTAGCCAAACCGTCGGTGTTGATCCGTGGTTAGCGGCCGTGCGCGGCGATGGCGTCCGGCTTTTGCGCAGGTGCTTCGGCAGAGAGCGCGGCGGAAAGTTTTTGAAGCGTCGCATCGGCAGTGGATCGAAAAGCCACAAGCTGCCCCGCGGGAATGGGTTCTCCGGGCGGCAGCTTTCGATGCTCGGTCAAAGGGTTGACGAACACGCCGTTCTTGCGCAGACGGTAATCCAGGTGTGGCCCGGTCGCGGTTCCGGTCGCACCGACGCGACCAATGAGTTGTCCCTGATCGACGTGGACGCCGGCGCGAATTCCCTTCGCGAACGACGAGAGATGCAGGTAGTAGCTCTCGTAGCCGCTGCCGTGACGCAGCCGCACCATGTTGCCGCCGCCTCCGCTCCACCCGACTGACACGACGGTGCCTGGCGAGACCGCGACAACGGGAGCGCCTGTTGGTGCGCCGTAATCAATTCCCAGGTGTGCTCGATATGTTCGGAACACCGGATGCAGCCGGCGTCGCGAAAACCCGGATGTGACGCGGGGCTCGAATCTCAGCGGCGAGCGAAGGAAGAATCGCTTCAGTGATCGCCCCGCATCGTCATAGAACGCAGCCTTGCCCGTTGCCGGATCCACCCATCGGATCGCGCGCAGGTCGCGCCCGTCCGTGATGAAGCGCGCGCCGAGTACGGCGCCGTAATCGGAAAACTGACCGTCGTGGCTTTTTTTCTCAACCAGAATGTCGAAGCTGTCGCCGGATTGGAGATCGCTGTCGAAGTCGACTTCACCGCTGAAGATTTCGGCGACCGCCAAGGCCAACTGAATCGTCTCGCCTGTTTCTTCGATGGCGGCAATGACGGAGGGATGATCGCTGTCGATTCGCCCACGCACGGCAACGACGTCCACCTGCTTCTCGTAGGGAACGACTTCGGCATCGAGCTCGGTTGGGCGCGATCGATCGCGCGCGATGATGCGAAGAAATCGATCGGTGTCGATCTGGTACTCGAACTCGCGCAGCATTCCGTCTACCGAGCGGACCAACCGGTACGATCGATCCGAATGCAATTGGCGAGGATTGAACACCGCCCGCGCTGCTTCGATTGCCGCGACGACGAACGGCTCTGCGAGCATCTGCTCCCGCAAAAGGCCACCGAGCGTCGCGTTTCGCGGCACCTTTGCCTCGACGATGACTGTTTCTGGTTTGAGATAGACGTCAGATCGGTGCGGAACCCGGGGAGGAGGTGCGGCGGTGTCCTGGCGGCACGCGGCCACAAGGAGCACGCCGGCGAGGAGAAAGACGACACGTCGCCCCATGGCTGCCGGGGCAGTGTAGCGTACTTACTTCGCTAAGGATTACTTTCGTTCATGATCCACACGCCCCACTTGCCTTCGGCGCGGCTGTGATAAGCGACGCGGCGGCCGTCGGGTGCCCAGGCGTACTCCTCGGCAGATGGATCGGACAACACTCTCTTCATCGCACCCGATCGGAAATCGAGCAGCCATGTTCCGGCACGTAAAACCTGGAACACGGCGCGCGTGCCGTCCGGAGACACGGCGGGCGTCCGAACAAGCGCGCCTTTACGCGGCGATGGATAAATGCGCGATGTGTTCGTGACCAGATTCAACACGACGAGTCGATCTTCGTGGCTGTAGGCGATCCGCTTGCCGCCGGGGAACCAGGATCCGCCCCACGGCTGCCCGTACTGGTACGACGTGAGCCGCCGCTCTTCTCCCGTCGTCAGATTCATCATCCACAGATTCCAGACCTTGGGGCGGTCACGCTCAGCTCGAACGTACGCCAGTGTGCCGCCGTCGGGAGACCAGCTGGGGATGGCCGCAAACCCGTCGCCTGTGATGCGACGGACGTTACGCCCGTCCGCATCCGCGACATAGACGCCGCGCTCACCATCGCGATCCGAGTCGAACGCGACCTTCTGGCCGTCGGGAGATGGACGCGCGTGAAAGTTGTGCGAGCGATCGTCCACGATACTCGTAATGCGGAGAATCGATCCTTCCGGCCCGGTATCGGCGCGCATCAGAGCGCTGCGATCCCCCGACTTCTCGTGATAGAAGATCGCGCTCCCGACACTCGCGAAGGTCGGTGAATAGGTTGCGGCCTCGGAAATGCTGACGGGCTCGACGTGTCCGTAATTGACGGCTGGCGGAGGCGTCTCGACCGTGGGTAGGGTGTGGTCCGATCGATGTGACGCCGGCGGTGACGTGGGCGCCGCAATGCTTGTCGCCGGCACCTCCGGCGCGGCAGGCTGCACGTCCGTTGTAGTGGTGACGGGAGCGGACGGAATGCGGTAACGCCAGATCCCACTGTCGCGCACCGCCGGTAAAACGCCGATGACGAGGAGAGCCGGAATCGCGAGCGCCGCGACCACAAGGCTTCGCACTCGCGAACGTTGTTTGTTTCCAGCCTGCTTGCGCGCCACCATACTGACGACGTCAGCAGCGGGCACCACTGCTGTGGGTTCGTTCTCTGCGAGCACTTCAGCTTCGATGACCGCGAGATCCTGCGGTTGCTCGTGACGCTCAGGTAATCGCTGTTCGAGGAGCGGCCATACCACGTCGAGCACGACCTGCTCATCCAGGCCGGCGGACTGGGCATAACGAGCCATCATCCGCCGCGCGACGGGCGGAGTCGGCCAGTGATCGAGATAACCCCACTCGAGCTCGCACAGCAGAGACGCCGGGATCCCCGTTCGAGAGGAGAGATCCGCGAGCGTCAACCCCGTTGCCCGACGCGCGCGCCTGATGTCCGAAATCGTCAGCGATTCGGCGGCGGCTATGGCCGCCCCGAGTTGATGGCTGTCGATGGCATCGACATTCCGTCGCTTCTGACGTGTGGCGACGATCTCACGAATACAAGCCTCGGCATCATGCGACGCGAATCGCACGAGATCCGCGCCAAATGCCTCCATCGACGCGTACGGCGGGACGTCCAGTGCCCGGGTCCCACGCGCGATAACCAATCGTAAGGCTCCGGGCACGCGCTCGTCGCTTCGCTTATCAAAGCTCGGGAGCAACGTTGAAAGCAGGTGTGCCGCATGCCCAACCGTATGCGCATCGGCGGCGATCGGCCCCTCGACCGACATCCGGCCTGTTTCCGACAGCCGAATGATCTGTGGTGACGGAACTCCGGCGATCGTGCCCGCACTAATTAGCGCGATGATTTCGTGCACGATCGTCACAGCCTGAACAGGTCGCAGCGGCTCAGCTCCCGCGAGTTCCGCGAGCGAGATGGTGGCGCTCTCGTAGTCCATCGCAACGAAAACCCCTTGCGACATTCGCGCCAGCGCCGGGAGCCACGAGGGTCGATGCGGATTAGACGAATAGATTCAAGAGGATGCGAGCTAGCAGGTCAGCGGTCGATGTAAACAGCAGAGCATCGGCGCGTACGAGTGTTCACGAAATTACACACTCGAGAAAAGAGAATGCCGCCAGAAGGGACCCTGGCGGCATTCTCCTGTCGCTTAGCGCTTGTCGACGGTTACCTGAATCATCTTTCGGAACTTGACCGGCGTGCCATCCACCATCGCCGGCTTGTAACGCCACTCCTTGGCGGCGGCCAGCAACTGCGGGTCATACATTGGATGGATGGGGAGACGAAGCACGAGGTTGATGACCCGTCCCTGCTCGTCGATCACGATGTCGAGCAAGCCCCGCTCGCGGGCCTGGGACGAAATCGTGGACGGCACTCGCGGAACGTCCTGGCGGAGCACGACAGGCGGTACGATGCCGGCGTCCTCAGCGGTCCAGATTTTCGGCTCGCGAGGTAACACAGGAGCGGTTGGTGCCGGCGGGACGACGGGTGCCGCCTCAGCCTTCTTGGGCTCGGGGGGAGGCGCCGCCGCGGCCGACGCCAGATCGACAAACCCACTGGCCAACGTCCGCAGATCGGGGAGCCTGCCACCCATCTGCGGATCTTCGAGAATCATCAGCAGATTCCTGAACTGAGTCTCTGCCGATGAGTACTCCTTGCGATCGTACGCGGCCTTTGCGGCGGCGTATCGAGTTGTCGCGATTTGCGGAAGCAAACGCTGACGCACCTCGCTGAATGCGAGCCGTACACGAGGTGACGCATCGGCCTCCCCGGGCATGAACATCGGGTCGGCGGTCACAACTGCGGCGATAGCGCTCTCGGCCTCGCTTCCGCGGCCGAGTGCCAGGAGACAGAGCGACCGGTACTGTTCGATCGATTTGCGGTCCGACGCAACAGCATCTGAGGGCAGGCCGTTGAGAACGGCGAGCGCCTCGTCATACCGCGCCGACGCGTAGAGATCACGCGCGGCTGTCAACGGATTCTCGCGGCCATCTCGGAGTTGCGCATGTGCCGGGGCCGCAAACGCGACGATCATCGATGCGATGACGAGTATGCGGGTTTTCATGACGCACCTTGCTCTTAACTGCATTGCCTGATCACAACGCTCACTTCATGTCCACGCTGAGCCGCACAGGCGCCCCGAGCGTCACCGATATCGCATGATGCTTTTCGCCGAATTGCGGGTGCTTGAACACCACCTCATGCGGTCCAATCGAGACGCTCAGATTTCCAATCGGGGTCTCGCCTACCCGACGTCCGTCGATCCACACTTCCGCCCACGGCGCGGCGTTCAGATTCACTACGCCCATCGGCAGCTCGAGCGAGACCGGCGCCACTTTGCCAGGCGCAACCACCACGACCCGTGAGGCGCGATAGCCGAGCGTATCGTTGACGAAATCGAGTTCGTGCCGGCCGGCGGCAAGCATCAACCGTTCGGCGTCCGTGGTACCGAGCAGCCGTCCTCCTTCGCGGATCTCCATCGTGAACGGAGCCTTGACGGTCACCCAGCCCGACACCGGGCCGGCAGCGGCGGCGGTGCCGATTGGAACGACCAGAGACGCGGTGCCGCCAGCCTGAACCGTCACCGTGTGTTTCGCCGAAGCGCCGTCGTTTTGCAGCTCGACCCGGTGGTCGCCAGGCGTCAGATCGGAAATCGTCAGCGGCGCGACGCCGCGTTCTGTACCATCAACGAAAACCTTCGCGCCCGCCGGCTCCGATTGGACGACGAGATGTCCAGTGCTCGGCGCCTCTGTGAATTCGAGATACTGCGACACCTCCGCGCCTGCGGTCACATTCAGAGGAATCACACGCGGCACCCCCTTGCCACGCAGCTCGAGAATGTGCGATCCGGGGGCGACAGCCACGCGGGCCGGCGTGCGTCCTTTCGCAACACCATCGACAAAAATATCGATACCTGACGGATTCGACTGCACGTTCAGTGAACCCATCTGGGGTGCTGCTGCGGAGCTGCCAAACAATTTGTAGGCGAGGACACCACCGCCGCCGAGAAGGACCACGATTGCGACGAGGGCAGCAATGCGGCCGTACGAACGCGCGCTCTTGCGTGTAGGCGTTGCAGGGGCCATAGGCGTTGCAGTGAAAGGTGCGTCGGGATTGAACAACGGCTTGGACTGGGCGGCCGGGGTCGTCGGCTCGGGGATCGCAAGCGGATCCGGTCCAAGGAGATCGGTCAGCTCGCGCGTGCCTGCGAGTGAAGCATCTTTTCTGGCAGCCGCCGGCTCAGTGGCCGGCGCGCCGTGAGCCTGTTGCGAAGTGACCGCATCGAATCTCGACTCGATTTCTTTCTCGATCCGTTTTGCCGGCTCTGCATGCGCAGGCTTCGTGGCTGGCGGATCGACGGGCTTCGACGCGGACGCCGCGACCGGATCGGCGTGGCTGACAAGCTCCGGAGTTGGCTCGAGCAGCGACGCGATGTACCGCGAGAGGAACGTCTCGAGCGCAACCGGCGCGGCGACATACATCCCTTCGTCGGAAACGACGTCTTCGAGCGCGGCCATCGCCTCCGGTGCTGACGCGAACGAGCGGCGGACGTCGAGTTGCAGCGATCGCTCGAGCCATGTGCGCAGCGGCGGCGAGAGCGGCTGCTCCTCGCCGAGCGCGGAACGCTCGCGCGCCTGGTTCAAGAGATCGGGAACGCGATGCGGGTACTCATCGGCGGCGAGCGGCCGTCCGAGGATCAGCGCGAGTGAGACGAGTCCCATTCCGGTCACGTCGGCGCGGTGATCGAATCGCGGCAGACCGGCACTCGGCGGCATCGCCACGCGGAACTCCTGCCACAGTCGATCGCGCCCGAACTGCAGCTGCTCAATCGCGGCCCCCAGCACGTGTTCGACGATGACCAGACGCGCGTTCGGCGTCACGATCAGACGTTCAGGAGCGATCAGCCCGTGGGCCACATCGCGCGCGTTCTCGTGCAGGACCGCCACGGCCGGGACCAGTTGTCGAATGAGGCAAAGCGCGGCATTGATATCGAGTTGCAGCTCTTTCTCGTTCGCGACGCGAAGGATGTCCGACAGCCGAGTGCCCTCGACATGATCACAGACGATCGCGAGCGCGGAGGTCGGCGCCATCGCGCGATCGACGCGGCGGACACGAGCGTAGTACGCGTGCCGGAAGTTCGCGAGACGGGCGGTTCGCTCACGGAGCGCGAACTCAAAGGAAGGGACGGCGGTCAACGCCGGCCGCAGCCGCAGGATCTGTAGCAGCTCGCCAGTGGCACCGTCAGCCGCGACGACGCGTGCACCGAGACCGTCGGAAAAGAGCGGCGCTTCCGGTCGATCGTTCGTCGCAAGACTGGACATGGCAACGGGACGCAGTGCAACGACAAGACCAACGCGCCAATTTTGAAAAAAGGCCGCAAGTCCTTGAGCGCCAGACACTCCCGCCCACTTCGAGTGGCGTGGTGCGAGTGCGTCCGTTTACAGGCCTGTCGCGGTCTCGCGAAAACTGTAAGCGGGTGTTGTATTCTGCACCGTCACCATCGAAGTCAGACCGCGCGTTTCGAATCCTTCTTGCGTTTCTGGCACTGGCTATCCGGTTCTTTACATTTCTTCTCGTGCGGTGACCGATTCCGCCGTCGTGTGACGACGTGTAGGGTCGGCGGTCGTGAGACCGCGCCAACTGATCTGTAGGCTCCGCGCCGCTCGATGTAGCATTCCAATATGGTTTCAGTTCGTCGTTGGCTACTGTCACTTCTCGTCGTGCATTCAATCGCCGGCAGCCTTTCCGCTCAGGAGCATCGGGCATCGATCCGCGGCGTGGTTGTCGATCCCACTGCGAAAGGGATGGCGAACGTCGAGGTACGCGTTTCCCGTGAAGACACGGGCGAGACGCGATCGGTCCGGACCGACGACGAAGGACGATTCAGCGTGCCCGAGTTACCGGCGGGTGTGTATCGGGTGAACGTGCAACACACGGGATACGGTCCGTTCGTGGCGCGGAACGAGCTCGCCATGAACCAGGAAGTCTGGCTGCGCGTGCCGCTGCAGCTTGGCACCGTTCTTCAGGCGGTGGACGTGAATGCACCCTTCGTCCCGGTGGATCGCGATACGCCGGCCTTGCACACGCTCGTCGACGAACGCGCGACGACCGAGCTTCCACTCGACGGCCGGAACTT
>Ga0075418_10003302_pt1 | contig 18419 bp, 12 predicted proteins | sample SoiMetdeltSBSDD2_FD_81776 | JGI IMG/M metagenome (GOLD analysis project Ga0075418, IMG submission 81776) | Bulk soil microbial communities from a Populus tree surrounding site in Tennessee, USA - Soil MetaG P. deltoides SBSDD2 | ecosystem: Environmental > Terrestrial > Soil > Tree plantation... | reverse complement strand
GGTGAGATCCCGTTCCTCTACCAGCGCGCGGAAAATAAAGCGCCGACCGGTCCGGCGCCGAAGACGGCCTACGGCAAACCAGATCTGAGCGGAGTGTGGTTCCCGGGTCCTGATCTCGAACCGGAGGTTCCATCTTTCCAGCCGTGGGCCGCGGCCGAGGCAAAGAAGCGTGCGTCCCGTCCCGGCGAGGATCCGCGTGCTCTTTGTCTTCCCACCGGCGTCGCCCGCATGCACGCGCTCGATCTTGCCAAGTTCATCCAGACGCCCGACCTGATTGTGGTGCTCGTCGAGCTGAGCGTCCCCGGTGTGCGTCAGATCTTTCTCGACGGCCGGCCACACCCAGCCAATCTCCAGCCAAACTGGCTGGGCCACTCGATTGGCAGGTGGGAGAACGACACATTAGTGGTCGATACGATCGGCTTCAACGACAAAGGATGGCTCGATGGCAGCCGCCCTCAGACCGAACAGCTTCATGTAATTGAGCGCTTCCGACGGATCGATCTCGGCCACATGGAACTCGAGATCACGATCGACGATCCCGGTGCCTACACGAAGCCCTGGAAGGTGCGGCGACTGCTGCAGTTGGCGCCTGGCGAAGAGATCATGGAATATGTCTGCAACGAGAACCACAAGACTGAGCACTACGTGAATCGCTAGCCTATGGTGTCAGGCAGTGAATCGTGAACGAGAAGTGGACGGAACCGTTGACTTTCACGATTCACTGCCTGACACCCACCCCCGCACTCGCCAGATATCAGGCGTCGCCGACAGTGAACGGTTCGACGCTGGCTCATCTGGACGACGACCCCGGCAGAATCGCTACTTCTGCTGGCACAGTCGCTGCATCAGCTGAGTTGTTCGCCGGATCGCACGGACACCGGACGGAGGTCACAATGAAACGCACGTTTGTGTGGATTCTTGGAGCAGTGCTGCTGACAGCGATCTTTGCCCTCCCGGCGTCAGCGCAGGTCAGCGTGTCGGTAGGAGTCGGAGTGCCACCCGTGGCCGCCGGCGTTGTGATCGGTGCACCGCCTGTATACGCGTATCCCGGCTATCCCTACTACTACCCGTACGCGTACCCGTACCCCTATCCCTATTACTACGGCTACCCGGTCTACGGCCGCGCGTACTACGGCCCACGTTACTACTACGGTCCTCGCTACTATCGCGGTGGGGCGCCCTATTACTATCGCGGCGCGCCTTACTATCGCGGCGGTGCCCCGTACTACCGTGGCGGAGCGTCGTACTACCGGGGTCCGGTGTATCGGGGCAACGTGCAAGTCTCGCCTGGGAACTCCGGCGGCAACGTGCGATATGCAGCACGTGGCAACGGTGGTGCAGCACGTGGCAACGGTGGCAACGGCCGACGCTAACGCCTAAAAGACACGCGCGCCCGGGATGTTCGCGCGACGGCGGAAGCCCCGCGTCGCGCACCCCGACCTTCAAGGCGGGTCTCAAGACCCGCCTCTACGAGAAAACCTAGTACGGCACGTCGATCAGCCGATCGCCGGTGCGCATGTCCTCCTCGAGCAGGTTGAGCAGCGCCCGGGCGACCGGCCCCGGCTTTCCGTCAGCGATCGGCTGACGGTCCCACTCGACAATTGGCGCGACCTTCACCGAGCTGCCGAGCAGCAGCATCTCGCGTGCCGCGCGTGCGTCACTCACAGGGATGTCGCTCACCTCTACTGCGGTGATAACTCGTCCCACGAGTCCTTTCGCAAGGTCCAGCAACCGCAGCGACGTGCATCCTGGCAGGACACTCTTGAACTGGGGGTGCCTGAATACGCCGTCGCGCGTTACGAACGCCACGTTCATGTTGGAGCTTTCACCAACGAAGCCGTTCTCGTCGATGAAGACACCGTTGTCGAGCCCGGCTTCCTTTGCCTCCATCTGCATCAGGACGTTCGGCAGGTAATTGGTCGCCTTCGTGATGGCGTACAGCGGCGGCTTGATCGGATACGTCGTCGTCATCACCCGCAAGCCGTCGGTGTACCAGCGCTCCGGGTACGACAGGCCACCAAAGATCATCACGAAGAAGCCCGGTTGTGCGCCTGCCGCCGGACTCAACTCGAGACTTCCCGGGCCCGACGAAAGCCAGTACCGGATGGCGCCGTCACGCAGTTGGCTCACCGCCGCGGTCTTGATGATGATGTCGCGCATCTCCTCGCGCGATCCGGCCAGTTTGAGTTTCGAGCGTTCGGCAGAACCCAGGAAGCGATCGAGATGCGCTTCGAGATCGTAGATGCGCCCGTTCACCAGGCCAGCGGTATCGAAGATGCCGTGACCGCGATGAACCATGTGATCGTCGAAGGGAATAATCATCAACGCGGGGTCGGTGACGATACCCCCGAGCTGACTGGAATAGAACGCGGCGAATTTCACCGGTTGACGCGTCCGAAGAGCTCGCAGACCGGCAAGCACATCCTCGGCGCCCAGAACGGGTAAAGCAACAGCTGGCATACGAAGACTTTACCCCACAGAGTCGCTTCTGTCGGTGATGTTGGCTACGTCTCCCTCAATGAGACAGGTATTTAGGCCAACCGCAAGCCGGAGCTCACCAACACAAGCGAGGAGCAATGTGATCCGATCCGGCAGCTGAGTCGAAAGCCACGCCATCACCGCCGGAATGGCGATTGCACTGCGCTGCGGACATGGCGAAAACAAGTCCGGACCTTGATACTCCTTTACACGATCGCTTGATGACCCTCGCCGCGTTCGAACCGCACGGCGTGCCGGTGGTCAGCCTGTACCTGAACCTCACGCCGGATCAGCACGGCCGCGACAACTACGACGTGTTCGCGCGCAAGGCATTCGCGGATCAGTTGAAACGGCTCGACGAGAATTCTGCCGAGCGCGCCAGCCTCGAACGCGACGTCGAACGAATCAACGCGTATCTCGCAGTCGAGCTCAACCGGGCGACGAACGGGCTCGCGATATTCGCTTCATCGGGCACGGGTGAATTCTTCGAAGCGATTCAACTCCAGGCGCCGATTGGCGAACATTGGCTTTTCATCGGCAAGTGCCCCACATCTATCCGCTCGTGCGCCTGATCGACCAATACCCACGGTACGCCGCCGTTCTACTCGACACCAACAGCGCGCGCATCGTCGTGTTCAGCCTGGGTGCCGTCGAAAAGAGCATGCAGCTGGCAGGCGTGAAGACACGCCGCCACTCGATGGGCGGATCCTCTCAGGCACGATACCAGCGCCACGTCGAAAACTTTCACCTGCATCATGTGAAGGAAGTGGTCGACACGCTGGAGCGCATCGTGCGCGCCGACAACATTCAGCAGATCATCGTCGCGGGCGACGAAGTCGTCATCCCGATATTCAAGGGCGCGATGCCAGCACACCTGAGCGAGAAGCTGGTAGACATCATGAAACTCGATCGGCAGGCCAGTAACGATGAAATCGCCGAAGCGACGCTGGCAGCTCTCCGAGAGCAGGACGCGAAGACCGACAGCGAGCAAGTCCAGGGTGTCATCGACGCATGGCGAGCAGGGGGGCTCGGTGTTATGGGCCCCGAGGGGACATTGCGCGCGTTGCAGCTGGGCCAAGTCGAGGAGTTATTGATCGCGGCGACTCCGCAGGCTTTGAAGCCGGTGCAGACACTGCCAGAGGATGCCGCGCCCGAGCCGATGGCCACGCAGACGAGAACCCCCGTCAACTCGGATCAGCGGCAGCTGCACCTCTCCGACGAGCTCGTGACGCGCGCCAAGCAGACCGGCGCACGCATTCGGATCATCGAAGATCCGAAGTTATTGCGCGCGCACGGGGGCGTCGGGGCAGCGTTGCGCTTCCGCGTCTGAGTTCGGCCTCATGGATTCCGGCAGACGAAGTTACTGGCGTCGTCGACGTTGCCCGCACCTTTGTACTGCGCGATCTGTGGATACGGGCAGAGCGGTCGCGTGCGCACCACCCGCCCGTCGGCGAGCTGCGATGCGAGGATTTCCGCCGGTGCTTTCCCCTCTTCGCGCCACTGTTCGAGCGCGGCAAGTGCATCGAACACGTTCGGGCCCTCGCCTCCTCCACAGTGACCCATCCCGGGCGCCATGTACAGCCGCACCGATCGATCGGTGTCGGACGCGCCAAGGGTTTCGACCAGCCGCTTGTAGTAGTTCACTGACGATCGCGGTGGAACGTTGGTGTCGCCCCACCCGTGATAGATCACGAACTTCGCGCCGCGGTTGATGAACTGTTTAATGTCGGGCGAGGTGGCGCTCACGACGCCGCCGTCGGCCTTGCGTGCATGCTCGAGGTGCTTCGCGACATCGAGGGTGCGGAAATCCCAGCTCGGATCCTTGAACACCATGTACTTGAAGAAGTCGTCCGACATACCCAGCGGCCTCGCGCCACCGGCATTCACCGTCCAGCGCGGCTCACTGCCGGGCTCGACTCCGGGAAACACTTCTTCGCCAGTACGTGGGTTCATGACGGGCGCATAGATCGCCTTGGCAGCCCGGAGCTGCGGAGCAGTCAGACAGTCTGGAGCGTCTGTGCCTGCGCACGCCGCCACGGAGGGATTGAACTTGCAGCGCATCGGATCGCTGATCAGTCCATCGAGCAGACCGTCACGCTGATCGCAGGCGTTGAGCGCGGCGCGATGCAGGGCCGCCAGCTTCTCCTGCGGGATGAAGCTCGCCGCATCGTGATGCGTCGCTTGCGATGCGGCAACCAACTGGAAGCTCTGATCGGTCCGGTTGTATCCAGGAGCGCCAGCGACGATGCCGTCGAAATCCTGCGGATAGCGTTGCGCCTCCATAAAGGCCTGGCGTCCGCCGCCGGAACAGCCCACGAAGTACGAGAGACGTGGTGCCGCGGCGTACGCGGTGGTCACAATCGCTTTGCTCTGAACGGCGGTCTCGTGCACGGCGCGATAGCCGAAGTCGATCAATTTCTCCGGATGACCGACGACAAACTGCGCGGTATCACCGACGTGTCCGGTGTCGGTGGATGATGCGGCGTATCCGCGGCGGAGCGCCGAAGCGAGCGCCGCATATTGAATCGATCCGCCCCAGCCGCCATTGCCGACCTGCTGAAACTTGCCGTTCCAACCGGCAAGCGGCAGCCATACTTCCGACTTGATGTCGGAGTCCGATGACGGAGTCAGCGTCAACGCGACACGACAGAACGCCGGCAGATCGATGAGGGCAGCAGGCGGAGCGCTCGCCCCCGGTGCCGCAGGCGGCATGAATTGGCGCGAGGTGACCGGCTGCGCCAACGTCACCTTTGCGTTCGGCAGCTTGAGCGAAGCCGCTAATCGTTCGCACGCGGCAGCGTCCATCGAGGTCGCCTGCGCGTGGAGTGATGCAGCGCAGGACAGCGCACACACGAGAGATGTCAGCAGTCTCATAGTCGCTCCGACGCGCGAACGCTACCCTTGGCGGATTGTCTTGTCAATTGACGACGGCCTGCGTGACGACGGCCAGCGGAGTCCGCCATTGCCCTGAAGCGCCAGCGGGCATGAACGATGCGTCGAGAGGTCGAGTGAGAACATCATGATATCATGTATGCATGAGACGAACACTCGTACAGTTCGACGACGACACGTTTCGCAAGCTACGAGAGCACGCCTTCCGGCAAGAACGATCGATGTCGTCCGTCGTGCGCGAGCTCGTCGCAAGGGGCCTCGAGGGCAGTGCTGGGCCTCGAAGGCGTACGCAGGTCGCTCAATTCGCGTCCGTCGGCGCGGGTCGGTCGAGGCAAGGCCGGTTGGCGCCGGTCTCGGAACGGCACGACCAGGCGCTCGCGTCCGCCCTCGAAAAGTGATCTTCCTCGACACCTCGGCGATCTACGCGTGGGCAGACGCCGCCGATCCGAACCATCACATCGCGGTCGAACGGCTGCAAGCCATCCTGAACAGCGGTGAAGAGCTGCTCACTCATAACTACGTGTTGGTCGAATCGATCGCCTTGCTCCAGGCGCGCCTCGGCCTCGCTGCGGCAACCAAGCTGGCCAAAGACTCCACGGCCTTCGTCATCGAATGGGTGGATGATGATCTGCATGCCTCCGGCATCCGCCAGCTCGAAAGATCGACCAAGCGACGTGTGAGTCTCGTCGATCACATCAGCTTCCTTGTCATGCGGCGGCGGAGAACGCTCACCGCGTTTGCCTTCGACCCCGATTTCACTGCTGCCGGATTCCGGCTCTTCGACAACGCATAGTCGGCCGCGGTCCCCAAGTGGCTCCGGTCCGGCGTCACGCGGCGCTCAGGACGATCCGTATCCGACATGCAGGGCACGCCCTACGAGCGGCCCGAGTCGTTCGGCACCCGCGCGACATTGAACGACCAGGAGTTCGCCGAGCGGCAGGCGGCGCGTGCGAAGCAGGTGCAAGCTGACGGTGAGATCTACGTGCCGCATGGTCAGCGCACCGGTATCGGCGGTCCCTCGCACTGGAGCGCGGGCGAGCGCGGCAATCCACAACGTCAGGCGTCTCTCGTTGTCGATCCGCCAAACGGACGCATCCCGCCGATGACCGAGGAAGGCAAGAAGCATTCGACCGTGCGCGCAGCACCTACTACTACGACTTCCCCGATGCCGTCGTCGCGCACCCGTTCGAGACGTTCGAGGACCTCGGTCCCTACGATCGCTGCATCACCCGCGGCGTGCTCGCCTCGATGCTGCCGACGGCGTACAACATGGGAACCGAGATCATGCAGATTCCTGGTGCCGTCGTCATTCGCAACGAGATGATTCACGAAACGCGAATCATCCCCGTCGACGGGCGTCCCCGCATCAGCGCGCAGATTCGCTCGTACATGGGTGATTCACGACGACGATGGGAAGGCGACACGCTCGTGATCGAAACCACTAACTTCAACGGGAAGGTGGGCATCACGCGCAACGGCAACACACTGCTGACCAGCCCGGAACTCAAGCTCACCGAACGTCTCACGCGCATCGCCGCTGACACGCTGATATACGAAGCGACGGTGGACGACGCGCGGACCTGGACGCGACCGTGGAAGGTCTCGCTGCCGTTGAAGCAGCATCCCGAGTATCAGTTCTTCGAATACGCCTGTCACGAGGGAAACTACGCGATGCGCAATATCCTCAGCGCGGAGCGGGCGGCGGAGAAGAAGAGCGGCAGTAACTAGTCCCGTCAGCGCACAGGAACGAGCTGCTTCAGCTCTTCCAGCCAGTTTGCGACAACCACGATGTTCGTCGATGTCGTCGGAGAGGTGAGATCGGCCGTCACGCCAGCGCGAATCATCAGGAACTGCTGTCCGTCGCGTGACACGTCGTAAGTACGGCCCGGCCCGGCAGTGAAATACCGCGCCGCAAGTGTGCCGAGGATTTTCGTCGGATTCCCTGGCGTGAAGGATCCGCTCCTGGGGACGGCAACGCTCATGAGATTGTTGTCGCCGTCGAGGAAGAAGAGCTCCCGTCCGTTGCGTGCCCAGAGCGGCTGGCTCCCGCCGCTCGTGGAGACCTGCCACCGTCCTCCATCGACGTCAGGGAACGGCCGCACGTAGATTTCATTGCGGCCTGATTCGTTCGACTGATAGGCGACCCAGCGGCCGTCAGTGGAGAACTCGGCATTGATCTCCTCGAACGAGGTATTCACGAGCCGCGTGTGCGGCTCGTCCGGGCGATCGAGTCGAAGAAGATTGAGATCAGCACCTTGATTCGTCGCTCGCTCGGAGAGTGCGAGCCGTGTCCCATCGGCCGTCACTGAGTACGGGTTCTGGGAGCCCGAACCCGTCGTGAGTGGGGCGACTGCGCCCGTGCCGTCCGCCGGTTGCCAGTACAGATTCGGCTCGCCCGACCGTGTCGATGAAAAGATGATCCGGCGACTGTCTTGGGTCCATGTCGGGTAGATATCCAGCCCCGGGTCGAGGGTGAATCTCGTCATCGATTCACGTTTGAGATCCCAGATCCAGATGTCCTGCTCCTGATCAAACACGTCGAGCGCAACACGGGAGTCGTCTGGTGAGAGACGCGGATGCGTGTATGCGCGCGCCGGCGCTTTGAGCGGCTCTTCCTGGCCTTGCCGCGTGAGCCATACGAGCGATCGGCCTGTGCCGACCTGGCCGCCACCAGGCACATACACCAGCATGCCCCGTCGTGACACGGAGAACTGCGCTGCGCCCGACGCCATCGACATCACATGCTCGACAACTGGCGCCGGATCACCGCGCAGTTGGCGGGTCACCGGGTCGAACCGTACGGCGCGCAGCGTGCCGTTGGCCGAATAGACGATGTACCCGAGCATCCCCGAATCGGTGGACGCCTCGACGTACTGTGGGTGGCTCCCTCCGGTGATCAGAGTGCTCCGCTCACCGGTTCTGAGATCGAGCACTGCGATTTGGGCGGTGTCGATGCTTCCACTCTGGACGATCGTGAACAAAACCGCGTCGCCGCCAGGCAGCATTGACGGAAAGAGATGATCGCGCTGGCCCTGGTTCGGATCGGCGCGGGTGAGCACTTCCGGGTCACCGCCGGCACCGGCGACGCGCAGGAGACCCGTCGCGACATCACTCGTCGCGAACACGAGCGTGTCGTCCGCGGCCCAACTCGCTCCGCGCGGCCCTTGCTGAAACTTGCACAATGTCACCGCAGCCCCACCAGAGATCGGTATCTTTTTGAGCTCATTGGACTCGCCGACGAAGAAGCCGATCCAGCGACTGTCTGATGAGACGAACGGCATCCTGGCGCCTTCGGTACCGATCAACGGCATCGCATCGAGCCGATCCAACGAGCGGACGATGAGCTGACGCGCGGCGCCTCCGACGTACACCACGAACTTGCCATCTGGCGAGATGGTGAGATCTCGATCGAGCCCGTTGATCGAGAGGGCCTGGGCGGGTGGCGGAACGATCGTGAAATGGACTGTTTGCGTCGGGTCGGTGACGGGTGGCTCTGTGAACACGAGGGTGAAAGCGACGAGCGCGAATGCGGCGGCCACGCACAATGCCGCGGCGGAGATCGCGATGAGTAGGCCTCGAGACAAACGCCGCGGGGCGACGCTGCCTTCAACGGGAGCACCGGTGCGACGGCCCGTCATCTCGTCTTCAATCGCAATTCGCGCTTCACCGATGTCGCGCAACCGTCGTCTCCGATCTTTTTCCAGACAACGATGCAGCAATTGTCGGATGGCGAAGGGAGTCATCGCGGGCAGTGCGCTCCAGTCCGGCTCCCGCTCGATCACTTTCGCCAAGATCGTGGAGATGTTCTCTCCCTCGAAGGCGCGCCGGCCAGTGATCATTTCGTAGAGCACAGCGCCGAACGCCCAGATGTCGGCGACCTTATCGACGCTCTTTCCCTCCGCCTGTTCGGGCGGCATGTATGCGGGCGTGCCCAGGAGCATGCCGGTATGCGTCGCCTGTGCGCGGATCGTCGGTATCGCGCTGTGGTCGATTCCTGGCACCGATACCGTACCGAGCGCCTTCGCCAAACCGAAATCGAGCACCTTGATCAGCCCGTCCGGGCGCAGCTTGATGTTGGCCGGCTTCAAGTCGCGATGCACCACGCCCCGTTCATGTGCCGCCTCGAGCGCTTCGGCGATCTGTCGCGCGATCGGCAACGCTTCATTGAGCGGCAGACGGCCCTCCGCGATGCGATACGCGAGCGTGTGTCCTTCCACCAGCTCCAGAACCAAGGCTGTGAATGTTGGCGCCTGCTCGATGCCGAAGATGGCGGCGATATTCGGGTGGTTGAGCGACGCGAGCACTTCAGCCTCGCGCTGCAAACGCGAGAGTCTCTCCGCGTCGGCGGCCAACGCCGAAGGCAAGACCTTGAGTGCGACCTCGCGCTTCAGAATTGAATCAGTGGCGCGATACACCTCGCCCATTCCGCCAATGCCGAGTGGGCCGGCGATCTCGTACGGACCGATGCGCGCCCCGCGGGCGAGAGGCATGTGGCTGCACAGAGAATAGTCCCATTCCCGGCTCCTCGCCCGTGGCCGACACGAAGTCGACCGGCCGTGGGAGTTGGCGCTTGGGAGTTGGGAGTTGACGCTTATCGCGTGACTCGCCGGTCCGTCAGCACCAAGAAAAGTCCGTTCAAGTCCGACACGACGGCGACTCGATACTGCGGTTGAACGATGATCTCGCCGCGGGTCGAGACGACTGTCGATGGCCCGGCATTCTTGTAGGTGGCGATTGCCTCTTCGAGGTTTCTGACGGTCAACTGCAGACGCGCGGCGCCCGGATCCTGAATACGTGCGGCAAGCGGCTTCCGCTCGATACCGGTGACTTCCATAAACTCCAGCGTCATCCGAGTGCCAGGAAGCGTCGCGGATGCAATGCGTAGCCGCGGCCCCGCCGGGCCAACCAGGCCGCCGAGCGCGTCATCGGTGATCGCGGTCATCTGGAACGGCACGCCGAGCTGATCGCGATACAGTTTCAACGATCGATCGAGATCCTCGACCGTGACCCGGACCCAGGCGCCAATCACCGGCGCATCGGCTGGTGCCGTCGTCTGTGGAAGCGGGTCGAGCTGCAGCAGTTCGACCAGGTGCCCACCGGGGACAGCAACCGTCATGGCGCGCCCGGATCCGCCGTATGCGGTCACACGGCGAATGCGTCGCGGTGCCGACGGCGGCAGGCGAGCGACTGCGGCATCGAGATCGCGTACAAGCAGCACCAGCGTGGAGACGCCGGGATCCTGCACGCGAATCGGGCGAGACTGCCGATCGATGTTGCGATGCTCGACCGGCTCCACCAGCAACGCACTCGCCGGTGCAACAGCGCCGGGCACCGTGGCGTACGCGAAACGCATCTGCGAGCGCGGCGCCTGCCCGCCATGCAGATCGTAGTGCCAGGCTTCCTCATCCCACGGGTAATACGTCCCCTTCTCCGGCGGCGGTACGTTCAGGCCGAGTTGCCCGTAGAACGCCATCGCCTTGTCGAGATTCTCGACCATCGGGCTGTACGAGCGCGCCCCAATGACCTGCGGGCCCGCGCCGCCCTGTCCACCGGTCGTCTGCGCAAGTACATCGCTCGAACGAAACGATGTCGTCAGGCCGAGCGCGGCAAGCAGTACCACCCCGAGGAACGCCGCGCGCGTCATGGGACCTCCGTTGCGGCGACTACCTGAATCGCCGCCCGTGCTTGATCACTAACTTCGGCTCGCGCAGCACGTCGATGTGCCGCAGCGGATCGCCGCCGACGGCGATGACATCGGCGTACTTGCCCGATTCGATCGATCCTGAGTCTTTATCGGCGCCCATCGTTCTCGCCGCGTCGAGCGTCATGCGGCGGAGCACCGTCATCGGATCCATCCCGAGGACGCGCACCCAGAGATCGGCATCCATCCACGTCGCGTGCCTGGCGAGTTCGCCCGCGCTCCCCTCATCGCTGCCGAACACGAGCACGACACCAGCCTCCTGCAGCTGCGAGATCTTGCGCTTGATGATGGCTTCCGTGTCGGGGTGTGGCGGGCGCGGCTGATAAGAGTCCCACCCCTGCTTGACCTCTGCGAGAAGTGGAGCCGGCAGCCCGACATACGCTTCAGGGTCGTCCACGATCTCGGGTTTCGTCGCCGTGTATGCACCGTTCAGCAGATTGTTGGCTCCGACCGTGGGTGTCCAGTAGACCGGCGGCCCCTTCTTCACGCGCTCGCGCAGGCTGGCGATGATGTCGGGCGCGTACTCGGGGCTGTCGACGCCGATGTGCTGGAAATCGTCGACGCCAATGGCGAGACCGAGGCGAACCTCGGCATCGTTCTGGCCGTGCGCAGCGATCTTCTTTCCACGCGAGTGCGCTTCGTTGATGATGGCACTCCGTTCCTCGGGCGACATACGCTCGGCAAAGAACATCTTGATGACGTCGGCACCGGCGTCGAGGAGCTGACGAGTCTTGGCGCGCGCGTCCGCGGCATCCGCGATTGGAAGGAACTGACTGGTTGGCGTCGTCTGGTTCGGCGCCATCTTCGCGAGCGCGGGTCCGGCTGCGTACAGCGTTGGTCCCGGTATCTCACCGTTGGCGATCCGTTTCTTCACGCCAAAGATCGCATCCGCGGGCGCCGCAAGATCGCGAACACTCGTGACGCCGCCCATCAGCATCTGCCGGGCGGATGCTGGAATCGTCACGCGTTCGAAATCGGCGGCATGCTTGAACCAGGCGCCGGGGTTTGGATGACCGCTATAAATGAGATGGACGTGCAAGTCCCAGAGGCCGGGCAATACGCTCATTCCCTCCGTGGAGATGCGTTCGTACTCGCCCGGGATCGGCAGCGATGTGACGGTGCCAACGCGCTCGATGCGATCCCCGCGAATCAGAACCACGCTGTTGCGAACCGGGGACGCGCCGGTACCGTCGATCAGTGTGCCGCCGACCAAGGCGACCGGTTTCAGCGATTGCGCGTCGACAGCACGGCTCTCGAAGGCGCCGAACAAACAGACGGCGATCAGAAACGCGACCGCGACGGCCATCCTCGCAACCATGGCTCAGACTCTAACACCGCGCTGCGCGCGCGCGTCGGCCTGGCGCTGAGTGGGGTGGCGCAGCCCGACTGACGGCCGCGTTCACTTCACCGGCGAATGGGAACCCATGATCGAAGCCTCCGAGATCTCGATACCAGCCGACGAGGTCTCCTCGCGGGTTCAGGCCGGTCGCGATGACGAACTGCGTATCCGGAAAAGTCGATGGCCTCCAGGCTATCAGCACGGATGAAGACTCCACGGACCCTGCCGTCCGCCCGCGTGTAGGTGCTCACGCGTCCAGCATATGCGCGAGCTTCCGGGTTCCTGGTTCCGTTCGATAATCAGTATTGTGAACGTCGATATCGACCATTGGAGATGAGCCGTTGCGCATGCAATCCCGTTTCCTCAGCGCGTCGTTGGCTGTAGCCGTCGTTGTGTTCGTCGCACTCGCGTCGGGAAGCGCGGGAACCGCGCAGCAGGCGCCGGCGGGCGCCGCGCAGCCGGCCGGCCAGGGAGGACGCGCCGGCGGACGCGGTCCTGTCCCGGTGAACACACTGGGAGCCGGTCCCTGGGATCTCGGCACCGGCCGCGGCCGCCTTCATGTGACGCTGTATGCCAAGGATCTCGATCATCCCTGGGGCATCGCGTTCCTTCCCGATGGCGGCATGCTAGTCACGGAACGGCCGGGACGACTGCGTGTTATCCGCAACGGCGTACTCGATCCGACGCCAATCGGTCCTCTGCCGGCGATGCTGGCGCGAAGCCTGGGCGGCCTGCTCGACGTGTCGCTCCATCCGCGCTTTGCGGAGAATCGGCTGATCTATCTCACGTACTCGAAGCCCGGCACCGAGGAAGGGAGCGCAACGACCTCAGTCCATCGCGCCCGCTGGGACGGCGGCTCGACGCTCGCCGACGGGAAAGACATCTTCGTCGCTAATGCGTATCACGGCGGCCCGGGCAGCGATCAGAGCATGGGGCCCGCAACCGGTAGTTACGGATCGCGAATCGCGTGGGACAAGAGCGGCCTGATGTACGTCACGCTCGGCGATCGCAACATCGGCAAGATGGCGCAGGAACCCGGCTCGCACATCGGGAAGATCGTGCGGCTTCGCGACGACGGCAGCGTGCCGCCGGATAATCCGTTCGTCGGCAAACCAGGGTGGCTGCCGGAGATCTACACGCTCGGTCATCGCAACCCGCTTGGTCTCGCGTTCGACTCACAGGGTCAGCTCTGGTCCACGGAAGAAGGTCCGCAAGGCGGCGATGAGCTGAATCTCATTCAGGCGGGCAAGAACTACGGTTGGCCGCGTGTCTCACTGGGACGAAACTACGACGGCACGCGCGTGGGCGAAGGTTTCACGGCCCCCGGTCTCGAAGAGCCCGTGGTGTTCTGGGTCCCCGCGATCGCGATCTCCGGGTTGTCGTTCTACGACGGTGACAAGTTCCCGACATGGAAAGGCAACGCCTTCGTCGGTGCCATGCGTGCCAACACCGGGCAACACATTCAACGGGTGCAGTTCAACGCGAAGGGATTGCCGACCGGGCGGGAAATTTTCCTCGCCGAGCTCAAACAACGCATTCGCGAGGTCAAGCCGGGGCCTGATGGCTACCTCTATGCGCTGACCGACGAGACGTTTGGCGCCATTCTTCGTGTCGAACCGCCGATCAATTAATGATCTTTGAGCACGTCACACCGAGGCACAGAGAACACCACCGAGTAGGCCTCAGTGCCTCGGAGGCCTCTGTGTGTCGGAATCAACGGGCAAGGTTGGTCGTCAATCATTGGGAGTTGGAAGTTGGGAGTCGGACGATGGCCATTGATTGACATCCCAGAGAGCACGCCACAGAATCGGCCCTCGGTAACGCGGTAATTACGCGCCTCATTCCGAACGGAATCTCAACCATGGCAGTGGCCATTCGTCCTGGAGGGTGTATGCGGGGTGTGCGGTGGGTTCGTCTCGTAGTGTTCGTATTGGCGATGGCGCCGGCGCTGGCACATGCGCAGGCGTCGATCACGGGGATCGTCAAAGATAGCTCCGGCGCCGTGCTTCCCGGCGTCGTAGTCGAAGCGGCAAGTCCAGCACTCATTGAGAAAGTTCGCAGCGCGGTGACCGACGGATCGGGCCAGTACCGCATCGTTGATCTGCGCCCTGGCACCTACTCCGTCACGTTTACATTGACCGGCTTCAGCGCGGTGAAGCGCGAGGGGATCGAGTTGACCGGCACCTTTACCAGCACGGTCAATGCCGATCTGCGTGTCGGCTCTCTTGAAGAGACCATCACCGTCACCGGCGAATCACCCATCGTCGATGTGCAGAGCATCAGGCGACAGACAACGGTTGATGGTGATGTCATCGCTGCCCTTCCAACATCACGCTCGTACGGCGCGCTCTTTCAACTGGTCCCGGCCGTCACCGGCGGATCGCGCGACGTCCTGACACGACCCGGCCTTGTCGTGTTCGGTGGCCCGGGCGGCCGCGGAACTGAAGGCCGCCTGCAGGTCGACGGCCTCGGCGTCGGCGCACCACTCAGCGGCGGCGGTGTGTCGGGATACCTGCCAGACATCGCCAACGCTCAGGAGGTGAGTTTCACGACGTCCGGCGGCCTCGGCGAAGCGGAAGTGGGCGGCCCGACGATGAACATCGTGCCGAAGACGGGCGGCAACACCGTACGCGGGAGCATTTATGCGGCAGGTGTTGGGAACGCGCTCGTTGGCAGCAACTACACCGACGAACTACAGGCCGCGGGTCTGCGCACCCCAGGGGAACTGCTCAAACTGTGGGACATCAACGGTGGCGTGGGCGGTCCGATCGTGAAGGATCGCGTGTGGTACTTCGTCAACTCGCGCGAGGAAGGAAGCTGGCAATCCGTTCCCGGGATGTATCGGAATCAGAATGCTGGCGACCCGACCAAGTTTACGTACGTGCCTGACCTCACCAAACAGGCGGTGACTGCCAGCGACTGGACGACGGTCAGCCTGCGCCTGACGGTGCAGGCGACGCCACGCCATCGCTTCAATGTGTTCTGGGACGAGCAGCGCCCCTGTCAGGGCTCTGCATGGCCGGGCACCGACGACGGATGCCGTCAGCAGCCTGGCGACGATTGGATCATCGGCGGCGCTCCAGGTTCGGCGGGGACATTCGGCCTGGCGACGGCGACGCAGGCGCCCGAGTTCTCGAACTACGCGGGACGCGCCCACGCGCGTCAGCGCGCGCAGCAGGGAACCTGGTCGTCGCCGTTGACGAGCCGTCTTCTGCTGGATGCAGGCTTCGGCACCAATTACAGCCACTACGGCGGGCAGGAGATGCCGGGAAATCCCACCCGTCCGATCCCGAAGATGCAGGACCAGTGCGCGCAGCCGCCGGCCAATGCCGTCGCCGGTGCGTGCGCGCACGGTATTCAAAACATCCTCTTCGCCTCGCAGGACTGGGCCAGCAACCAGGGATTCGTTTTGTCGTGGCGCGGATCCGCGTCCTATGTCACTGGCGCACACAGCATGAAGTTCGGCTACCAGGGCGCGTTCCACCGCGTCAACCAGAGCTACTTCGCAAACGATACGCACCTGCAGTATCGGCTCAACCACGGCGTGCCCAATCTGCTCACGATGGATCTGAAGCCGTTCAAGACTGGACAGCGTACGCGTTGGGAAGCGCTCTACGCACAGGAGCAGTGGACACTCGGGCGCGTGACGCTACAGGGCGCACTGCGGTTCGACCACGCATGGAGCTATTTCCCCGACCAGCAAATCGGACCGGTCACGTTTTTGCCAACGCCGGTCTTCTTCGAAGAGCAGCCGGGCGTGAAGGGTTACAACGACATCACACCGCGCGGTGGATTCGCCTGGGACGTGTTCGGCAACGGCAAGACCTCGCTAAAAGTGAATGCCGGCAAATACCTCGAGGCGGCAACGAATCACAACACGTACTCATTGAGCAACCCTGCCGCGCGCATCGCAGGGAGTCCTGTGCTCGGCGCGCCTCCGCCGGTGACGCGCCCGTGGACGGATTCCAACGGCAACTACAAGCCGGACTGCGATCTCCTCAACCCGAACGCGCAGAACCTGACGGCCAGCGGCGGTGACATCTGCGGCGTCCTCAGTAACCTGAACTTCGGCAAGCCGATCTTCAGCGGGAGCTTCGATCCCGAGATCCTCGAAGGATGGGGTGTCCGTCCGAGCGACTGGCAGATCGGCGTGTCCGTTCAGCAGGAGATCCTGACCGGCGTCTCGGTCGAGGTCGGGTACTTCCGGCGCTGGCTCCAGAACTTCACGGTCGTCGACAACCTTTCGGTGGTTGCAGGTGATTTCGACCCGTTCAGCGTGACCGCGCCTGTCGATCCTCGCCTGCCTGACGGCGGCGGCTATGTGGTGTCCGGCCTGTACAACGTCAGGCCCGACAAAGCCGGTCAGACAAACAGCTTCACCACGTGGTCGAACAACTACGGCGAGCAGACGCAGATGTACAACGGCGTCCTCGTGAACGTGAGTGCGCGGACGCAAAACGGTGTGACCATCCAGGGTGGCCTCAACACCGGCTCCACGGTCACGAACAACTGCGAGGTTCGCGGTGAGTTACCGGAGATCGCACCGGTAAATCCCTTCTGCCGCGAGGCCCCGGGCCTGGTGACTCGTCTGACCGGACTCGCCGCATACACTGTTCCGAAGATTGACGTGTTGGTCAGCGGAACCTTCCGCAGCGATCAAGGCACGCCGCTGCAGGCACAGTGGGTGGTCTCGAGCGCTGAGGCCGCAAAGTCACTCGGCCGTCCGCTCTCCGGCGGCGCGCCAAACGTGACCGTGAACGTCATCGAGCCCGGCGTGTTGTGGGGCGATCGCGTCAACGTCATCGATCTTCGCGTGGCCAAGATCCTGCGCTTCGGCCGCACACGAACCAACTTTGGCGTCGACGTCTACAACCTGTTCAACTCGAGCGCAGTGCTGAACTACAACCAGGCCTACAACCCCGTCGGCACTTGGCTGGTCCCAACGACGGTCGTGAATGGGAGGTTCGCCAAGATCAGCGCGACGTTCGATTTCTGATATAGACGGCAATCACTCAATCTTTGATTGAATGATCTTTGATTATTGATTCGTTGATGATCGTTGATTGTTGAGTCGTGATTTCTTGCGATTCGCGGCCTGTTGCTTCGCCGCCCGTTGCTTGGCTCTGGCCGTCTCGCGAGATCGCACGAAGATACGCGTCAGCTCGTCGGCCTCCTTCCACAGACGGTTGGTCTTCGAGCTGGCGCATATTCCGGACTCCGTCAATATCTCGAGCCAAAGCGCGGATTCGTGGACTTCCTCAATTGCACCACTGAGTTTGTTGATGAAATCCGCGCGCGATTTGGCGCGGCAGACGGCTCGATAGTGAGCAGCCGTCGAAGTGGCAGCGTCTGTAAGTTGCGACGCAATTTCGCCGTTGATCGGATCTTGTGGAATTGATCTCGCGAACTGGATCACATCAACGGCAAATTTCTTCGTGCGGGCCTTCAGATCGTCGGGCGTCATGCCCCAAGAACGAGCACGCGCCATGCCAATCCAAAACCACTAGAGATTCTGCGGCGTCACAGGATAAATCGCCAATCACCGATCAAAAATCAACAACGATTCAAAGATCGCAAGATCTCCAATTGAGCGATTGGTCTCACCGACACAAGCGAGATTGGGCAGCGATGGCTTTCCTCGCTGCGAAACCGCGTAGATCGGCGACAATCGGGGCCGCCATGGTGAACTGGACGACCACGCTCAAGCAGGCGTGCCGCACGCTCAGGCGCCAGCCGGCCTTTACGCTGATCGCTCTCCTGACGCTGATGCTCGGCATCGGCGCCAACACCGCCATTTTCAGTGTGGTCAAGGCCGTGGTCCTCAATCCTTTGCCGTACGAGGATCCCGAACGAATCGTCGTTCTCTGGGAGGTGAACCCGGACGGGGCGCTCGATCGCGTGTCGATTCCGACGTTCGAAGACTGGAAGGCGGCGCAGAGTCTCGAGTCGATCGCCGCTTACCGTCACGTCGACTTCACGTTCGTGGGCTCAGGCGATCCGAAAAACGTG
>Ga0075418_10003301_pt1 | contig 18423 bp, 13 predicted proteins | sample SoiMetdeltSBSDD2_FD_81776 | JGI IMG/M metagenome (GOLD analysis project Ga0075418, IMG submission 81776) | Bulk soil microbial communities from a Populus tree surrounding site in Tennessee, USA - Soil MetaG P. deltoides SBSDD2 | ecosystem: Environmental > Terrestrial > Soil > Tree plantation... | reverse complement strand
TCGACGTCGTTCTTCGTGACACTACGTGTCCTTCGTTCTCTTCGTGGCCTTCGTGTTTCAGAAGTCGAAGCTGCCGCTCAACTTGAAGAGACGCGGATCGAGGATCCCGGTTGGATTCTGCCAGCGCGGACCGTAGAAGGTGAAGATGCCATTCGCCGTATTGGAGTTCAAGACATTGGCGAGGTCAAAGTTCACCGTCGTCCGCGTGCGGCCAAAGCGGAAAATCTTGGCCACGCGGAAGTCCAGTTGGTTGATGTGCTCCGAATACTCCTTGCCAACCAGGTTCACGTTGATGGTTCGGAATCCGCCCGACAGCGGGAGATTCCCCGAGGGAGTCTGCCCGGTCGTCACCGTGTAGTTGGCAGGAACTTCCGGACCCGGAGTCGATTGAAACGTCGCAGCGAACTGCACATCGATCTTCGGCAGCAGGTACGTACCGAGGAACTTGTACTGCGTCAGGAAGTTCGTGTCCGAGTGACAGTTCTGCTGCGGAACGGCAACGCCACCGGCCAGTAGTGTGATCTCAGGGAGCTTGTCCCGGAGGTCGCAGTTGTCGAGGCTGGTCCGGCCCGTGCTGAGTCCACCCTGCAGCACGAGGCCGTTACCGGGGCGGGCGCTCATCGTCAGATCGAAGCCGTTCCAGTGCTCGATCTGTTTTCCGAAGTTGTCGGCGAACGTGGTGTAGTTATCGACCGCTCCGACTTTGTTCGCATTCACTTCGTACAGTCCGCTGATCACCTGTCCGCTCTGCTGCAACCGGGCGTCGACCGGCGCCGTGATGCTGTAGGTGGTGAAGTCGGTGGGACCGACCGCGCGATTGTCGACAATTGTGAAGTTGCCGTACCACCGTCGGAAGTAGCCAAAGTCCATGGCAAGGCGCGGCGCAAGCTCCTGCTGAATGCTGACGGAGAATTCCGAGTTCCACGGCCGGTTGCCCCAGCCGTTGATCGTCTTCGGATCGATGGCGCTACTGGGGCGAAGCTGGCCGAACAGAGCATTCGTCAACGCGCCGCAGTCCCCGTTGGCAGCCGTATTGTTCAAGTCGCACTGCGGCGTGTAGTAATTCGGATGCCCGACCGGCAGCGAAGGCGTCCACGTGCGGCTGGCCGTCGTCGAGAGCAGCGAGATCGGATTGCCTGCGCCCGGGCTGAGTCCCAGCATGTACTTCCCGTAGTTTGCTTTGAGCGACGTCTTCCCGGTGCCGAAGAGATCGTACGCGACACCGAGACGCGGCGTGATGTCCTTCAGGCTGGCATAGGTGGATGCCGGAATCGTGAAGTCCCGATTGGGCACGAACGAAGCGGGCCCGAGGTGCTGATCGGGAAAGCCATTCGAGAAGTAGTCGAAGCGAAGACCGGCATTGATGGTGGCGCGCTTGAACGTCCACCTGTCCTGCGCATAGATGCCGAGCTCGGCATTCAGTGTGCTGTGCGTCGTGAACGGCAGCGCGTGCTGCTCGAGCGAAATCGGCACGCCGTTCGCGAACTTGTAGAGGAGTCCGTACTCGTTGTCCAACTGGGACGTTTCCGTGTTGCCCCAGTCATTCTGGACACCAATCTTGATGGCGTGGGCACCCGTGACGTAGGTCATCGACCCCTGCGCCTGCTGGATGAACGGCGCGTTCTGCGTGCCGAAGTACGGCCCGACACCGAACGCGGGTCCGCAGCAGTAGCCCTTCGTGCGGTAGAGGAATCCGGTGGTCGTCTCGAGAACTCCGATGGATCTCCGCCACGGGTCGCCCACCTCGGGATATTTGTCGACGAACCCTTCCGCATGGTTCGCCCAGCGCGCGTCCAGCAGCAGGCGATTCGTCACGGGCGACGTCCACGACGCAGTCGTGAAGGACTCGTGGTTGAACTGCCAGTCTGGATACACCTCAGGCGCGTAGGTGTTGGCAAGCCCCAGGACCCAGTGGCGCACCTGAGGCTCGGCCGAGAAGCCGAACTTGTTCCGCGGCGTCGCCTGGTACGTCAGTCGAACGCCTCCGCTAGGCTTGACGGTGAGGACGCTGTCTGCCGGCTTGGAGAGATCGGCTTCATAGGTCCACTTCGTGAGGTCGCCGCCATTCTTGTTGATGAACGCACCTGCCGGACTGTTCGAGCTCTCCTGCCAGCGGATGGACGTATAAAACCACAGCTTGTCCTTGAACACAGGCCCGCCGATCGCCGGGTTGACGTCGTACACTCGTTTTAGCTTGTTGGGGGAACCGAGCCCCTGGGCCTTCAGTTCGTCGGTGTAGTTGCTGCTCTGGAACGAAGCGTTCGCGAACGCGGCGAAGAACGACCCGGAGAAGCGGTTGCCCCCCTCCTTCGGGATCACATTGATGCCGAGCCCGCCACCAATCGAGTCCGCGCCGCCCGACGAGTAATCGAGGGCAATCTCGGCCGCCATTCCCATGTCGGGAACGTAGTTGCTGGCCCAGGCGGACGCGAGCAGGTTGCGCGAGGTGAGCCCATTGACCATCAAACGCTGGTCGCCAGTACGACTGCCGTGGATCGAGAATGCCTGGATCTGCATCGACTTCGTACCGCCGACGTCGTTCGTGGGGCCGACGGTTCCGGGCAGCAGCGCCACCATCGCGTACTGACTGCGCGCGGCGGGCAGCGCCTCGACGACCTCCGTCGAGATGACGTTGCTGCGCTTCGTGCTCTGCACGTCCACGGTCGGCGATTCGCCGGTCACGGTCACCGTTTCCTCGACGGAACCGACAGTCAAGTCAGCGTTGACGGTGGCGGCGAACGAACCGCTCAACTCGATCCCTTCGCGTTTGACAATTCTGAATCCGGTGAGACTGAAGGTGACCGAGTATGTGCCAGGCCGAAGATCGACAATCTGGTACACACCAGTGCTGTCAGTGGTCACCACGCGCACTTTTTCAATGAGCGCGGGACTCGCGGCTTCTACGGTGACGCCGGGCAATACCGCTCCGGACGTATCTCTGGCGACGCCTCCGATCGACGCTTGCGCTTGCGCAAGCGAGGGGACAAACAGCAGACTCCCGAGGAGAGCGAACCATTGGAATCTCTGCATGCGCTGTCTCCTTCGTGTGAATTAAGAGGGCAGCCGCAATTAACCGCCGGTGCGCACGCAACGACGCCGGTTCGCAGGCGGACCGTACCATAGGTGGATGGCCGCATGCAAAAGAGTGTTCGCGGCGCGATCAACGCATGAGTCGAATTGCAATGTCACTAGTGTGCGTCAGCTTGATCGCTTGCCGCGACAACCGGCCCGCGCCCCGTGCCGCTGCCGATGCTTCAGTCGAATGGTTCACCGACGCGACCGCCGAAGCGCATCTTGATTTCGTTCACGTCAACGGGATGACAGGCCAGTTCTATTACCCGGAGATCATTGCGCCGGGTGCTGCCCTGCTCGACTACGACAACGACGGCGACCTCGACGTCTTCCTCGTGCAAGGGGGAAGCCTCGCTGGCGCGGTAAGTACCGGCAACAGCGAGCAAGGTGGGCAGTTGTTTCGAAACGATCTCGAGATTGGAGGGGATGGCACACGTCGCGTGCGGTTCATGAACGTCACCGACGCAGCCGGGATCAAGGCGACTGAGTACGGCATGGGCGCCGCGGTTGGCGACTACGACAATGACGGCTGTGCCGACCTGTACGTCACTGCACTAGGCCGCAACCATCTCTATCGCAACCGCTGTGACGGCACCTTTGCTGATGTAACCGGGGCGGGAATCAGCGACGACGGATGGAGTGTTTCAGCGGCATTTCTCGACTTCGATCGTGACGGTTGGCTCGACCTCTTCGTCGGGCACTACCTGAACTGGAATCGGTCGATGAACATGCCCTGCTTCGGGCCATCCGGCAAGCGGGTGTACTGCGCACCGTCGGTCTACCTCGCACAACAGAGCCAGTTGTTTCACAACAACCGCAATGGGACGTTCACGAACGTGACGACTGTCGCGGGAATGGCCGCGCAATTCGGGCCGGCGCTTGGTGTGACAACGGCGGACTTCAACGGCGATGGATGGATCGACCTCTACGTCGCAAACGACGCTCAGGAAAATCAACTGTGGGTCAATCAGCGCGACGGCACATTCAAGGATCTCGCGCTGGTCGCGGGCGCGGCGTGGAGCGACCCCGGTAAGGCCAAAGCTGGCATGGGTGTGGACGCGGGTGACGTCGACGATGACGGGGATGAGGACGTCTTCGTGACGAACCTGTCAGGCGAGGGCCACGATCTTTATGTAAACGATGCGACCGGCACGTTCGAGCCCGGCAGTGCGGCGGCCGGACTCAAACATCCGAGCCTTCCGTTCACCGGGTTCGGCACGGCATGGATCGACATCGACAACGATGGATGGCTCGACCTGTTGACCGTCAATGGGACCGTGCAGCGCATCGATGCCCTGGTTCGCGAGAACGATCCGGCGCCGCTCCGCCAACGAAAACAGTTGTTTCGCAATCTGGGAAACGGGCGGTTCGAGGATCTCACGTCGCGTTCGGGCGACGTGTTCGAGCGAGCCGATGTCGGCCGTGGTGCCGCGTTCGGCGACATCGATAATGATGGCGACACCGACGTGATTGTCGGCAACAACAATGGACCGGCGCAAGTGCTGCTCAATGCCACGGGCAGTCGCAACCACTGGATCGGCCTGCGCCTCGTTGATGTGAAGGGAGCAGCCGGCGTCCGCGACATGATTGGCGCGAGGGTAGCGGTCATTCGAGACGGGCTGCCAATGCGGCTTCGTCGCGCGCGTGCCGATGGAAGTTTCGCCTCGGCGAACGATCCTCGCGTGCTCGTCGGGCTCGGTTCGTCCACTCAACAGCCTCGCGTGCGCGTGACGTGGCCCGACGGTCGCATCGAGGAGTGGGCGGACCTGCCGATCGATCGTTATACGACTCTCACGGCGGGATCGCGTCAATGAAAACGAGGCCGCCCGCGGTGATCGCCGCCCTTGCAGCGCTCGGTTTTCTCGTTGCCTGCTCTTCGTCCAATCCGGATTCATCAGATCGGCCTGTTCAGGCGGGCTCTCCCAAGACGCATGCATTGCGCCAGGTATCCCTGCCCGACGTGACCGGGATGTCGCCGTCGGTGCAGCAGCAGCTTCGCCATCAGGCCGGCGAGGTCACGCGTCTCGCTGCCGGCAATGCGCCGGCAGACCAGCGCGCGACGGCGTTCGGTGAAATGGGCAAACTCCTGCTCGCCGTGGAATCGTTCGGCGACGCGGAGGCCTGCTTCCTCAACGCGTCTGAACTGAATCCCTCGGATAGTCGTTGGGCCTACTACCTGGGACATGTCTACCGCGCGCAAGGAGAATCGCAGGAGGCAGCGGCGTACTTCGAGCGCGCGCTGAAGGCTCGCCCTGAGGAGGTGGCGGCGCTGGTGTGGCTGGGAAACATGTATCTCGATCAGGGGCGAACCATGGAGGCCGGACCGCTGTTCTCGCAGGCGCTTGCGCTCGATGCCACCGCGGCGGCTGCTCACGTCGGTCTCGGACGTGTCTCACTCGCAGCACGCGACTACACGGGAGCGATCGAGCATCTCGAAGCCGCCCTGATGCTGAACCGCGGCGCGAGCAGCGTTCATTACCTGCTCGCATCGGCGTACCGAGGTGCAGGGCAAGTTGATCGCGCGGATGCTCACGTGCGACAGCGGGGCCCGGTGCAGATCGGGCCGCCGGATCCGTTGATGCAGCAGGTCGCCGATCTGCTGCGCAGCCCCGTCACGTATGAGAGTCGCGGCGAGCGGGCGCTGGCGCGCGGCGACTTCTCTCGCGCGACGGTCGAGTTTCGGGCGGCCCTGGAGCTTGCACCGGAAAGCCTGGCCGTGCGTCAAAAGCTGGCGACGGCGTTGTCGTTGACGGGAGATGTGCAGGGATCTGTCCAGCAGTTGCAGGAGATCCTCAGGCGCGACCCGAAGTTTGCCAGCGCGCATTACAGCCTCGGCGTGCTGTTGCAGGCCAATGGGGAAACGAATCGTGCGATTGAAGAGTTCGCGTCTGCCGTCCGCTACGAGCCTACCTACGTGCAGGCGCGCCTGTTGCTGGCGAACACGTTGCGGAGCCGCGGGCAATTTGATCGCGCACGCGAGCAGTACGTCGCCGTGCTCGGCGTCGATCCGCGCATCGCCGAGGCCCGCTTCGGTGATGCCGCATCGCTCGCCGCTCTCAAGCGCTTCACTGAAGCACGCGATCGGCTTGCTGAGGGTATGCGTCTTCACCCCGATCGCGTTGAATTCATGTCGCTCCTTGCGCGCCTGTACGCAGCTGCTCCAGACGAGCGAGTGCGCGATGGCAATCGGGCATTGACGTTGGCGATGGAGTTGACGAAGCGCCGGGACTCCGCTTTTGCGCGCGAGACCCTGGCGATGGCGTTTGCGGAAGCCGGTCGCTACGACGAAGCCGTCACCGCGCAGCGCGAGGCGGTCGCGCTCGCAGACGGCGCGCGACAATGGGAGCTTGCAGCACGGATGAGGGCGAATCTGCGCCTGTTCGAGCGACGCCAGCCATCCCGAACGCCATGGGTCGGATCTCCAATATGGGAACCGTAGCCGTCACCTAGTGCACGGCTCACGGGTAGTACCCGAGCGGTCGACGCTGCCCGGGTTTCCAATCGAGCTCGACTCCCACGAAGCTGTCGCGGTTCGGCATCTTGACCTTGGGGAGCGTCGTCGCATCGAGGACAGCGTTCTCCTCGATCACGTCGTTGAGAAACAGCACGTAGGCGGTCGCCGCGTAGACTTCGTCTGGCGTGAGCGACCCCGGTTTGGTCGATGGCATCGCTCGATTGATGAAGTCCCAGACCGTGGTCGCATAGGGCACGAGGCTGCCCTGGATCTTGATCGGTTTCGCGTTACCAAGCGGGATGAGGCCGCGATGCAATTTCGTTCCGGTGCCGTTTGGCCCATGACACGCCTGGCACTTCTGGGCGTACACGGCTGCACCCTCCTTGACCGTGCCGCGCCCGGGCGGCAGTTGCTTTCCCGCTGGTGAAACAGCCGTATCGCGCGCCTTGATTTCCTCTGCGCTGGGGGTCGAGCCGAAGCGATACGTCGGCTGCTGTGCCAATGCAGTCACGGCAGCAAAGAGCACCATGATCACGAGAATTGATCCGTCCTTCAGCGTTTGCCTCATGACTATTTTTTTCCTGTCATGAACCCAGCCTTGAGTGCCTGCCGGTCGAGTTCCTTGCCTCGCAGATAGACCCTGGAGATTCGCCGTGTGTTGGTGATGTTGTCCAGAGGGTTCGCGTCGAGCACGTTGAAGCTGGCCTCTTTGCCAGCCGCGACCGTTCCCATCCGGTCCAGGTGGAGAATTCTCGCGTTGATGCCCGTCGCCGCCACGATGGCCTCCATCGTCGTCATGCCGCAACGAGTGTAGGCCTCGATCTGCTCGTGAGAGCCGAAGCCGTCGCCCGTGCCGTCGGTTCCCATCCCGATGATCATTCCCACGTCATGGATCTTGCGAAGGTTGCGGCAGTGGAGCTCGAAGAGCTCATTGGGTGGGTTGCCCTTGGCTTCCACTTGCGCAAGCTGCGCTCGCATTGCCTCGATTTGTTTCGCTGGCAACGTCTCGGCCAGGGACGCGATCGAATCGCGCGTCGGAGGCACGGGCATATTCGGGCCAGACCAGACTTTCGGGTGCGCCTTCACGGCGGCCAGATACTCTTCGTCCACGTCGCGATCGCGAACCAGGTGCACGAAGCCGTCGACACCTGCCTGCAGGAGGTCCTTGGCATCGGCCAACGCTGATGTTCGACTGAGGTGAGCCAGGACCTCCATGCCGTTGGCATGCGCTTCCGCGATGATGGCTCGATAGACACTGGGCTGGAGCTTCGGGACGTCGCCGTTGCGATCGTCAACCCAGATCTTCACGAAGTGCACGCCGTGCGCGTGCAAGGCCTTCACGCGATCGCGGCCCTGCTTGTCCGTGCGCGCGCCGTAGGGAATTCCGAGCCGGGGCTCGCCTGTCGGCCCACCGATCGACGTTGCCGCAATCCCTTTCCCGACGGTCAGGAAGCGCGCGGCGTTCGGGATGACCTCGTCACGCAGTTCGTACGCCAGCTCCTCGTCCGCTTCGAGCCCCATGCTCAATCCGGCCGCGACTCCGTAGTACGCGTATCGCTCGAGTTGATCGACCAGGTTCTCGCGCCGGTAATTTGCCTTGCTGTTGCTTCCATCCTTTTCATTGACCAGCCCGTTATGGTTGTGGCCGTCGATGAGCGCCGGCATCACGGTCTTGCCTGAGAGATCCACGCGGGTGGCGCCCGGCGGCGGCTGGCGCTGACCCTGCTTTCCGACCCACGTGAAGGCGTCGCCCTCGACGAGGAACGCGGCGTTCTCGACCGGCGCGCTTCCGTCACCGACGATGAGTCGCGCGCCTTCGAACCAGATTGCGCTGTTGGCTCCGCGCTGGGCGTCCGCGATCAGCATCGCGAACGCGAATGCCACCGCATGACCGATGAAGACAGCGGAAGGATTAGAACAGCGCATTCTGAATACTCCCATCGCGGTTGACCTTCCAGGGCTGTATGCCGTTGAAGTGATCGGCTTGTAAGAAATAGTCCGGCGTCACGCCCAGGACCTTCGCGGCTTCGGCGATCGTCGGTTGCACCTCGCCTTTTTCGTCGGTGCAGCGCGACTGCAGCACGGCTTCTTCACCGTTCCACTCCCACGCGTAGCGAAACCGCGTGTGCGCGAAGCGGTGCACCGGTTCCTGGAGCTGCGCGTCCTTGTAGGTGCGACCGCCGTCGACCGAGACCTCCACTTTGCGCACCAGGCCGGCGCCCGTCCATGCGAGCCCCGTGATCTCGTAGAAGCCGCGGCCCGGCAGGCGCTGTCCGCCGGATGGGCGGGTAATGATCGATTTCGGACCCAGCTCGAATCGGAACCCGAGCGCCTTGCCGCCGGGTGCCGTGTCTGCGTTGTTACCGGCTTCGTGCCACGACATCGCGGCCTGATCGACAACGGCGATGCGGCTCAACCACTTTACTGAACGAATCGCTTCCCAGCCTGGGACGACAAGGCGGAGCGGATAACCGTTGTGGGGACGGATCGGCTCGCCGTTTTGTGCGTAGGCGACCAGGATGTCGTCCATCGCCTTCACCATTGGAATGCTCATCGTGTACTTGTTGGCCTCGTTGCCCTCGGCGATGATCCAGTTCCCGCCGCTCTGCACGCCGCACTCTTTGAGAAGAACAGACAGCAGGACTCCGGTCCATTCACTGCAGCTCGTTCGTCCGTGTACGAGTTGCACCGAGTCGGCATTTGGGCCACGTAGCGGGCGGCTGTTCGCATTGCACTCGAGGAAATACACCTTCGAGACCGACGGAAACCGTCTGATCTCGTTCATCGTGAAGGTGAGTGGTCGATCGACCATGCCATGCATCAACAGGCGGTGCTCCTTCGGGTCGATGTCCGGGATGCCGTTGATGTGGTCCATGAGAAAGTGCAGGCCCGAGGGCGTGATGATGCCGTCCAGATCCTGAAGCGGCGTCGTCAAGGCCGTATCGGTGATTGGAGTGGCCGAGCCGAGCGATCGACGAACCGTGTCGTCGAATCGCGAAGGTTGTCCGTAGGCCAGGGTGTCCTTGAGACGCGCGTCAGGCTGCGGCGCCTGCGCGCCCACGGACTGGACCGCCCCGACGGCCAGACCCGCCAACGCCGCGCTTTCGGACAAGAACTGCCGGCGATCGGAATGGTGCGAACCCATGCGTAACTCCCTTCCGCTCTGCGAACGTAAACCTGCGCCACGGAACTCGCGCCCGTATTGGACCCCTCCTGTCAGCGGCTGTCAATTCAGTCCCGGAGCGCCTCGGTGGGCCCCGTCCGGGCCGCCCCTTGCGCCGCAAGGAGACAACCAATTCCTCCAGCACAGACGGTCAGCGCTGCAGCGCCAACCAACGAGAGCGGATCGTGCGCTGACGTACCAACGAGGAATCCTTCGAGAACACGGCCGACTGCCAGCGCTCCAAGAACGCCGACGATCGTCGCCGCGCTGGTTGTCCATAATGCATCCCGGAGTACATGTGCTCGCAATTGATTCGGCGACGCGCCGAGAGCGGCCCGAATACCAAGCTCCCGTTGCCGCATCGCGACGACCAACCAGACGATGCCGACAAGCCCGATGGTGGCAAGCGCGGCAGCCAGTCCACCGAAGAAGACGAGCACGCGCATCGCGAATCGCCAGGGCGCACTCTCGCGAGCCAGGGCGTCGCTCATGAGCACAACCTCACCGAGGTGCACCCCGGGATCGAGCTCGCGAGCAATCGCACGGACCCTGGCAATGACCGGTTCGGCAGGCCCGGTGATGCGAATGAGCAAGTGCTTGACGCGCATCGTCGACTGCGCCGCCGGCAAGTAAATATCGAGACGCGGATCCAGGAGCCCTCGGTATCGCACGTCACCCACGACGCCGACGACGGTTTGCCAGCGAAGCTCCTCGCGGCCTCCGGGCGCGCGCTGTGTGGCTACGACGATCCGCTGGCCGATCGGATCCCGGCCGGGCCAGTATCTGGCGGCTGCCGACGCGCTAACGATCACCACGTTTGGCGCAGTGGCGGCGTCAGTCGGCGCGACATCCCGACCTCTCAGCAAGGGAATTCCAAGTGTTCGAAAGTAACCGGGCGTAACCGATTCGGTGTTGGCACGAGGGTTCCTTCGCCAGGGCGCGTTCTCGCTCAACCCTTCCTGACCGTAAAGGACCGGAATCGTGTCGTTCCCGATGGGCCCGCTGAGCGGCCGGAGGTACACCGCGCCCGCGTTCGCCACGCCGGACAACTCTCCAGTGCGCGACAACAGCCCATCGTAGAACGCGTCCCATCGCTCGGTCTCCTGCAACGATGGCTCTACCTCGATGGACAGCAGTCCGTTGGCACGGAATCCAACGTCGGTGCGATCGAGCGTCTGCACACTGCGCACGAAGAGCGCCGCGCCTGCGAGCAGAACGACGGCGACAGCGACCTGCCAGCCCACGACGATCCGTTGGAGACGCCGCTCGCGTGGATGCATCACGGTGCGCGCCCCTGTGGTCAACGTGCGACCGGCATCGATACGCCCGACAAAGAGCGCCGGCCACAGGCTGGCCAGTACTCCGACAATCGCCGTGAGACCAACCATGAACAGCGCAACCGGGTAGTTGATCAGACGCGTCCTGTCGAGGCGCGGCACATCCAAAGGAGCCGTTGACACCAGCCAGTCCGTAGTCACCGACGCAAGCACGGTCGCCCCTATGAACCCGGCGAACGCCAGGAGTAATCCTTCCAGAACGGCACGAGCGATGAGACTCCGCCGCTCCGCTCCGAGCGCCATATGGACTGCGAGCGCGTGATCGCTGATTGCCGCGCGAAAGACCTGCAGACCCGCAATGCTGCTGCACGCCAACAGCACCATGAGCAGCGCGCCTCCAAGCATCGTCCATAGGACAGGTCGCGCCGGACCCTGTAGATAGGCATTGACCGGCGTGACGACGACACTCGACACATCACCCGCCGGACTCTGCTGCGCTGGTCGTTTGGAGATGGTGCTCAGCTCCTCCGCCGCTTGCGCGGGGATCGCGTCCTGACGCAGCCGGCCGAGGGCATAGAACACCCGGAGGCTCTCCAGATACTGGTGGGCGTCCTGGCCGGCCCTCTGTTCGAACGCGCGCAGACTCGGCGCCGCGGGAATCCAGAGCTGCGTACCGCGAGGAAAGTCGAAGGTCGGGGGCATGACGCCGACCACTTCGATCGAGCGAACTGGTGACTCGATGTCTTCCTGCAGCCGAACCACTGCGCCGATAATTCGCGGGCTCGCGCCGAAACGTTGTCTCCACAATTGGTCGCTGATCACAGCCGTGCGTGGCTCGCTGCCCGCTTCATCACTGCTCTCGAGGATTCGCCCCAGCGCCGGCGCGATTCCAACGACGTCGAAAAACGGCGCAGACACCGCCGCATAAGCGAGTCGTGTGCGGGATTCACCGTCAATCAGCGACAGCGACCAGTTGACGGAACTGAAGAGACCGAGTGCTTCGAACGATCGCGCATTCCGTCGCCACGCATCGATTTCTCCGTAAGCGGCCTCTACCACCGGGGTGTCGCGGGCGTCGTCACGCTGCCAGATCACGACCGTGCGGTCCGGTGCGCGCATGTCGATCGGACGCAACATGACTGCGTCGACCACCGCGTAAATCGCGGTCGTGACGCCAATCGTCACCGCGAATAGACAAACGGCTATCAACGAGACGCGCTGGCTACGCGTTAGCGATCTGATGGCGTGTCGAAGTTCGTGTGCCGTCATCAGCATGGTGGCCATCTTATCGCCGGTGGGGCGGTGCGGCCATGCGAACGAGGTGCCTGCTTCCGTCCGGAATGCAGTATCCTGTCGGCCGCAACCCACCTTCGCCCTTCAGGCTACGGTGGACAAGGGGGGAGCGATGCGCGACATCAGTTTCGTTTCACGTCGTGACATGCTGAGGATGGCCGGCGCGGCGGCGCTTGCAGTCGCGGACTTCCGTACCGTCTGGGCTCAGTCGGCGAAGAAGATCGAGTCGATGGCGCCCGAGCTCGATCGCATCATCAGCACGAGCGAGCCCATTCGCGAGCTTGCCACCGGCTATGGCGGCGACATCGGTCCCGCCGAGGGTCCGGTGTGGTGGTCAGAAGGCCGCTATCTTCTGTTCAATGATATCCACACCGCGCGGCGAATGAAGTACGCGTCGGGACAAAGTGCGACGGTGGCGATGGAGAAGACCAACGAGGCCAATGGCATGACTCGCGATTTGCAGGGCCGCCTCGTTTCAGCCGAGCACCTCACCCGGCGCGTCACGCGTTACGAGCCCGACGGCAGTCTCACCGTCATTGCCAACAGCTTCCAGGGCAAACGCCTGCTGCGGCCGAACGACGTGATCGTGAAGTCCGATGGCTCGATCTACTTCACCGATCCAGGAGGGAATGCCGCTCCCGAGCAGTGGGACGTGACGATCACAGGCGTCTATCGCGTGTCGCCCGATCTGGGATCGATCTCGCTCATCATCGACGACATGGTCAGACCCAACGGCCTCGCGTTCTCGCCCGACGAAAGCATTCTCTACGTCGCGGATTCACGACGACGACACGTGCGCGCCTACGACGTGCAGCCGAACGGCACGATCTTCAAGGACACGAGCCGGCTCTTCGTCGACCTGAACGGCGCCGAGCCCGGCGTGCCTGACGGCATCAAGGTGGATACCGCGGGCAACATGTTCAGTGGTGGCACTGGCGGTTTGTTCATCATCGACCCCAAGGGGAAGAAACTCGGGCGTATCGTTCATGGCCAGCCGGCGACGACGAACGTCGCGTTCGGTGGCGATGACTGGAAGACGCTTTTCTTCACCACGCGGAGCACGCTCTTTTCAGTTGGCGTCAAAATCGCGGGCGTACCAGTACCAGTGAAGAAAGGAACCACGTAAAAAGGGGGTCACTGTGAGGAATCTGAACGTCTCGGTGGCCATCGTGACAGTGGCGCTGCTGATCGGAATCAGCGCAGCGTCGCTCGTGCGCGCACAGCAGAAGGTCACCGGCGGATCACTCACCGCGGCGGACTACGTCGAGATCCAGCAGTTGGTGGCGCGCTACGGTTACGCCGTCGACACGCACGCCGACAACGGGTACGCGTACGCGGATCTGTTCACGGCCGATGGCACCTTCGGCAACACGAAGGGTCGAGAAGCGCTGGCAGAGCTGGCGCGCACGACGCAGAAGGAGAGAGGCGGTCCTGCGTACACACGTCATTTCCTGACGAACGTCATCATCTACCCAACGCCTGACGGCGCCCGCGGCAACCAGTACCTGATGGCTCTCGATGTCTCGGAAGGCGGGAAGCCAAGCAGCATCGTGCACGGCGGGCGCTACGACGATGTGTACGTGAAGACGCCGGCGGGATGGCGGTTCAAATCGCGGCAGTTGTATCCGGCCAAGATCGGTGTTCCCCCGCCGACGGCGAAGCTGCCTCCGTCCACGCGACGGTAGCCAGAACTCGGTGGGTCGTGTTCACGTGAGGAACCGTATGCGCGACAGGATTCTTGCGATAGGTGTGGCCCTCGGCCTCTGTATGCTGGTTGCGGTTCACGCACAGCAAACAAGAACGGGCGGTTCGACGAGTGTCGTGGCGCTGACCGCCATGGACTATATCGAGATCAAGCAGCTGGTGAATCGGTACGCGTTCGCGTTGGATACCGCCTCGCGGAACGGATACGACTACGCCGATCTGTTTTCGGCGGACGGTGTATTCGATAGCAACTCGCGCGGCCGTGTGCAGGGACGCGACCAGTTGGCAGCACTCGCTCGCGGCGGGAAGAAGGGCCCGTTGTATGTCAACCACTACATCATGAACCACATCATCGAGCCGACGGCCGATGGAGCAGTGGGGCGGCAGTACTTAATCAACATCAGTCACGATCAGAACATTCCCTCCGTGGGTCCCAACCCGAACCAATGGGATCTCGTCGGTCAGAAGCGCGGGAGCCTCGACACGGTGGGCGGTCATTACGAGGACGTGTATACGAAGACGCCAGAAGGATGGCGCTTCCGGTATCGCAAGCTGGTGCCGTCAAAGTCTGGCCCCGATTCAACGCGCGCGGCGATGTTGAAGATGTATCCGGTGAAGCCCGATCCGACAGATACGAGGCCCTCCGTACCTGGCGGTCTGAGTGCGATGGACTACATTGAAATCGAGCGATTGGTTGCCAGCTACGGCCACGCGCTGGACAACGGCTACGGGACCACGGACAACGGTGAGGCGTATGCCGGGCTGTACACATCGGACGCCACCTTCGGCCAGTCAACCGGCTACGCCCAGTTGGCGGCGCTCGGAAGGAAACAGCCGCAGGGACCGCAGTACGTCCGGCACTACCTGACCAACCATGTAATCGAGCCGTTCGCCGGGCAGGCGATCGGCAGGCAGTATCTCGTCGTCGTGGACATGCCCGAACCGGAGGCGAGGGCGAAAGGCACGCCCGGCTCGATATTCCTGGGCGGCCACTATGAGGACGTGTATCAGAAGACGCCAGATGGCTGGCGCATCAGGACGCGGCGACTCTTTCGCGCGCAGGCCCAATGAAAAGACCCCGGGGGTGATTTCCGTGACATCAACGTTCGGAAATCACCCCCAGGGTCTTAGTCGCTGAGTTGAGTCGTATGTGATAGACGTGCGTGCACGACGTGATGTAGAGGCCCTTGCCGTCCGCGTCTCCGAATCCAACGTTGGTCGCGCAGATTTGCTCCCGCGGTTCGCCGGGTGGCTGCGGAAGGCGGAGAGTGCCGAGCCGCTTGCCTTCTGGTGAGGTGATTCGCACCTCACCGGGTCCCGCGCCTGTCGTCGAGAACACGTTTCCGTTCGCATCCACTTTCATTCCATCGTTGCCCTCGACATCAAGGAACTCGGTGCCGCCGGAAACCATGTCATCGGGTTGCACGTCGTAGCGCATGATCTTCCGGCCGATCGTGACGTAGAGACGCTTCTCATCGGGCGACAGGGCGATGCCGTTGGGGAATCCTTCCTTGAAGTCCTTGTTGCTGCCGACGAGCGTGACCGCACCGTCTTTGACGAGGTAGAAGCCGTTGAACGCGATCTCGCGCAACGGGCTGTTCACACCGCCGCGTAAGCCGGAATTTCCATCCGTGAAGTAAATCGATCCGTTCGATTTCACGACGACGTCGTTCGGGCCGTTGAATCGTTTCCCGTCGTAGCGATCTGCAACGACGGTGCGCTTGCCGTCCTTTTCGAGGCGGATGACAGCACGGCTTGCCGGCGACGCGATGATCAACCGTGCCTCGCGATCGAGCGTCAACCCGTTCGACCCGATGATGATGACGTTCATCCGGCCGCGCCGCGTCTGCTGTCCGACGTTCAGAATGTCCGGGCCGTCGTAAATGTTCTCGAGGAAGGCAGAGAGCTGACCATCGGGCGTCCACTTGTAAATCACGTTTGCGATGAGGTCACTGAACAATAGATGACCGCTCGCGCCTTCTTGGACCCAGACCGGTCCCTCGGTCAGACCGAATCGGTCGCCGATTGTCTCCAGCGTCGCTTCCGGTGACACGATCGCGTCAAGCGCGGGATCGAGTTTGACGATGGCGAAGCCCGACGAGGCGGAATCTGCGCGCGAAGACGTGTCACCTGGGTTGCCCCCTGTCGGGGCTCCGTTGTTCTGCGGGCTGCAGCCGATGATGACGACTGCGGGCAGAACGGTGAGTGCCACTCTCCAACAGCATCTGGGAATCATGTTCAGGAATATACTGCCAGGCACATGATCCTGGCCGTCGGTGCAACCGGACAACTCGGTAGCCTGATTACGCGCAGGCTTCTGGCTGAACGTCAGCAGGTGAGGATCCTGGCGCGGGAGGGCTCGTCCTGGCAAACGTTGGGGCAGGCGGGCGCGCAGGTCGCGATCGGTGACTTGAAATCTCGCGCCACGCTCGACGCTGCGTGCGCCGGTGTGGATGTCGTGATTACCACTGCGAACGCAGCGCAGCGCGGTGGTGCCGACAACACGCAGACTGTAGACACCGACGGTAATCGCAATCTGATCGACGCGGCGAGAAACGCCGGCGTGAAACAATTCATTTTTGTTTCCGCGTTCGGCGTCACCGCGGACAGTCCGGTGCCATTGTTTCAGGCAAAGGCCCGTACCGAAGAGTACCTGCGCGCCTGCGGGCTGCCATACACGATCCTCGCGCCGGACGCGTTCATGGACGTCTGGATACCGATGGTTGTCCTCGGCCCCTTCCTCGAGGACCGCCCCGTAACGATCATCGGCGAGGGCCGCCGTCAGCACTCGATGATCGCTGCCGATGATGTGGAGTCGTTTGCGATAGCAGCGATCGGCCACCCTGAAGCCATGAACCGCCATTTGCCGCTCGGGGGGCCCGAGGCGGTCTCGTGGCGCGATGTGATCGCCGCGCTCGAACGGCGGACTGGTCGGTCGATTCCCGTCGTCAGTCTCGCGCCGGGGCAGCCACTGCCTGGTTTGCCGGAGATCATCGGGCACTTGATGGCTGGCTTGGACGCGTACGATTCGTTGATCGACATGCCGGCGACCGCGAAGGCATTTGGTGTGACGCAGACGAGCGTCGATCAATTTCTGCGCGGCATTCTGAGCTCGGCTTCGCAGACACAAACGCTACGCAACTCTCCAACCTAAGAATCGAAAACGCTACCATGGTGGAAGACCGTCATCATGGAACTCAGTCTTCCGATCGGCGTCGTCAGAGACTGGCGATCTTCCGATGCGAGGTCGCTGGTGCTGCACGCGAACGACCGCCGGATTTGGGTGAATTTGCGCGATCGCTTCCCGCATCCCTACACGCTTGCCGACGCGCAGTCGTTCCTCACGACGGCCGCAACCATGTCGCCGCTAACTTTTTTTGCCATCGCCATCGACAGCGAGGCTGTGGGCGGCATCGGTTACACGCTGCATCAGGACGTGGAACGTATCTCAGCCGAGATTGGCTACTGGCTCGGAACGGCGTTCTGGGGACGGGGCATCATGACATCGGCCCTCACTGAAGTCACACGGTATGCATTCGAGCGGCACGCCGACCTTCGACGGATCTATGCCGTGCCCTACGCATGGAGTGACGCGTCGATGCGTGTGTTGCAAAAGGCTGGCTATCGCCTCGAGGGGCGAATGCGGCAGAGCGCCATCAAGGACGGAAAGGTTACCGACCAGCTGATGTACGCCGTCCTGCGCGAGGAGGTACCGGTTCGAAGCAAAGAGGAGTCAATCAGCTCTTCGCTGTAGGAACGTGGTCAAGCGATCGGTTGCCTCGATCAGGGCATCGTCATCCACCGAGCCATAGGAGAGCCGCAAGCAGCCTTCACCACATCGGCCAAACGACACTCCAGGGATGGTGACGACGTGCGCCTCTTCCAGGAGGCGGAGCGCGAGGTCGTTGGAATCGGTGCAGCCGTCGATGCGCACGAACGCGAAGAAGCCTCCAATGGTCGGCGCCCAGGACACGCCCTTGCAACGCGTCAGGGCGTCTGACAGTCGCCGTCGGCGCTCGACGAGATCAGCGTGGAACTGTCGCGGATAGTCCCAGTCGTCGCGCACGGCGGCTTCTGCCGCAATCTGCGAAATCGTCGGCGCGCAGATGATCATCGCATCCTGCACCTTCGTGGCCTGCGCGCACACGGCGGTGTCGGCGAGCATGTAGCCGACGCGCCAGCCCATCATCGCAAACGACTTCGAGAACGTTCCGACAACGACGACGTTCCGTCGCCAGTCGGTGACTGAGGCGGCGCTCCAATGGGTGTCGCCGTAGACGAAATGCATGTAGGTCTCGTCGCTGATCACGAGGATGCCCCGATCGGCGAGCTCCGAGACGATGCGTGTGCCAGCTGCTGCGGTCACGGGCGCGCCCGTCGGATTGCTCGGGTTGCACAGCACCACCACACGCGTGCGATCGGTCAGCACCGGTGCGATATCGTCCCAGGTCACGCTGTAT
>Ga0075418_10003300_pt1 | contig 18439 bp, 8 predicted proteins | sample SoiMetdeltSBSDD2_FD_81776 | JGI IMG/M metagenome (GOLD analysis project Ga0075418, IMG submission 81776) | Bulk soil microbial communities from a Populus tree surrounding site in Tennessee, USA - Soil MetaG P. deltoides SBSDD2 | ecosystem: Environmental > Terrestrial > Soil > Tree plantation... | reverse complement strand
GGATCCCATTGGCAAGCTGCTTCGCCTGTCTGTGGCTGCGAGTTGGATTGGGTTACGCGATGCCGAGGAGGATCATCCGCGTCAGATTATTGGGGTTGTAGGCGACGTAAAACAATACAGTCTCAGGTCCAAATCACCTGCAGTGATGTATGGCTCTCACCGTCAGCATCCCTGGGAATATCCCGGTGGCTACTACGCCGACCACCTTCGAAAGAGCCTCGCGATCCGTACGGCTTTGGATCCGACGAGCCTGATACCTGCCGTGCGGAAGGCCGTGGCGCAGGTGGACAAGGACCAACCTGCTTATGACTTCATGACCATGGAACAGCGCCTCGCCGACTCCATAGCTTTAGAACGATTCATGATGCGACTGTTTGGTGTGTTTGCCGGGCTGGCGTTGATACTTGCCGCTGTGGGCATCTATGGGGTCATGTCCTTCTTTGTGGGACAGCGGACGCACGAGATTGGAGTCCGCATGGCCCTTGGAGCCCTTGAGCGGGACGTTCTGCTTTCCGTGGTTAAGCAAGGTTTGAAACTCACCGGAATCGGTGTGGTGATCGGATTTTTGGCGTCTCTGGGTCTGGCGCGTCTGATCGCCGGAACCCTTTATGGAGTGACGTCTACCGACCCAGTTACCTACCTGGTTGTCTCACTCTTCATGGCCCTTGTGGCATTCCTGGCCAGCTACATCCCCGCGCGCAAAGCTGCGAAAATCGATCCGATGGTGGCATTGAGGAGTGAGTGAAGCCGTGATACGGGACCCGTGATTCGAGATTCGTGATTCGGGTTTCGAGAGGACACGAACACTAATTACTAACCACTAACCACGATGCTTAACGACCTTCGCTACGCCTTTCGCCAATTAACCAAAAACCCTGGCTTTACGGCTGTGGTGGTGCTTACGCTCGCACTCGGAATCGGGATCAACGCGGGCATCTTCACGATCCTGAACGCGGCTGCTTTTCGACCGTTGCCAGTGCCAGGGTCGGAACAGCTCGTCAGCGTCTTCCTGAGTTTCTCCGGTAACCGCGAGCCAATCCACCGGAACGTCTACGGCGATCCGAACCGGGCCTCGTATTCCGAGTACCGAGAGTATCGAGATCATAACCGCGTCTTGGCGGGTCTCATTGCATACGCACCTTTCGTCAGAGCAACGCTGGGCGGCGATAGCCCACACTCAGTTTCCGGGGCGCTGGTCTCGTGTAACTACTTCGATGTGCTGAAAGTTCGTCCCTCGCTCGGGCGTGGCTTCATAGATTCGGATTGCGCTACGCCGGGTGAGAACGCCGTCGTGGTGCTAAGCGATGGCCTTTGGCGCAGTGAATTCCAGGCGGACCCGTCGATAGTCGGAAAAGCGATTACTTTGAATCGCACTCCGTTCACCGTCGTCGGTGTTGCGCCTGCTGGCTTCCAAGGTACCGAAGCGGTGCCAGCCGGATTCTGGGTTCCCCTAACAATGCAGAGGGCCGTGGTACGCGGTGCGGATATTCTCGGAGACGACTTTTGCGGTTGGCTCATTTTGATGGGACGGGTAAAGGATGGCGTTTCGATCGGACACGTCAGTGCCGACTTGACGGTGATCGCAAAACGTATCGATCAAATCCAACCGGGACGCGTAACGGCTGTCAACGTCCAGAAGGCGACTCTCGCGGGTTCACCCCAGATGCGGACCATGGTGTTGGGTGTAGGCGCTGTGATTCTCAGTGCTGTGGCGTTAGTTCTGGTGATAGCGTGCGCGAATATCGCGAATTTGCTGCTCGCCCGTGCAGAGCGGCGGCGTAAGGAGATTGCAGTGAGGCTGGCGATTGGCGCGAGTCGCTGGCGTCTTGTCCGGCAACTGCTCACCGAAAGCCTGTTGCTCGCTTTGCTGGGCGGCGCGTTGGGATCGTTCTTAGCTTTCTGGACATCCGCGGCGGTGGTGCGATTCATCCAATCTCATCTCCCGCATGGTGTCTCGCCGTTCGCGCTCAATGTCAGCCTGGATACCAGCGTCCTGGCTTACGCGGTGTTGTTGACTCTGATTACGGGAGTCACCTTCGGGCTTGTGCCGGCGCTGCGAGCCACTCGTGCTGATCTGAACCTGGCGATGAAAGACGCCGGAGCTGAATCCGAAGTGAGAGTACGACGCGGCGGGTTTTTGCGAAGTGGTCTCGTTGTAACGCAGGTAGCCGTCTGCATGATTCTGTTGCTCGTCGCCGGGTTGTTGATGCGCGGGCTGAATCGAGCGCAGACCATCGATCCCGGTTTTGAAATGAAGAATACCGTCGTGGCTTCCTTCAACCTGACATCGGCGGGCTACAGCGGCCGACGTGCCGAAGCCTTTCAACGCCAGTTGGCCGACCGAGTGTCTGCAATTGCTGGAGTGGATGCCGTGGCACAAGTCGCATCGCCGCCACTCAGTGATTCGCACTTCGGCGATTCCTTCTCTATTCCTGGAGAGGAGGGAAGCAAGCCGGTTGAGTACAACCAGGTTTCGCCGGAGTTTTTTGGCGTGCTGGCCATCCCGATCGTGCGAGGTCGTAATTTTACAGATATGGAACATCGGATCGGCGCCCAGGTGACCATCCTCACGGAATCGACTGCACGACGCTTGTGGCCCGGCAAGGATCCGATTGGAAAGACGATCCGCAAGGGTGCGCTCCGTCCCGATGCCATCGATCTGGTGGTGGTGGGTGTGGCGAGGGACGCGCAGCTATCTCACTTGGCAGAATCCGACAACCTTTACCTGTATCTCCCAGCCGGCCCCAAGGAACAATCAGGGCTCCAATTGTTGGCACACACGCCGGGGTCGCCTGCAGCGATTGCAACAGCTATCCGGGCAGCTGTCCGTGAACTCGATCCAGAACTCGCTGTGAACGTCGCAAGACTGGAAGACAATTTTGAATACTTCAGGTTTCCGGGCCGTGTTCTTGCCACATTATCCGGGGTGCTCGGCACGCTGGCCTTGCTTCTCGCGTTGATGGGTGTTTACGGGATGGTCTCGTATGTCGTAAGCCGGCGCGTTCGGGAAATCGGCATTCGTATGGCGCTCGGGGCGGAAGGTCATGACGTGACGATGCTAATCGTCTGCCAAGCGTTGCGACCTGTGGCTACGGGTGTCGTCATCGGGACCGTTTGCTGTGCTGCAGCTTCGAGCATTTTATCAAGTGTGCTCTACGGGATCAGCCCGCGTGATCCCCTTTCATTTTTTCTCGTCCCAGGATTCCTTCTGGGGGTTGCCTTGCTCGCGAGTTACATCCCCGCCCGGCGCGCGGCAACGGTCGATCCCATGGAGGCGCTGAGATGTGAGTAAAACAGTGGTTAGAGGTTAGTGGAGAGTTACGAGTTCGCGCTGGACAATACGATGAATGATCCCAGAATGGCCTTCCGTCTGTTCCGATGAACGCCAATCCAGATCACAGAGAAAGAGTAACCTCATGAAAATCAGAATCCCGAGCCTAAGTGTGACCGCCTTCGTCCTGGCTTATTGCACTTCAGTGGGCGCGCAGACCCTTACACCGGACCTGAAGGCTGTCCCCAATGGGAAAGGATGGAAGGGCGACATCGGTGCAACGAAACTCATTGAGAAGGATGGGGCGCCCGCTATCGAGTTTAACAAGGGTGGGTTTGTGTGGCTTGATGGATTCGAATTCAGCGCTGGCGCCATCGAGTTCGATGCCAAGGGCAAGAGCGCGCCGCCACAGAGCAGCTTCGTCGGCGTGGCTTTCCGCGTAGTGGACGCCGCAACCCATGATGCGGTCTATTTCCGCCCGTTCAATTTCCGTGCCGCCGATCCCGGAAGGAAATCGCACGCTGTGCAATACCACTCCTTGCCGCAGTGGCAATGGGACAGGCTGCGAAAAGAGAAGCCTGACCAGTTCGAGAAACCCATCGAACCCGCACCTGATGGCGATGCTTGGTTTCACGCCAAGGTGGTCGTCGAGAAGCGGCAAGTAAAGGTCTTCGTCAACGGCGCTACGGAGCCATCGTTGGTGGTGAACGAAATGAGCGACCGACCCGGCGGCTCCGTGGGTCTTTGGTGCGGTGGCTACGGTGTCATCGCCAATCTGAAGGTCATGCCGAGCAAATGATGGGGCTATACATAGACATCTGGCGAGCGTCACGCGTGAACCCGATCGAAGCGCTGCGGTGTGAATGAAGGAGTGATACGGGATTCGTGATTCGAGATTCGAGCTGGCACGAGTCACGAACCACGTATCACTAACCACGAACCACGATGATTGCTGATCTTCGCTACGCCATTCGAACTCTCCTGAAGAGCCCGGGATTCACGTTGGTGGTCATCCTGTCGCTTGCGCTGGGCATTGGAGCCAACAGCACGATGTTCAGCGTGATCAACGCCGTGCTGCTACGGCCGCTCAAGTTCAAGGAGCCAGACCGCGTGGTCGTGCTCTATGAGTTCAATCAAGAGCAAGCGCGGTCGATCCGAAATCCGGCTTTGTTCAGCTTCCTGGAATGGCGCCGTAGTACCGCTTCCTTTGAACAGATGGAACTAGCCGTAGGCGGATCTGAAGTCTACACCGTTTCAGGCTCGGGGCTACCTGAACGGCTCAGCGCTCAGTTTATCAGCCCCGACCTCTTTGCGTTGCTGGGGGTAGGGCCCACAGTGGGTCGAAACTTTGCCGCTGAGGATCTGACGCATGATGGAAGCACCGGTATCGTCATCAGTCATGGGCTGTGGGAGCGGCGCTTCGGCAAGACACCCGATGTTGCCGGGATGAAGCTGAATCTCTCCGGAACTCGGCTTTGTACCGTCGTTGGTGTGATGCCGCCGCAGTTTTGGGTCTTTCCCTACACCAGAGACACCGATTTCTGGATCGCTCTAAGCCCGACCGACAATCCCCTGACGCCCAATACTCGTTGGTTCACCATCCTGGCTCGCCTCAAACCGGGCGTCACTTTGAGTGAAGCACAGAAAGAGATGGACGTCTTTGCGCGACGCACAGCGCAGGACCATCCCGAAGCAAACAAAGGCTGGGGGCTTCGTGCCGAGTCTCTGACGGAGCGGTATTCGAGAGCTTGGGGAGAGATCCTCTACGTTCTCCTGGGTGCTGTGGGTTTTGTATTGCTGATTGCTTGCGCGAATGCGGCGCACCTCTTGCTGGCGAGAGCTGTCAAACGAAAGAAGGAGTTTGCCATTCGACTGTCGCTGGGTGCTGGTCGGAATCGCATCGTCCAGCAGTTGCTGACAGAGAGCGTCCTGGTAGCCATCGCGGCTGGGGTTTTGGGGGTGTTGCTTAGTTTGTGGGGGATCCGGCTCTTTGTTTTTCTGGCGCCAGCGTGGTTCCCGCCAACGGAAGAAATCCTTGTTGACCGGACGGTTCTGTTCTTTGCGCTCGGCGTCTCAATTTTGACTGGACTGCTGTTCGGCCTGATTCCGGCCTTACAAGCCTCAAATCCAGATGTCAATCAGTCGCTCAGAGGAGCTGAGGGGAGCGGCGATCGAGGCTCCTCCAATGCGGGACGCGGTGTGTTCGTCGTCGCCGAAGTGGCGTTAGCGCTGGTGCTCTTGATGGGCGCGGGCTTGATGGCAAGCACCTTCTTCGCCCTCAGAGGTGTCGATCCTGGATTCAACCCCTCCAACGTTCTCACTATGCTAACGTTCTTGTCGGGACTGAAGTACGTGAAGATTCTGGGAGGCGACATGAAGCGGGTCACTCCCCAGGCAGATGCCTTTTTCCAGGAAACTCTGGACCATCTCGCCGTCCTGCCCGGAGTCCAATCCGTCGGCATGACCAGTGACCTGCGGCCCCACCAATTCCAGATCATCGGCCAGCAGGAACCTTCGGGACGTCGGCCGAGCGCAGACTTGGCAGAAGTCAGTGCAGACTATTTCAACACCCTGCAGATTCCGTTGTTGAAGGGCCGCTACGTCAGCGACGAAGATCGACAGGAAACCCCGTGGGTCGTTGTCATCAACCAAGTCATGGCGGAGCGCTTCTTTCCTGGCGCCGATCCCATCGGACAACTCATCCAGCTGAACTACTTCGACAACGGGGCGGGGATTCTAATCAGCGAACCCAGTCCGCGTCGGGTGATTGGTATTGTTGGCAACGTCAGGCATCAGGGGCCGCGGAGGGACCCGCCTCCGGCCATGTACGTTTCCTGGCGTCAGCACCTCTGGGAGTATCCCGGTGGGGGAGCGACTCTGCATCTGGCAAAGAACTGGATGATTCGCACCGCATCTAATCCAACGGGTCTCGCTGCAGCGTCTAAAGCAGCGGTGGCGGAAGTGGATCCAAACCAGGCGGTTTATAACGTCATGAGCATGGAGCAGCAACTCTCGGAATGGCTGACCGGGCAGCGCTTCAATGCCAGACTGTACGCCACGTTTGCGGCTCTGGCTCTGGTTCTCGCAGTGCTTGGGATCTACGGCGTGATGTCCTACTTCGTGAGCCAGCGCACGCGCGAATTTGGAATTCGCATGGCGCTGGGCGCAGATCGGAAGGATGTCTTCAGACTCGTCATCCGCCAGGCATTCTACTTGAGCTCAATTGGGATTGCCGTTGGCATCGCAGCGTCTTTTGGGCTGACACGCTTCATCAAGAGCCAGCTGTTCGGTGTGACGCCCTCAGATCCAACGACCGCCGTCGTTGTGTGTGTGATCCTGAGTCTGGTCGCACTGTTTGCATGCTACTTCCCGGCGCGCCGTGCCACGAAAGTCGATCCGATGGTGGCGCTTAGATGCGAATAGAACCGTGATCCGTGATCCGTGATTCGGGATTCGGGATTCGACCACGAATCACTAACCTCGAACCTCTAACCACCATGTTGAACGACCTTCGCTACGCCTTCCGCCAACTTCTCAAGAATCCCGGCTTCACGGCCGTGGCTGTGCTGACGCTGGCTCTTGGCATCGGGGCCAATACGGCTCTGTTTAGTCTGGTGGATGCAGTGCTTCTGAAAATGCTGCCGGTTCGAGCGCCGGAGGAACTGATCCTCTTCAATTGGCTATCCGGGCCGAGGGGGATGGCAACTTCCATCGATGGCAGGATCACGCGTGACCCTAGTACTGGCTTGCGAACAAGCACGTCCTTCTCCTACCCGGCCTTTGAAAGCTTTCGCGACCACAACCAAACCTTGTCACAAGTGTTCGCTTTCACTCCAATTGATCAGCTCAACGTGAACGTGGATGGCCGGTCCGAGATCGCCAGGGGACAGCTCGTTTCGGGCAGCTACCACCAGGGACTTGGTCTTTCGGCAACGCGAGGGAGAACCTTCGTGGCGAATGATGACCAAATCGATTCCGCTCCTGCGGTTGTGATTTCACATCGTTACTGGCTGCGCCGCTTCGCAGCCGATGACAATGTGGTCGGGAAGATCATTCAGGTGAACCGCGTTCCAGTCACGGTGGTTGGTGTGACTCCGGCAGGATTTCTGGGAACGTTGCAGGTCGGCCAGGCGCCTGACCTCTCGCTGCCCATGGCCTTGGGGCCCCGGCTACTGCCCGGAAGCGAGAGCCTGGCGCAACCCTGGTTCTGGTGGCTGCAAATCATGGGGCGATTGACGCCGGGAATCGAGGCCGAAAAGGCAAGGGCGAGTTTTGAAGGTCTTTTTCAGCACAGTGCGCTCGAGGGATGGAAACTGGCGCAGTCTTCAGGACGGATAAACAATCAGAACCAACCGGATGTGCCCAGGCTGAGAGTCTCGCCAGGTGGGCAGGGCCTCATGGAACTGCGCCGCCAATATTCCCGTCCACTCACAATTCTCATGGTCGTGGTGGGACTCGTCCTGCTCATTGCATGCGCCAACGTGGCCAATCTTTTGTTGTCACGGGCAGCGAAAAGACAGAGGGAAGTCGCCGTACGCATGGCCCTTGGAGCGGGCCGCTGGAGAATCGTCCGGCAGTTGCTGACAGAAAGCTTCGTGCTTTCTCTGCTGGGAGGCGCTTTGGGCGTGCTGTTCGCTCATTGGGGCAAGGACGCCCTGTTGGCCTGGCGGATGGGGGCAGGCGAGCAAGTGATGCTGGAGCTTGCGCTGGATTTGCGCGTGCTTGCCTTCACGGCCGCCGCCTGTTTGTTGACAACGCTGCTGTTCGGCTTGGCTCCCGCACTGCGCGGGACGCGTGTCGAGGTTACCCCTGCGCTGAAAGAGAACGCTAGAGGCTCTTCTGTCAGTCTGCGCTCTTGGCTGAGCCGCTCGTTGATTGTTGCCCAGGTCGCAGTATCGCTGCTCTTGCTGGTGGCCGCTGGCCTCTTCGTTCGCACATTGGGAAATCTCCAGGGAGTCGACCCTGGATTCAACCGCCAGAGCCTGCTGCTGTTTCGAATCAATCCACGTCTGAGCGGGTACGAGGGACAGCAGATCACAACGCTCTACGAGCGCCTTCTCGAGCGCATCCGAGCTGTTCCCGGTGTGCGTTCTGCCACGCTTTCCCGCCACCCACTTCTGAGCGGAATGCGCATGATTTCCGGCATTACCCTGCGAGGGCGCTCCATGCCAGCGGGCGTGACAAACACTGTTTTTGTCAACGATGTCGAAGCCAGTTTCCTGGACACGATGGAGATTCCATTGCTGATGGGGCGTGGACTGAGTCCTCGCGATGACGAGCGTTCTCCAAAGGTGGCTATTATCAATCAAACGATGGCCACAAATGTTTCTTCCCGGCATCAATCCCGTCGGGCAGCGCTTCGGTTTTGACTTTTCTGAAAGCGCTGGCGTCGAGATCGTGGGTGTCGCCAGAGATGCAAAGTATGCAGACCTGCGAAGCGAAACACCGCCAACCATCTACATTCCGTACTTTCAGGAAGCTCCAGGACTAGCCAACTGCGCGGTGCGTGTTATCGGAGAGCCTTCCTCGATAATTGCCGCCATCCGTGAAGCGGTTCGCGGAGTCGACAAGGATCTGCCCCTTTTTGATATCAAAACGCAGAACGCTCAGATTGAGCAGCTTCTTTCGCAGGAAATCCTTTTTGCCAGGCTGTCGAGTTTCTTTGGCATGCTGGCGCTTGTGCTGGCGTGTGTTGGGTTGTACGGGGTGATGTCTTACGTGGTGGCCCGCCGCACAAACGAGATCGGCATTCGCATGGCTTTGGGTGCCGAACGAGGCAACGTGGTCAAAATGATCATGAAGGAGTCGATGACACCGGTGGTGCTTGGTTTGGTCATTGGACTTTTAACGGCCCTGGGTGCGACTCGATTTATCTCCAGCATGCTTTTTGGGCTCGAACCAAACGATCGTGTAACGATTTCGCTTGCAGTGCTGACCATGATCGCAGTGACGGCTTTGGCTGCCTACCTGCCCGCAAGACGCGCGGCAGGAGTGAATCCGGTCGACGCACTGAGATGTGAATGAAGACGTGACTCGTATTTCGACGGACATGAATCACTAACTCCTGACCACTATGCTAAACGACCTTCGCTACGCTTTCCGCCAACTCAGCAAGAACCCTGGCTTCACAGTCGTGGCTGTGCTCACGCTGGGGCTTGGGATTGGGGCGACAACGGCAATTTTCAGCCTCATCAACGGCGTGTTGCTGGAACCGCTGCCCTACGAACAACCGGGGCAGCTCGTTCATCTTTGGGAAATGCGTCCGGACGGGCGGTCCGGAGATGTGTCGCCTGGCGCGTTTATGGACTGGAGAGAGCACAGCACGTCTTTCGAGGGCGTGTCTTCCATACGTGGCGCGGCGGCCAATCTCACCGGAACGGGGCAGCCCGAACGGATCAATGGATTGCGCGTGTCCGCCGACTACCTCTCGATTCTGCGCGAGCGGCTGGCAGTTGGGCGTGGTTTCTTGCCCGAGGAAGAGCGACTTGGAGGCGGTGAGAAGGTGGCAGTCCTGTCTCACGGCCTGTGGCAACGCAGCTTTGTCGGGGACACAAATCTGGTTGGCAAGTCAATTCAGCTTGATGGTGAGAGCTACGTCGTGGTGGGAGTGTTGCGACCAAACGCCTTGGCCACGGAGCCTCAGGTGGATTTTCTGCTTCCGTTTGGCTGGCAACGTCAATACGGCGGCAACAATCTTCGGGTTATTGGCCGGCTCAAGCCCGGCATTACACCCGAACATGCAAGAGCCGAACTGGCTGCCATCAAGCAGCGGATGCAGCAGCACTATCCGAAGTATAAGGAAAAATGGTCGGTGACAGTGGTGCCGATGCACGAAGAAGTCACCGGTGAGGTGAAGCCCACGTTGTTGATTCTGCTGGGCGCGGTGGGATGCGTGTTACTGGTTGTCTGTGCCAATGTGGCCAATCTGATGCTGTCGAGAGCGGTGGCCCGGCAGCGGGAGATGGTGTTGCGGGCCGCGCTTGGAGCGAGCCGTTGGCGCACGATCCGCCAGGTGCTCACCGAAAGCGTCTTGCTGGCAACTTTGGGGGGCATGCTTGGTGTGTTGGTCGCCTACGGCGGGGTGCACACGCTGCTGGCCTGGAATGAAGGCCCGGTACGGCATCTAGCTCAAGCGCATGTCGATGCCCGTATGCTCGGGTTCGCGCTCTTCATCGCCCTTGGGGCGGGCCTGTGCTTCGGTGTTTTTCCTGCTCTGCGCATGTCCGGCCTTCGGCTCGACCCGATTCTGAAGAAGGGCGGACGGGGTCTCGTGGCTGGTTCGCGCGGGCGGCTGCAAGGCGGTTTGATCGTCGCGGAAATCGGGCTCGCCTTGATGTTGCTGACCGGCGCGGGACTGCTGGTGCGGAGCTTCACCAAACTCATGAACGTGTCGCCTGGTTTCGCTTCTCAAGACGCGCTCGCGATGGACCTGTCCGTGCCCAACGCCAGATACCCCATCGCCCCTGCAAAGACACAGTTTGTGCAGAGGGTCATCGATCGAATCTCAACTATTCCAGGAGTAGACACTGCTGGCTATACGTGGAACAGGCCCATGCAGGGCGTTGATATGGACGAACGCGGAATGAGGGTTGTGGGCCGCCAAAACCAGCCCGAGCTGGGCTACGGCGTCAAATACGAGGGAGTGGCGGGCGACTACTTCCGTGCGCTCGGCGTACCCGTGTTACGGGGGAGAACTTTCTCGAGAACCGACTACTCCACCAACGCAGCGCTCGTCGTGGTCTGCAGCGAAACTCTCGCCCGAAAGACATTTCCCAACGAAGATCCGGTTGGAAAATACGTGCAGTTCGACAAGGACGAGAAAAAATTCGAGATCGTCGGCATGGTGGGCGACATTAGGCTGACCCGACTCGTCGACGATCGTCCCGACAAGGTTTACTTTCCACACGTCGGCGATGGCAGCTTGATCGTACGCACTCGTGTCGCCCCGATGCTGCTGGCCGAACCCATCCGCAAGGCGATCTTGGAGGTCGATCAGAACCAACCCGTGTCGAATGTGCGTACCTTGGAGCAGGATATTGCCCGCTCGGTTGCCCCGAGGCGGCAGACGTTGACGTTGCTGGGGCTGTTCGCAGTCGTTGCGCTCGGGCTTGCTGCCCTGGGCTTGTACGGCGTTCTGGCCCATGCGGTGGCGCTGCGACGCCACGAGATAGGCGTTCGCATGGCGCTGGGAGCGCAGCCAAAAGATGTCCTGCGGTTGGTTCTTCGAAATGGCATGGGACTAACACTGATGGGCGGAATTCTTGGTCTCGTGGGCGCATTAGCGTTGACGCGAGTTCTGCGAAATCAGCTCTATCAAGTTGACACGACTGATCCAGGCACATTTGCCGCGGTAGCACTGCTGCTTGGATTGGTCGCCTTTTTCGCCTGTCTGATTCCTGCTCGGCGCGCAACCAAGATCGATCCAATGGAGGCGCTGAGAACCGAGTGACAAGTGATGAGTGACGAGTGACGAGATGAAGCTTAGCCCAAAACCCCTGACACCTAACACCTGACACCTGTGTACAACGACCTTCGATACGCCTTTCGGCAACTTCTCAAAAACCCGGGCTTCACAGCTGTGGCCTTGCTCACGCTGGCGTTTGGCATCGGGACCACAACGGCTGTCTTCAGCGTCGTCTATGCCGTTGTGTTGCGACCTCTGCCATTCCCAGAGTCGGAGCAGCTCGTTGCACTCTGGACTCAGACGCCGCAATTTGAGCGGCTCCCGATGGCGGCGGCCAACCATCGCGACCTAAAGACGCAGAACACGGTCTTCGAAGACATCGCCATCCTGAGCGCCCTGGCCAACTACAACCTCACCGGCGATGGGGAACCCGAACGCCTCCTGGCTTCCCGAATTCCCGCCAATCTGTTTCCTTTGTTGCGAGTGAGGCCCGCCCTGGGCCGCGGCTTCACGGAGGATGAGAATCAGCAAGGCCGAGAACATGTTGTCATCCTGAGTCACGGCCTCTGGCAACGTCGATACGCAGGAGATGCGACCATCGTCGGGAAGACGATCCGTCTGGAGACCTTGCCATATACCGTAGTTGGAGTCATGAGTCCTGAGTTCCAGTATCCGTCGCGAGATACTCAAATCTGGACGCCCCTGACCATCAACCCAGCGGATTTCCAGACGCGGACTGGCTACGGCCATCTTGCGGTTGCGCGTCTTAAACCGGGCGTTACATTGGAACAAGCACAGAGCGACGTGAGCCTCATCTCGACGCGGCTGGCGCAGGAGCATCCCAAGTCGAATAAGGAGATGCGATTCAGTGTCACACCTTTGCGTCGGGACATCGCCCAGGTTGCGCGAAAGCCGCTGATCGTGTTGTTAGGGGCATCGCTCGGTTTGCTCCTCATCGGTTGCTGCAACTTGGTGAGCTTGTTGCTGGCGCGCGCGCTGGCCAGAAGTCGTGAAACCACGGTTCGCTCCGCGTTGGGAGCAACTCAGGCTCGCCTCATCCGTCAGGCGGCCGCGGAGTTGCTTCCCATCCTGCTGCTTGGCTCGTTTCTGGGTGTGCTCGCTGCGAAGTTGGGCATTGAGCTGGTGATCCCCTGGCTGCCCTCCGCTTTGCCGAGAGTGCAGGAGATCGAAGTGAACCTCCCCGTGCTGTTTTTTAGCAGTGCCATTCTTTTCATTACAGCTGTCTTGGTGCTGCTGTTGCCGGCGATGCAAGCCACGTGCACCGATCTCGTCGTAACACTCCGCGACGACTCACGAACTTCATCCAGCACGGCAGGCAAAGCGACAATCCGGAACCTGCTCGTCGTGGGACAGGTGGCCCTGACGGTAATTCTCGTTACCGGGGCGGGACTGCTTATTCGAACCTTTGCTGCTCTCAAGGAAGTGAATCCGGGCTTTCGTCCGCAGGGGGTCTTGAGCCTTCGCCTGGCGATTCCACGGAACAAGTATCAGGGGGATGAGAAAGTTGCCGCATTCTGCCAACGCACTCTGGAACAGGTGCGCACACTACCCGGGGTCGAGGCGGCCGGTATGGTCCATCGGCTTCCACTCAGCGGACCTTCGGGAATGTCGTCCGTGTTTTTCGAGCGAACCAATGGCGAGCAAGGCACGCTCGAAGACACCGATGACACCATCACGACGCCGGACTACTTCCGTGCGATGCGTATTCCCGTGCGCCAGGGACGGTCGTTCAACGAGCAAGACACGACGAATGCCCCCTTGGTGGTGGTGGTGGATGAGCGGGTTGCCCGTCTGGCTTGGCCCGGGGAGAATCCCATCGGCAAGCGTATGCGCAGCAGTCCGAATAGTCCGTGGGCCGAGGTTGTGGGTGTGGTCGGACACATCCGGCACGAATCTCTCGAAAGCGATCAGCGATTGCAGCTCTATTGGAACTATCTCCAACGCGCTAGAGATCGCATGGTGTTGATGGTTCGCACCTCGTGGGATGCACGCCGGCTGGTCAGCCCGGTGCTGGGCGCGATAAGAGCAGTGGATCCGGATCAGCCTACGTATGCGGTGCGTACTATGGCCGAGGTGCTGGATCAGGCCCTCGCGATGCGCTGGTTCAACACCGTGGTGATTTCACTCTTCGCAGGATCTTCGCTCCTCCTCGCAATGGTCGGGATTTATGGAGTGATCGCCTGGACGGTCCGACAGCGCACGCGCGAAATTGGTGTTCGCATGGCGCTCGGTGCACAACGCAGGGCCGTGCTTGCCCTTGTGCTAGGAAGGGGACTGAAGCTGGCAGGGGCGGGGATCGTGCTAGGGTTGATCGGCGCGATAAGTTCGACGCAGCTTTTGCGCAGCCTGCTTTTCGGTGTTGGCCCCACCGATCCCATCACTTTCGTCGTCGTCCCACTGCTGCTTGTTGTTGTGGCTCTGCTCGCCTGCTGGCTGCCGGCGCGGCGCGCGGCAGCGGTGGATCCGATGGAGGCGCTGCGCAGCGAATAGGTGTCAGGTGCTAGGTGCCAGGTGTCGGGTTCTGGAGCCGAACACCTAACACCTGACACCTGACACCTGGAACCTGTCATGTACAACGATCTTCGTTACGCCTTTCGTCAACTCATCAAGAGCCCTGGTTTCACAGCCGCGGCCGTGCTCACGCTCGCTCTTGGGATCGGTGCCACTACGGCTATTTTCAGCGTGGTCTACGCTGTGCTGCTGCGGCCGCTTCCGTATCGCGAACCCGAACGCTTGGTTCAGTTGTACGAGACGGGTCTGCGCTCAGGAGGTTCGAGAGACTGGGTCTCGTTTGCCAACTTCCTTGATTGGAAACGACAGAATCAAGTGTTTGACGACGTCGCGGCTTATCGATATTGGCCGTCAACCGTGGCGAGTGAAGGAACGCCTGAAGCTGTCCTCGGACTGCAGGTAACTGCGAACCTTTTTAATGTTCTTGGTGTGCCTCCATCGCTCGGCCGGACATTCGTGCCTGAGGAGGATCAGCCCGGCAAGGGCAACGTGGCCATCTTGAGTTACAAGCTTTGGCAGCGACGCTTTGGAGGAAGCCAATCCATAGCGGGTCGTCTGATCACGATTGACGGCCAGAGCTGTACGATCATTGGGGTCATGCCGGACGCCTTTCAGTTTCCTTACGCGATTCCTGGAGATGTGGCCATGGATGGGATCGACCTCTGGATTCCGATGCGAAATCCAGATGTACAGAATCGCGGGAGTCGAAACTATTGGGCGATCGCCCGGCTCAAACGGGGTGTGACCTTAACGCAGGCGCAGTCGAACATGGACATGATTGGCGCCGCAATTGCGCAGCGGTATCCGGATGACAACCGCGATCTTGGCATCCAGGTCATCGGTTTGCAGCAACACCTTACCCGTGACGTAGACGAACCTCTTTGGATTTTGCTCGGAGCCGTCGGGCTGGTCCTCCTCATCGCTTGTGCCAATTTGGCGAACCTGCTGCTTTCGAAAGTCACCGCGCGCCTGCGGGAAATGGCGGTGCGGGCGGCGCTGGGGGCCAGCCGCTTGCGACTGGTCAGACAATCGCTCACTGAAGCCTGCCTGTTGTCCCTGGCAGGCGCCGCCGTCGGTTTGTTGTTGACTGTTTGGGCGGTCGAAAGTTTTCGTCGTCTCGGTCCGGCGAATATTTCCCGATTGCAGGACGCCGGAATTGATTTGCGAGTCTTGTTCTTTACGTTGGTCTTGACCCTCAGCACAGTGCTGCTGTTTGGTTTGGCGCCCGCCCTCCTAGCTTCCCGGATTAATTTGAGTGACGCCTTGAAGGGCTCCTCTTCACGGAACACTTTGGACAGGAGTCGAGGCCGGCTTCGCGATTTCCTGATCGTTGGCGAACTGGCAATGGCTCTCATCCTGCTCGCCGGAGCAAGTCTGTTAATCCAAAGCTTGCGTCAACTGCTCTCGGTCGATTCGGGATTCGATCCTCGTCAGGTGGTGGCCTCGTGGATTCTCCTGCCGCAAGACCGTTATCCCCAGGCAGAACAGCAAGCCGCGTTCTTTCAGCGTCTCGTCGAGCGGATCCAGGCCCTGCCCGACGTCGCTGCAGCGGCGGTTTGCAATTCTGTTCCTCTAAGCGGACTGAACGATCAGGGCGGATTCCGCGTCGAGGGCCGTCCCGATCCGCCGCCGGGAACCGAGGGTTTTCGAGCGAACCGTCCAAAAGTCTCATCGGATTATTTTGAAGTCATGGGGATCCGGTTGCTGCGCGGGCGAGGATTTACGGAGAACGACAAGGCTGGCAGCCTTGAAGTCGCGATCGTCAGCGATATTGCGGCCCAGAAGTATTGGCCAAATGAAGACCCCTTAGGCAAACGAATCAGCCTCAATCGTCGGGATGGCAAGCCGGTGTGGCGCGAGATTGTGGGGGTCGTCAAGGGTGTCACCCACTTTGGCCTTGAAACCGAGCGCTACGCCGAAATCTATGTTCCACACTTGCAAGTCCCGTCGTTTGTTTCGGCGCTGGTAGTCCGCACTCGCGGGAATCCCATGGAGATGACTGGGATCCTAAGGAAGGAAGTTGCTGCGCAAGACCCGGCTCTAGCGCTCTTCAATGTTCACCCAATGCGCGAAATGGTCTCCGTCGCTCAGTCGCAGCGAAGGTTTCAGACGGCGTTGGTGGGCACTTTTTCAGGACTTGCCCTCGTACTTGCAGCCATCGGCATCTACGGCGTCGTGGCCTATTGGATGAGCCAAAGGGTCCGCGAGATTGCCATTCGCATGGCTGTTGGAGCACGGCAAATCGATGTGTTGTGGCTCACCCTCAGACACGGCTTGGCGCTCACGGCCGCAGGTCTTGCCCTCGGGCTTGCCGGTACGGCTGCCATGGGCAGATTCATTGGCAGCTTGCTCTTCCGCACCAGCGCAGCCGATCTGCGGATTCACGCTATCGTCTGCCTGCTCTTCGCGGGCGTGGCTTTGCTGGCCTGCTACTTGCCTGCCCGCCGCGCGACGAAGGTGGATCCGATGGTGGCACTTAGATGCGAGTAGGTGCCAGGGAAGGGAATTGCCGATTTCCGATTGCCGAATGAAAACCAAGGACCGGTGAAAATCAAGAGCTGCACTGGGACACTGCAAGCAATATGAAATCGCGAGTAGCACAAGTGGAACAATCGGCAATCGCCAATCGGAAATCGGCAATAGAACATCTCGTCACTTGTCACTAGTCACTCGTCACCTATGTACAACGACCTTCGTTACGCCATTCGTCAACTTCGCAACAACCCCGGCTTCGCTGCCGTGGCCGTGTTGATGCTCGGGCTCGGAATTGGATCAAGCACTGCCGTGTTCAGTGTCGTTAAGGCAGTCTTGCTGGAGCCGCTTCCATTTTCTGAACCCCATCGTTTGGTGCGCGTCTATGAAGCCCGGCCTTCAGGGCGAAACACCTTTGCCGTGTCGGTCGCAAACCTCCTGTCCTGGCAGGAGGAGAACCGCAGCTTCGACGGCATGGCGGCTTTTCGGTCCTATCCGTTCACTCTCCTGGGATTTGATCAGCCGGAGCGGTTGGCAGGAGCGAAGGTCTCCGGAAACTTCCTGTCTTTGCTGGGTGTCCAGCCGGTGATGGGCCGAGGGTTTTTACCCGGCGACAACGAGACGCAAAACCCGCCTGTGGTGCTGGTGAGCCACGGCCTGTGGGAGCGTCGATTTGCTTCAGCAATGGACATTGTTGGAAAGACGATCTCTCTAGACGGAGAGACGCACACCGTCGTGGGCGTGCTTCCACCGGATTTTCAGTTCCCTGCCGAAGCTGGAGAGCTTCCGCAGTCGCAAGTGGAGCTGCTGGCTCCGGCTCGTTTCAGTCCAGAGCAACGGGTGAATCGCAGTGACCGCTATAACCGCGTTGTGGCCCGGTTGAGAGCTGATGTTACGTTGGAGCAGGCTCGTTCTGATATGGAACGTGTTGCAAAACACCTTGAGGAATCCTTTCCGAATTCCAACAAGAACTGGAAAGTACAGGTGTTTTCCCTGGACGAAAGAATTCTGGGAACCACGCGCCGGGCCGTGCTCATACTTTTTGGAGCAGTCGGCTTAGTGCTCTTGATCGCTTGCGCAAATATCGCCAACCTGCTCCTCGCTCGAAGCGTCGCCCGCCGGAGAGAGTTCGCCATTCGAATGGCGCTGGGCTCCCGAAAAGGTCAGATCATCCGCCGGCTGTTGATGGAGAATTTTCTGCTGGCTTTGGTGGCGGGTGGTCTTGGGCTGTTGTTCGCTTCGTGGGGTGTGGAGCTACTGCTTACACTGGTGCCACAAGGCATCCCTCGGCTTTCAGAAGTAAGTCTAGATCGCGGCGTTCTTGCATTCACATTTGGCTTGTCTGTTCTCACCAGCTTACTTTCCGGCCTCCCTCCTGCTCTGAGTGCGGTAAGTCTGAGATTCAACGAAGTTTTGAAGGCAGGGAGCCGGTCGGCTCTCGGGCTGGGACGGATGCGACTGCAGCATGTGCTGATTTGCGGCGAGACAGCACTCTCCGTACTGCTGCTTGTAGGCGCCGGGTTGTTGATAGGCAGCTTTGTGCGGTTGGTCCAGGTGAATCCCGGTTTTCGGACCGAGAAGGTTTTAACAGCCGGTCTCGTCTTGTTATCCAAGAAGTACGAATCTGCCGAACGAAGGGCACAGTTCTTCCAGGAGGTTCTCCAAAGAGTCGAGAAGCTAACTGGAGTGCGTGCCGCCGGTGGCTCCACGTTTCCACCTTTTGTTTGGGGAGATCTTGTCTTTAGCTTCCGTATCGAAGG
>Ga0075418_10003298_pt1 | contig 18443 bp, 16 predicted proteins | sample SoiMetdeltSBSDD2_FD_81776 | JGI IMG/M metagenome (GOLD analysis project Ga0075418, IMG submission 81776) | Bulk soil microbial communities from a Populus tree surrounding site in Tennessee, USA - Soil MetaG P. deltoides SBSDD2 | ecosystem: Environmental > Terrestrial > Soil > Tree plantation... | reverse complement strand
TCCTCCCGCTGTTAGCAACGGATTTAGTCGAGATTGCCGAAGCGTGTGTGGATGGCCGTCTGAATGAAGTGGATGTTCGTTGGAAGAATGGGGCAGCGGTTTGTGTTGTACTGGCGAGCAAGGGTTATCCAGAAAAACCTGCCAAGGGACAGGTCGTTTCCTTTGGTGAATTACCTGAAGATATGATCTGCTTCCACGCAGGGACAAAGCACAACGGAACAGCGGTCGTCACAGCAGGTGGGCGTGTGTTTGGGTTGACAGCATGGGCAGGCACGATTGAATCAGCAATTGACACCGTATATTCAAATGTGAAAAACGTTTCGTTTGATGGAATGCAATATCGGAAGGACATTGCTCATCGTGCGTTCTCAACGGATAAGAACGGATAAACAGATATGTTCAATGGTTGGTAGCGAACGCACAGATGATTAAACGGATGAGAAACAATGGCAAAGCTAAAACCCGGATTTGTCGAAACGAAATATGATGCACTTACCTATAAGGTAAATGGCTTTGCGATGCAAGTTCATAATGAATTGAAGCCTGGACACAAAGAGAAATTTTATAAAATTCGTCTGGCGGAGTTGTGCCGTGCCAATGGCTTGGAAGTTAATCCTGAACAGCGTGTGGAAGTTTGGGTAGGTGATACCTTGGTTGGGTATATGTTTCTGGATTTGTGGATAGAAAATCAACTGGTTGTTGAATGTAAAGCCTTCTCACATCCATTGACCAACGATGAAGTGGATCAGGCAGTATCTTACCTTGCTGCCACAGGTACCCACATTGGGATGATTTACAACTTTGGACTTTCCCGCCTAGAGTACCGCCGCATATTCCCGCCTTCGCAAATACAGGATTGGCAGAAATCCTTGTATCGTGCAATCTGGGTGAAACCGGGTATGTCTCTTCCATCGCTTGATACTGAAGAGACTGTTTCACCCATCCGTTTTGTTGTGCAAGGCATGGACAGAACCATCGAGATCCCCATCCGTGCATCCGTTGAGAATCCTTTGTCAACATCCGTTCCTTCGTTTGAAGCCGTTGACTATAAATTCTCTGGCGTAGACATCGATGCAGGCAACCGTGCAGTAGACTTGATGAAGGATGCAGTCAAATCAACATATACAGCAGCCGTGTTGGCAGGCATTGGTTCTTTTGGCGGATTGTTCGACGCCTCCGCTTTAAAGGAAATGAAATCGCCCGTGCTGGTCGCCTCCACCGATGGGGTTGGCACAAAAGTAAAACTTGCCGCCTCCGTTGGACGTTATCGGGGCATCGGGCATGACATCGTCAATCACTGCATCAATGACATACTTGTGCAGGGCGCACGTCCCCTGTTTTTCATGGATTACTTTGCTACGTCCAAATTGAATCCCGCACAGACGGCTGAAGTCGTAACAGGTATCGCTGACGCTTGCCAGGAATCTGGTATGGCTTTGCTCGGCGGCGAGACGGCTGAAATGCCTGGTGTCTATCTGCCAAATGAATTTGATGTGGCTGGGACGATCGTTGGTATATTGGAACGAGACCGCATCTTGCCCCGCCCGAACCTGCTCGTGGGTGACCTGATCCTTGGTCTCCCCTCCAGCGGACCCCACACCAACGGTTACTCGCTCATCCGCAAGGTGTTTGAAGATGAAGACCTAGAATTTATTATCCCTGAACTTGGTTGTTCATTGGCGAATGCTCTGCTCGCTCCTCATCGTTCCTATTTCAATGTGTTATATCCTCACCTTGATAAGGTCAAAGCGCTGGCTCATCTTACAGGCGGCGGATTCATCGAAAACATTCCACGTGTGTTACCTGAAAATTTAGATGCCGTTATTCGTCTCAATTCATGGGAAGTTCCTCCGATTTGGAAGCTGATTCAAGGAAAAGGAAATATCTCTACTGAGGAAATGTACCGTGTCTTCAATATGGGCATCGGAATGGTTGCCATTGTTGATAAAGGCATTGCGCCTGTTTTCCAAGCATCAATCTCAGAGTCTACATTCGTCATCGGTGAACTAGTCGAAGGCGAAAGAAAAGTGATATTAAGGTGACAGTCGCTTTAGAAGTGAATGTCACCTTTTGGTAAAAAGGAATCGAGATGAAAGACCTTACCCTCCGCTACGGCACAAATCCCAATCAATCTCCAGCCCGTGTCTACATGCAGGATGGAAGCGACTTGCCCATTACCGTGCTCGGCGGGGCGCCGGGCTACATCAACCTGCTGGATGCGCTCAATGCATGGCAACTGGTCAGGGAGTTGAAGCAGACTATCGGTCAACCTGCGGCGGCTTCGTTCAAACATGTCAGCCCATCAGGCGCGGCGGTTGCAGTTCCGTTATCAGATATCTTGAAGAAAATTTACTTCGTAGAGGACACGGAACTCTCACCATTGGCCACCGCCTATGCCCGTGCTCGTGGCGTGGACAGGATGTCGTCCTTTGGCGATTTCATTGCGCTATCCGATACGGTGGATGTCCCCACAGCAAAACTGATTGCGCGTGAAGTCTCTGATGGTGTCATTGCTCCGGCGTACGAGCCTGAAGCATCGGAGCTTCTAAAGAAAAAGAAACAGGGCAAATACGCTGTCCTTCAAATTGACCACGCCTACGAACCGCAACTGACCGAGACCCGTCAAGTTTTCGGGGTGAGCATAGAACAACGTCGCAACGACCGCCCTGTAACGCGGGACGATTTCGCCAATATTGTGACAAAGAAGAAAGACTTACCCGAATCTGCCGTCCGAGACATGTTCATCGCATGGATTACGCTCAAGTTCACGCAGTCCAACTCCGTTTGTTATGTGACCGATGGACAGACCATCGGCGTCGGTGCGGGGCAGCAATCCCGTGTCCACTGCGCCCGTCTCGCTGGATCCAAGGCCGACTTGTGGCGTTTGCGCCAGCATCCATCTGTTTTGGCGTTGCCGTTCAAGGAAAGTATTAAACGTCCTGACCGTGACAACGCCATTGACCAGTTCCTGCAATCTGATGTCACGGATGCCGAGAAAAAGAATTGGGCGAATGTGTTTACTGAAATTCCAAATCAATTGACCAGCGAAGAGCGTCGTGCCTGGCTGGATGGTCTTATCAATGTTGTGCTCGGCTCGGATGCCTTCTTCCCGTTCCGTGACTCGATTGACCGTGCCGCCAAAAGCGGAGTGAAATATGTTCTGCAACCTGGCGGCTCCAACCGCGATGAAGATGTCATCGCCGCCTGTGACGAATATGGCATGACGATGGTCTTTTCAGGATTAAGACTCTTCCATCACTAATATGACCGCACGTTTAGTTGTCCTCATCTCTGGCAATGGCTCCAACCTCCAAGCCATCTTCGACGCCTGTGCATCAGGCGAACTTTCCGCCTCCGTTGTCTGCGTCGTCTCCAACACAGCGGATGCCTACGGGCTCGTCCGTGCTAAGAATGCAGGAGTCGAAGCCCTACACTTCGCAAAACAGAGAAACGAATCTCGCATCGAATATGATGCTCGTCTTGCAGAACTTGTCGCTGCGAAAGAGCCTGATTACGTGGTTCTGGCCGGGTGGATGAGAATATTGACATCTTCTTTTCTCAATCACTTCCCCAATCGTGTTGTCAATCTTCATCCCGCCTTGCCTGGAATGTTCCCTGGCACGCATGCCATCGAACGTGCCTTCGAAGCTTACCAACGCGGCGAGATTCAACATACAGGTGTCATGATTCACCTTGTCCCTGATGAAGGTGTGGATAGCGGTCCTGTATTAGGTCAACACGAAATATATTTCGAGCCCAATGAATCTATAGAACAATTCGAAGCTCGTGTTCATGAAATTGAACATAAATTGTTAGTCAACACACTCAAGAAAATTCTTGAAGAAAAAGTCCCAAGGAGTCATTAATGCCTACTGCCATCCTCTCCGTCCACGATAAAACTGGAATCATTGAATTTGCAAAGTCCCTCACTGAGCTCGGCTGGACTCTGCTCGCCTCAGGCGGCACCGCCAAACTTTTGCATGACAATGGTCTTTCCGTTACGGAAGTCGCGGACTACACCAAATCCCCCGAAATCCTTGGCGGACGAGTCAAGACTCTCCACCCGGCCATCCACGGCGGACTCCTTGCCCGTCCCACCGACGAAGATCATCAGCAATTGCTAAATCTTGGTTGGGACTACATTGACCTTGTCGCGGTCAACCTTTATCCATTTGAACAAACGATTGCCAAGCCGGATGTCACGTATGCGGATGCCATCGAGAATATTGACATCGGAGGCGTGACCCTCATCCGTGCCGCAGCAAAGAATCATGAACGTGTTACTCTCGTTTGTGATCCCGCCGATTACGCTCACGTTCTGGAAGTGCTTCGCAAAGGCGAGATTCCAACTCCCATGCGCAAGCATCTCGCCGTCAAAGGATTTGAGTCCACCGCACTTTACGATGCTGCTATCCATGCTTATTTGAAGAAATAGGCTGAGTAATCAAGGTGACAGTCACTTTTGCGAAGCACCCCCGAGCAAGGCGAGTGGGGGAAGTGACTGTCACCTTAAAAAGGAGATAAATAAATGAACGAAGAACTATTTGACCGATTCGACTCCCTTACTTTCGATGATGTCCTCATCGTCCCTGGCTACACCGAAGTGCTGCCGAATGAAACCGATGTTCGTGTTCAACTCACGCCGACCATTCAACTCAACATCCCCATCCTCTCCGCCGCAATGGACACGGTCACCGAAGCACGGCTGGCCATTGCTTTGGCACGTGAAGGTGGCATGGGAATCATCCATCGCAATATGCCGCCCGATGCTCAAGCCGCCGAGGTGGAAAAGGTCAAGCGCTCGCAATCGGGGATGATCGTAGAACCCATCAGCCTTTCGCCTGATGCACCGCTTGGCAGAGCCGAAGAAATCATGTCCACGTATCACATCAGTGGTGTTCCAATCACGGACGAAAACGGAAGACTCGTTGGCATTCTCACCAACCGCGATATCCGCTTTGTTGAAGCGTCCGATTACAACTTGCCCGTTCGTCAATTCATGACGGGCGATGGCAAACTCGTCACTGCAAAGGTTGGCATCTCTGCGAAAGAAGCGAAAGACATCCTACAAAAACATCGCATCGAGAAACTTCCACTGGTAGATGAAAACGGAATGCTGAAAGGTCTGCTCACCGTCAAGGATATTCAAAAGGCGCGTGATTATCCCAACGCCGCCACTGATCCCAAGGGACGACTCCTGGTCGGCGCGGCGGTAGGAGTCGGCAAAGATCTTGAAACGCGTGTTGACCTCATGGTCAAAGCAGGTGTAGATGCCGTCACGATTGACACCGCTCATGGACATTCCAAAGGCGTGCTTGAGGCCGTGCAACGTATCAAGAGCGGATGGAGAGACCTACCCGTCTTGGCGGGCAACGTGGTCACATCTGAGGGGGCAGAGTCGCTCATTAACGCTGGAGCAGATGCAATTAAAGTCGGAGTCGGCGCCGGGTCCATCTGCACCACACGCGTTATCTCTGGCGCGGGCATGCCGCAAATCTCCGCCATCTTTGAATGTGCACGGGTCGCCAGGCAATATGACATCGCTGTCATCGCCGATGGCGGCATTAAGTTCAGCGGCGATATCGTCAAAGCGATTGTCTCGGGCGGCAATGCGGTGATGCTTGGCAGTATGCTCGCGGGACTTGAAGAAGCGCCAGGCGAAGTGATGCTCTATGAGGGGCGCCGCTTCAAGGAATATCGCGGCATGGGCAGTCTCGGTGCCATGAAGGGCTACGGTGTCGATCGCTATGCCACGGGTCAGAGCGGAGGCGGCAAACTTGTGCCCGAGGGTATTGAAGGTCGTGTGCCATATAAGGGTGCGCTCGGCGAATATGTGTATCAACTCGTCGGTGGTCTGCGCTCGGGCATGGGCTATGCGGGCGCGGCGTCGCTTGATGACCTGCGCACCAAGACCCGCCTTACGCGCATTACCAACGCAGGACTCATCGAGAGTCACCCGCACGATGTTATCATTACGAAAGAAGCGCCAAACTATCAATTGAGTCACCGCTAAAACATGACCTTGAATCTTCTTTCCCCTCTGGATGGACGTTATGCAGAAACGACTGCTCCCCTCACGGACTTCTTCTCCGAATTTGCGTTTCTGCGAGACCGTGTGCGCGTCGAGCTGGACTTTTTGCTTGCACTTTCCAAAACAGATCTAGTGCGCCCCTTGACCGATTCCGAATCCGCCCCACTCGACTCGATTCAATCAAGATTCTCGCTTGCGGATGCCGAATCGATTCTTGAATACGAACGCATCACACGTCACGATGTCAAAGCGGTTGAATATTTTATCCAGAGCAAGTTACAGAACACATCACTGGAAGATTTAATTCCATGGATTCACTTTGGTTTGACATCTGAAGACACCAATAGCATCGGGCAAGCCATTGCGCTGAAAGAATCAAGAGACAAAGTTATTCTCCCTGCTCTTAATTCACTACTTTCTGATCTTTATGATCTTGCCCTTCAATACAAATCCGTGCCCCTGCTCGCCCGCACGCACGGACAGTTTGCGGTCCCGACCACGTTGGGAAAAGAAAGCGCTGTTTATATCGCCCGCCTCAAAAAGATCCGTGATGATATTGCCTCTCATCGCTTCGAGGCTAAACTGACGGGTGCAGTCGGCAATTTCAACGCCTTGCAAGCGGCTAGTCCTCAAGTGGATTGGTTATCCTTCAGCCAAAGGTTTGTTTCGAGTTTTGATCTTGAACCCAATCTGCTCACGACTCAAATCCTTCCCTACGATAATTGGATTCGTTATTTTGATTCCTTGCGTCTGACTAATTCCATACTTATCGACTTTGCTCAAGACATCTGGCGCTACATCAGTGACGGTTATCTCAAACAGGCAGTCGTAGCAGGGGAGGTGGGTTCATCCACGATGCCGCAGAAGGTAAACCCAATTGACTTTGAAAATGCCGAAGGGAATCTCGGCATCGCAAATGCTCTCTTCACACATTACGCTCAAAAACTGACTGTTTCCCGCCTGCAACGCGACCTATCGGACTCGACGGTGCGGCGCACGTTCGGTGTGGCGTTAGGTCACAGCTTGTTAGCGTGGTCCAATCTCCAGCGTGGATTGAAGCGCATTGCTCCAGATGAGGAAAAGCTCAAAGAGGAGTTGAACGCTCATTGGGAAGTCGTATCCGAGGGTGCACAAACCGTCCTGCGCGCGGCTGGCAAATCGGATGCCTACGAATCGTTGAAGGAGCAAACTCGTGGGCTAGTCCTGACGGAAACAGATTATAGGTCGTGGTGTGATGCAATCGATGTAGATCACGACACGCGTCAGAAATTGAAAAACCTTTCCCCTGAAACCTACATTGGATTAGCCGTTGAATTGACTGACAAATTAATGCACAAACAGAAGTAATTATGTGAAATTCCATTGACATATTTTGTACGGATGGTAAAATACCGCCCAATATGTTTATACAACTTTCTTTGAGTGGTCGGCGTCATTTGCAGTTTCCCTCACCAGATGTTTTTGATTTATCCATGGGTGCGCACAGGAGCGGCGTAAAGTGAATCCAAAACAACTCTCCGGAAGGAGAGTTGTTTCTTTTACTGGTCATTGACGTCTTGTGTCTTATTGTTCATTATGGCTTGCTGAAAGGATTAGGTATGATTGCAACACTCGTTTTGGAAGATGGAACAGTGATCGAAGGGCAAGCATTCGGTGCCGAAACTGATGCAGTGTTCGAGTTGGTGTTCAACACCAGCATGACGGGTTATCAGGAAATTCTCACCGACCCATCCTATCGTGGACAGGGCGTGTTGTTTACCGTCTCGCATATCGGTAATGTGGGCATCAATTTGGAAGATGATGAGTCGGCAAAACCGCAGGTTTCGGCGGCGGTAATTCGCTCGCTCAGCCCCGTAGTGTCGAACTGGCGTTCGGCACTTTCTTTATCGGATTGGCTAAAGCAACAGGGAGTCCCTGGCATCAGCGGCGTGGACACACGCTGGCTCACTCGCAAGCTCCGCGATGGCGGAACGCAGAAAGCTGCATTATCCACTAAAGGCACCAGCGCTAATAACTTGTTGAGGATGGCGCGTGAGTGGCCCGGCCTCGACGGACGCGATATGGTCAAGGAAGTGACCTGTGAGGAAACTTATCACTGGGTGGATGATGCCGGCAAAAAGTGGGTTGAGCAAAGAGCTAATGGACATAAGAAACTGCATGTGGTCGCTTACGATTTTGGCATCAAAGAAAATATTCTGCGTCATCTGTCATCCTATGGCGCAAAAGTAACCGTCGTCCCCGCGGATACAACTGCCAGCGAAGTCCTGGCTATGAAACCCGATGGAGTCTTTTTATCGAACGGACCCGGTGACCCGGCGGGTTTGCCTTATGCCGTCGAAGCCGTGAGTGGATTGATCGAAAGCAGCGTGCCGATTTTCGGAATTTGTCTGGGTCACCAGTTGATCGGGCGTGCGCTCGGTGCGAATACGCATAAGCTCAAATTTGGACATCATGGTGGGAATCATCCAGTTCAAAATCTGCGGACGGGTGCGGTTCTCATCACCGCACAGAATCACAATTACCACGTTGCAGCAGGTGACTTGAATCCGGATGAAGTGGAAATCACGTACAAGAGTCTGAACGACGACTCGCTCGAGGGATTGCGAATGAAGAACAAGCCGGTCTTCAGCGTGCAATTCCATCCGGAGGCCGCACCGGGTCCACATGATGCGCATGATATTTTTGCAGATTTTTTTGAAATGGTGAGATTTCGTGAATCAAGAAGCGCTGACGAAAAATTGGAAGTATGAAGAAGGACAGCCATTCATTGGCTGGGACTTTTCCTATCTTGACGGCAGGATGCTGGAGGGACAGCCCCCATGGTCCTATTCTGCGCGGGCGGCTGAATTAATGAAAACATCCTCATCGGTCCTGGATCTGGATACTGGTGGCGGCGAACGTTTCCTGGAGTTGCGTGAACACTGGCCGCCCAAAGTCGTTGCGACAGAACATTATCCGCCGAATTTCAAACTGGCCACAGAACGGTTGACACCGTTCGGCGCCAAAGTGGTGGATATTCAGCTGAGCGATTTTGGTCTTATACCGTTCGCGGATGGTGAATTTGATCTGGTGCTGAACCGCCACGCCGCGTTCAATCCTTATGAAGTTGGGCGTGTGCTGGCTCCTGGTGGAAGTTTTCTCACTCAGCAAGTTCATGGTTTGTGGGCAGCTGATTTATTAGCTGCATTTGCTGCCAAGCCACAATGGCCCGAGGCAAGCCCTGAGAAGTATTTGCCGCATCTGCAGGAAGCCGGATTGGAAATCACCAACGTAGAAAACTGGTCAGGCGAATTGACTTTCACTGACGTTGGAGCAATCGTCTATTATCTCAGGGCTATTCCATGGCTTGTGCCTGGCTTTTCCGTAGAGTCGCATTTGAACTATCTGCTCAAACTCCAGGAACAATTGGAGCGCGATCGTGTGCTCGTATTTACTTCGAGAAAATATCTGATAGAAGCGCGAACGCCTGCAGCTCACTAACATGACGTCTATGACATTTTTGAGAATTCTTAAGAATGATGAGGATGAAATGTCAATTATTCTACGGTGGTCGAGTAGCCCGGAGCGCGCATTGCGACACTTGCACCGGGCGCAAGTGCGATTTGCCATGAATTGCTCCAGCAATTCAAAAATCGGGAGTGCAGGTGAGGGCATATCGAGATTACAAGCTGCAATCAACCAAAAAATAACTTGAAATGTGTTGGTCTCGATACGGCGGACGAACGCCGCCTACTCGACCAACGGAGTATTTTATGAAACGCACTGACATTCGTACCATTCTCGTCCCGGGCTCGGGAGCCATCGTCATCGGTCAAGCGGCGGAGTTTGATTATTCTGGAACGCAGGCGGTCAAAGCCTTGAAAGCCGAAGGCTACCGCGTGGTGCTGGTGAATTCGAATCCTGCCACCATCATGACCGATCCTGAAATTGCGGATGCGACCTATATCGAGCCGCTCACACCCGAAGCGCTGGAAGCCATCATCGCCCAGGAAAGGCCCGATGCCATGCTTCCAACCGTCGGTGGGCAAACGGGCCTCAACCTTGCGCTGGCTCTCAGCGAAACCGGCGTGCTCGAAAAATACGGGGTACAACTCATCGGCGCAAAACTCGGTGCCATCGAAGCCGCGGAAGATCGTCTGCTTTTTCGGGAGACCATGATCAAGGCTGGGATCCCTGTCCCTCAGGGTGGAGCAGCCTATTCATTGAAGGAAGCGGAGGAACTCGTCAAAGAGACGGGCTTTCCTGTCCTCGTCCGCGCGTCGTTTGCGATGGGCGGTACAGGCGCGTCGTGGGTCTATGAAGCCGCCGAACTTCCCGAGGCGGTTCGCAAAGCGATCTCTGAATCACCCATCGCTCAGGCCTGGCTGGAACAGTCGGTGCTCGGTTGGAAGGAATACGAACTCGAAGTGATGCGCGACAAAGCCGATAATTTTGTGGTCGTATGTTCGATTGAAAATCTCGACCCGATGGGCGTGCATACGGGCGATAGCATCACGGTCGCGCCTGCACAAACGCTCACCGACCGCGAGTATCAAATTTTGCGTGACCTGGCCCATCGCGTGCTCACCGCTGTCGGTGTGGAGACAGGCGGCTCGAATGTTCAATTCGCCGTTGACCCCGAAACGGGACGCGTCGTTGTAATCGAAATGAATCCGCGCGTCAGTCGTTCGTCGGCACTGGCGTCCAAAGCCACGGGCTTTCCCATCGCCAAACTGGCCGCGCTGGTCGCGGTCGGTTACACCCTCGACGAGATCACCAACGACATCACAAAACAGACCAAAGCCGCCTTCGAGCCGTCGCTGGATTATGTTGTTGTCAAAATTCCACGATGGGCATTCGAGAAATTTCCGGGCGTGGATTCTACTCTCGGCCCACAGATGAAGTCTGTGGGCGAAGCGATGGCACTGGGACGGACATTCCCCGAAGCCCTGAACAAGGCGATTCAATCGCTGGAAATTGGGGTGGATGCCCTGGACGGTTCAGGGCCCAGCCGCGAGTTGTCGCCTGAACCCGAAACATTATCTACGCTGAGCCTTCCGGCCGCCGAGCGCTTATTCCGCGTCTATCGAGCCATTCGGCAAGGCATGTCATTGGATGAAATCGCAAAAGCAACGGGCTACGATTTATGGTTCCTGGCACAGATGGAGGAGATCCGTAATTGGGAAGTCGTAATTAGAAATTGCAAAACCGAAGCTGAACTCAAGCCGATATTGCGTTATGCAAAACAATTAGGCTTTGCTGATTCGCACGTCTCCCGACTTCTTTCGTCTTTCGTCTTGCCTTCGCCAAATGTTCGCGAACTTCGGAAAAGGCTTGGCGTACTGCCGACTTTCCAAAGAGTCGACACCTGCGCGGCGGAATTCGAAGCGCAGACTCCGTATCTTTACAGCGCCTACGAAATGGACGATGAATCACGTCCAACCGAGAAACAAAAGATTCTGATTCTCGGCGGTGGACCAAATCGCATCGGTCAGGGAATTGAATTCGATTATTGTTGTTGTCAGGCGGCATTTGCTTTGTCTGAGATGGGCTACGAAACCATCATGTACAACTGCAACCCTGAAACTGTCTCCACGGATTATGATACCGCCGACCGTTTGTATTTCGAGCCGCTCACTCTTGAGCATGTACTCAACGTAATTGACCGCGAGCAGCCCATGGGTGTCATCGTTCAGTTTGGTGGGCAGACTCCGCTCAACCTGGCAGCAGGACTGGAAGCCGCGGGTGTGAAAATTCTCGGCACGTCGCCTCATGCGATTCAACTCTCTGAAGACCGCGAAGCCTTTGCGAAACTGCTCAAAGAGCTGGACATCCCCCAGCCCGAAAATGGGATCGCCCGTTCCCTCGAAGAGGCGCGCCAGGTCGCTGAAACCATTGGCTATCCGGTTTTGGTACGTCCATCGTTTGTATTAGGGGGCAGGGCCATGGCTTTAGTGGATTCGGAAGAAAATCTGGCGGGATTCATTCAAAAGGCGATTGAGGCGGCTCCCGGTCAACCTATCTTAATTGACAAGTTCATGGAAGACGCGTTCGAGATCGACGTCGATGCGTTGGCGGACGGAGAACGAGTCGTCGTGGGGGCGGTGATGCAGCATATCGAAGAAGCAGGTGTCCATTCAGGAGACGCGGCGTGTGTTCTGCCTCCCTATAAAGTCAGCGCCTATCATCAGGGCATCATGCAGGAATACACCAGGCAGTTGGGTCTGGCGCTGGGCGTGCGCGGGCTCATGAATGTGCAATTTGCGTTGAAGGCGGAAGAGGTGTTCGTGTTGGAGGTCAACCCGCGTGCCTCGCGGACCGTGCCATATGCCAGCAAAGCGACGAATTTGAACATGGCATATAAAGCCGCGCAAGTGATGGCGGGGAAGACGTTAGAGGAATTGGGCGTGACCCATGAACCGCGCGTGGACGGATTCTTCGTCAAGGAAGCGGTACTGCCTTTCAAGAAGCTGCCTGGGTCGAGTGCCTTGCTCGGACCCGAGATGCACTCGACGGGGGAAGTGATGGGACACGCCTCACGCTTCGGTCACGCGTTCGCTAAGTCACAAATCGCCGCAGGGACAGGCTTGCCGCATAGAGGCGCGGTGCTCATCAGCGTCAATGAATATGACAAGAGCGGCGGCTTGAAGTTTGCGCGCGATATGCACCGCATGGGTTTCAAATTGTATGCCACGCCTGGGACGGCGTACATGATCAATAACTCGGGCTTGCCTGTGGAAGTGGTTGAGAAGGCGCAGAGCCAAATCGTGGACTTAATCCGTGCCGGGAAGATTCAATTGGTGTTGAACACGCCGTTGGGTCCGCACGCGCATAGTGATGGCGCCGCGATCCGCTCGGCGGCCATCGCGATGAACGTCCCGCTGCTCACGACTCTTTCCGCAGCGATGGCGGCGGTCTCTGCGATTCAGGCGATGAGCAAGAAGGAGTTGAGGTATAGAAGTTTACAGAGTCATTTTGGAAGTGGAGGCTAATGACCGGCATCAGTGCGTAAGGATGAGATTCGACGGTAGAAAAAGCTTGTAAAGGCTGCGCGCTACCTTAAGCCACCTTCATTTCAACCCACGAAACTTTCTCGCCAACTTTCGTTGCTTAATTTGTTCCTTAAAAGTCTCTTCTTGATTCTTGAGGACCTCTTCCTCATGAGAGAGACTAAAGAACTCTCCGGCTTCGTGAATCGTTCTAAAACCGAATTTATTGACGATATGGAAGTGTATCAAAGCCTCAACATAACTTTTGAGTTGATACAAATAAGTCTCCATCTGGCTATTCCCCTTATCCTGGTGAACAGATGAATTCCTGTATTTTCTCAAATGTTGCAGTACTTGAAGATGATAATCATACTCTTCATATATGAAGGCTGTCCTTTTTATAGTGGTGTCATAGCCAGCTTTACCTGTGTCTGTTAGTAGTTCTAAAACTCCCCATAGTTTGTTAAATGCTACTGTCCAGTCTCGTTCATCCAATGCCCTTGTGTATCTGACTATCGAATTATGGATTATTTGGGGATATTTATGTGATTTGAAAGCTTTTCTCACGTAATTGAAAGATTTCTTTATAATCTCAACTTCATTAGGTTTTGGGGCAAAAAGCGCTATTTCACCTAAATAACTCGGTTCGTACCACCACAAGTCTGTGGTCATGAGTTTTCCATTTGGTTCATGTAGAGTATGTATTGGACCAAGAATAATATTATTAACTGGCTCAGATTTGCCAGATGACCTACGACTAACTTGCCCCCTATTAAGAATCCAGTTCCATATCCCTCTAACGAAATCTAATGCTTCAAGTGCCTGATCGGCTGCGTAATCGATTGATTTTGCTGTCACACTTACTCTTACACTTAGGTAATCCCTTGGGAGTTTTGCAAACAACCATTCCTCAGCGTTCCCCAGCAGAGTGTTGGTCTCTTTCTGATATTCTTTAGGTAGCGATTTCCCCAAAGTAATGTAGGTGTTTCCGATTCGGATGTTTCTAAGCTCCCAAGATCGATCAAGAGATATTGAAGATGCAAGAACATATTTTTGAGCAGGTAAAGATTGATATTCTCTCTCTAACCTGTTAATTTCTGCAAGTAGGCTTTTGACTGTTATGACACCTTTTTCGCCAGCGTCAAATATTGCCTTCCTAACTATTTTCCTACCATCAATCTCAGGTATGTCGAAGGAAAAATCCAGCATGCTGTAGACAACCGCTACATATTCATGGAATCCCCATCCTTCAAATTCAAATTTCTTCTTGTCACTTGTAGGTTTTCTGGCTGATTCTATTTTTTCTACAACCTGTTCAGGTTGGTATTCTTTTCTGTTCCATGATACAGGCATAGTGTATTTCCAGTAGCTATTAATGGTTTATACAGTCAACTGTATAACTCCCAGTATCTAGTATTATAGAACCGCCTCGACAAAAACACAACAAGGGAAGTGGGTTGACCTCACCCCTAACCCCTCTCCTTCAGGAGAGGGGGACTGTTTGCCTGAAACACGACAATCGGTGGTTAGGGGAATCCGCAGGTGGGCTTATACTGTCGGCTTGATTTTGTCTAACTGCCCCTTGAGTGCTCCCATGGAACGGTTATTCTCCCGTTTGTTGATCAGTGGGAATAAGACCAGGTTCCACAAAAATCCCATCATCGGTGACATATGAACAGTAATCGTTCGCTCCACCAAACTACCGCCGTCTTGCGGGGTGAGTCTAAACTCGTGGGTTATATCCTTGAAATCAGGGTCGTGAGCCACGAATGAAAAGATGGTGGGAGGTTGGAAAGCAGTGATCCGTATGTTGTTGTGGCGATCTTCATAGAGTGTTTTGCCGACGGAATGATATTCGCTGCCCACTTTGATCTCGCCAGGTGTCGAAGCCGTGACGTGGAGATGATCATTCCATTCAGGGTGACGAGTAAGATCTGAAATATATGTAAAAGTCACTTCTGGGTTTGCACTGGTTGTGATGCGATAGGTATAAGTCACTGTTTTCATGGGTTTCTCCTCCGCAAGATAGGATTAGCGATTTGTTGTGAACGATCGTTTATGCACAGGGAAGAAGACTGCCAAAGTCTCACCGACTCCGGCGGTCTGGTTTACGCAGATTTGCGCTTGTTATACCGTTTCACGGCGACTTCATACGCTTCGGCAAGCATGGGCTGTATTCTTTCAAAGGTCACTTCGCTTGGTGAAAGCACACAGATGAAATGCTGTGCCGAATACTCGGGGTGGGGCATGATCGTATCTAAGGCGGTGTAGTCATAGGAGCTTGTATCTATTTTTCCCTTCCCGAACATCGCCTGGAACGTCTCCCGGCTCAGGCCGATATTCAGACGATACACACCAGGACGGTCAAGCTTTGAAATCTGCTCGTACTCATTCCCATTGGAGGCGATGGTTGCAAATGCATGCATGTGGTCATCGCGGTAGAAAAAGAACGTATAGCCTAAATTGACCGCTGTTTCGACATTTTCAAAGGTGCTCGTGACATAGCTCGTGATAAATGATTCGTCTATCATTAAATCCTGCCTTTCTCAACAGGTGAAGGTTTCGTTAGTACAGATCTTGTAGAAGTATTTTAGCCACGGATTACACGGATTTTCACTGGTCGATTCAAAAATCCGCGTGGGTTCGTGCCAGCGTGGCGAAGAGCTTGCTCAAACCGTTACGTTACAAACTTATGCAAGGTGCCTAGCTTTGGTCGCGAGCGAACTTTACCCAGCTGGCTTGTTGGTCAAACTCCACTACCATCCAACCATTGTTCAGCCAGGCGGTGCGATGACTCTGTATCTTGGGCTGGACATTGGTCCACCAGGTTTTAGCCTGGTGGCAGATTTGGGCAAAGGGTTTCCCAAAATCGCCTCGACCTGGTCAAAGGTCAACTTGATTTGCTTTTTCGAGGCAGGCTGATTACGGAACCACTCCTCCAAAGGCAGGTATTTTGTGAATTCGGGTTGCTTGGACATGAATATTCTCTCCGAGATTGATTTTGGTGTCGAATTGAATTATAGAATCAGCTCGACGAAAATACAACAACCACTATCCGCTCAGCGCGCTGGCAGTGATACGCCTGATCTGCTTTACGTGTGTCCGTTCGTGAGTGGCGAGCCAGTAGGCATAAAAGAACACGGTCCGTTCGAGCGGCTTTCCCGCCCCGGTAACAATCGCAGAACGTGACCAGCTTTTCCGTGGTAATTTTTCCAGGACGACTAATAGATCGCTTCGCTGCCTGGTAAAGGTCCGGAACGATGTCTGAAATTTCTGTTCAGGATAGTTTGTTTGCTCAATCCATGTCCTGGGATTAATAGCCTTAATGGTCGGTTTGTCCTGAGTGAGGATCGCTTCCATGGCATTGCCCCACATATCGGCACATGACCGCAGATGAGCAAGCACCTCATTGACAGACCACTCACCGGGATTCGTTGCGGCCTGCAATTGAGCGGGTGTCATGTCAGCGGTGAATTCAGCAATACGCAGTTGATTATTTGCAAGCAGCTCAAGAACCTGTTCGATGGTAAGTCCCGTTTTGGACATGTACTATCAGCCTCTATCCAAAATTATAGAACCACTACTATGAAAAGGCAACAACCCTTAACCGTATTACCCATTTGGGTAATCTTTTTGGAAGGATATGCTCATAACCATTGACTCATTTCGCATCGGTAGTAGAATTGCGGCTAATATGGATTACCCATTTGCGTTACCGCGTTCCCGTCGTCCGAAGCCGACTTCTCACCACGAAGGTTGGGTCCCTTTTGTTTGGATGACGAAATAGCGAGCGCGTGCTAACCCACGCACAAGTCCACGCAAACAGCCTGCCTTCTCGGCGGGCTGTTTTTATTTACCTCACCCTACCCCTCTCCTAAAGGAGAGGGGACGAAAATAGAAGGAGTAAGGAATGAGTCCGAAATCAAAACCGCAAGTGCAGAAAGTTGTCCTGGCCTATTCAGGCGGTTTGGACACGTCCGTGATCGTGCCGTGGCTGAAGGAAAACTACGGTTGTGAAGTTGTGTGTTTTTGTGCAGACGTTGGCCAAGGTGATGAAGATTTAGCAGGTCTGGAGCAGAAGGCGCTCAAGAGCGGTGCGAGTCGATTTATTTTGCATGACATGAAGGAAGAATTCGCCAGCAAATATCTCTTTCCTATGCTGAAGATGGGGGCAGTGTACGAACATAAGTATTTATTGGGCACCTCAGTTGCCCGTCCATTAATCGCAAAACATTTGGTGGATGTTGCTCACGAAGTCGGTGCGGATGCTGTGTGCCACGGCGCGACGGGTAAGGGGAATGATCAGGTCCGTTTTGAGCTTACCGTGATGGCGCTTGACCCACGCCTCAAGATCATCGCTCCCTGGCGCGAATGGGACATCCGCTCGCGCGAAGACGCGATTGCATTCGCCGCAAAGCACAATGTCCCTGTGACCGCGACGATCAAGTCCATTTACAGCCGAGACTCGAATCTCTGGCATCTTTCGCACGAAGGCGGCTTGCTGGAAGACCCCTGGAATGAACCCGAAGAGATGATGTATCAAATTTCCACGTCGCCCGAGAACGCGCCCGAACAAGCCGAATATGTGGAGATCGAGTTCGAAAGTGGCATACCCTGTGCAGTGAACGGCGAACAATTATCGCCCGCAAAGATCATCGAAACGCTCAACGCCATCGGCGGCGCGCACGGCATCGGGCGTGTTGACCTGGTCGAGAATCGCCTGGTCGGTATGAAGTCGCACGGCGTGTATGAAACTCCTGGCGGCACGATGCTCCTTTATGCTCATCGTGAGCTCGAGTCGCTGGTCATCGACCGCGAGACCATGCATTTCAAAGAGATGGTCGCGGTGAAATATGCGGAGCTCACCTATAACGGTCTCTGGTTCACGCCTCTGCGCGAAGCGCTCGATGCCTTCGTCGACGCCACGCAGGGTCCGGTCACGGGCAAGGTACGCCTCAAACTCTACAAGGGCAATATCATTGTTGCAGGTCGCACGTCGCGGTTCAGTCTCTATCGCGAAGACTTCGCCACATTCGGCGAAGAGGACGTCTACGATCAGAGTCATGCCGAGGGTTTCATCCGCCTGTTTGGGCTGAGTCTCAAAGTCCGCGCGCTCAATGGCTTACCGGTGTCAGGTCTCGACATGCCCAAACCCGATTATTCCAGATTCAAGAGAGATTAACGTCATGGCGACCTGCAAAGCGGGGAAGCAATCCCTCACACAGTTGGAGATTGCTCACCTGCACTTGTCCCGTTGGGACGGTGCAAGTGTCGGGCTAGCGCCCTCGCAACACCGCACCTGTGGTGGGTGCAGGTGTGACGGAATGAAGGAGATATCATGACCCTCTGGGGCGGACGCTTTTCAACCAAACTCAATGAACAAGCCTGGGATCTGAATTCATCCCTGACTGTTGATCAGCGAATGGCGATTCAGGATGTGGATG
>Ga0075418_10003296_pt1 | contig 18448 bp, 16 predicted proteins | sample SoiMetdeltSBSDD2_FD_81776 | JGI IMG/M metagenome (GOLD analysis project Ga0075418, IMG submission 81776) | Bulk soil microbial communities from a Populus tree surrounding site in Tennessee, USA - Soil MetaG P. deltoides SBSDD2 | ecosystem: Environmental > Terrestrial > Soil > Tree plantation... | reverse complement strand
TGCCTGCGGGCACGGCAACAAGGAAATCGCCGCCCAGCTGGACATCAGCATCAAGACCGTGGAGACGTACAAGGCTCGGGCTCTGGAGAAACTCAGCCTGCACAGCCGCGCCGACCTGGTTCGGTACGCCGTCGAGCGCGGCTGGTTACAGGGGCTCTGAGGAACGCGCCTTTCCCTCTCGCACGATCAGACACCTTTGCAGGGGCCGATTCTACCGCCCGATCTGGGGGCTTCCCCGACAGCAGGGTTCGTCCTTTCCTGACACGTCGCCAACCCAGACCGCCGTAACGTGCTCATAGAGACCGTCCCGGCCGCCCGCTGGACGGCTAACAGAGCCGGAGGGTTGCTATGGCAGTACGGATGCAACGGGTGGTCTGTTCCGCGTGCGGTCACGACCACAATTTCTCCATACCGGTCGGCGAGGCAATGTCCCGGGCGTACGGGTACACGTGCCCCGAGACCGGTCGGCCCGCGGCCATCGGCCCTCGCGGTCAGTGGGAGACGTCCGAGTATCCCACGCAAGGGGCCGTGGTGCTGTCTCCGATCGGCGTCGCGGCGGAAGCCTCGGCGCCCTGAGGCAACTAAATTGGCGGACCTGCGGACAGACCTGGAGAGATCACGATGTCGCGCTCCTTCGGTTGGATCGGCCTTCCCGTCGCGTTCTTATGCTGGTTGGCACCGGCGCTATCGGCTGGCGCCGCGGACCCGGAGGCCGTGGCCGCAATTCAGAAGCTCGGCGGGCTGCCCGTTCGCGCTGGGTCCGACCCCGCCGCCCCGGTGGTCAAGGTGGAATTCAATCGGGCGGCCTTGACGGACAAGACGCTTGAGGAGGCCGTCCGGCACCTGAAGAAGCTGAGTTTCTTGCGGGCGGTGACCCTGGGGTTCACGGAGGTCACAGACGCCGGCCTGGTCCATCTGAAAGGTCTTCCGGACCTGGAGGAGCTAGGACTCGCTCAAACGGCCGTGACGGACGCGGGGCTCGCCCACCTGAAGGGGCTCAAGAACTTGAAGCGGCTGGACCTGGACCGAACTCAGGTGACCGCCAAGGGGGCCGATGATCTGAAGGCGGCCCTGCCAGGCCTGGAAATAACCCGCGTGCCAGCGCCCAGGAAAGAGTGAACACAGTGTCCGTCGGGCGATTGTGCGGCCCGACTCAACCCGAACCGGGACGCTCACGTGAAGCCATTTGTCGGCCCGAGAGAAATCCGCCATGAAACCGACTGCATACATTCTGTTTGTCGTAGGGGTGGTGCTGGCGATTAGCGCTGCCCTCCTCTACATGAGTTCGAGCTCTTACTCCGCGGACAGCAACGGCGTCCACGCGGACCCCGGGCGCTCGCCCACGCTCATGTTCGCCCTGCTCGCCGCGGCCGCCGGGATCGCCGCCCTCGTGTGGGCCATGCTCCGGTTTGGGGGGAAGGGATACACCGAGACGAATTCACCGCTCAGGCGGTAGTTGACTCCGGTTTGAACACCAACTGAGGTTCTCAACCATGCCGCGTTACACTCTCGAAGTGATCATCGTAGTCCTTCTTCTGCTGTGGCTGCTCGGAGCGTTCGTTTACCCCTTCGGGGGTAGTCTGATCCACCTCTTGCTGGTCATCCTCCTGGTGGTCGTCGTGATTCGAATTGCTCAGGGCCGCCGAGTGCTGGACTAACGGCATGAGCGGTCCGAGCGCGATCTGCTGCCCACCACGGTGGGCAATTGAGCCATTCCCGGAACGCGGCCGTCCAACTCCCACTTCCACTTGCGGGGGACGTGCCCACCAGACACGAGGAGACCACGACCATGACCAGTCAGGTACGAGGGGTGAAAGATAATGGAAGAAAGACCGAGGACGGTCGCAAGTCCGCTCCAAACGCTTCCGCCCGCAAGGCGCTAGTCGACGGCCTCAACCACGACCTGGCCGGGGAGTACCAGGCGATCCTGATGTACACCCACTACTCGGCGAAACTGACCGGGCCGTACCGTCGCGACCTGCGGGCTCTTTTCCAGATGGAGATCGCCGACGAACAGGGCCATGCACAGTTCCTGGCGGACAAGGTGGCGGCTCTCGGGGGCGAGCCCACCACTCAGCCTCGCCCAGTGCCGCGGGCCGACCAGCCACGGGAAATGTTGGAGCAGGCCTTGGCGGCCGAAGAACAGGCCATCGTGGACTACGGCGCGCGGATCCGGCAGGCCGAAGGGTGCGGAGATATCGGCCTCAAGGTGGCCTTGGAGAACCAGGTCGCGGACGAGACCCGACACAAGGAGGAGATCGAACGCATCCTCGCCGGCTGGAACGAACTCAACTTGGAGCGAGCCAGAAATGAGGACCGGTGGCAAGATGACGGCGGTCAGCGATAGGATCGCAGACGGGCGGCTTTGGCCGAATGTGGCGGCGGGAAACGCGCCTGCCGGCAGGCGGCTCGACCGGGCGCAAACGAGACACGCGAGAAACACTCAGGAGGGCCGGAGTCATGCAGGAGTTGCGGCGAATTGAGAAGGACATCCTGGCGCGAGGGAAGGTCGACAGCGACCATCTGGAGGCACTGCGCTTGGCGCTCTACGCGGGCGGGACGGTCGGTCGGCCAGCGGCCGACTTTCTGGTGGAACTGCACAAGCGGGTGCAGCATCCCAACCCCGGGTTCGAGCACCTCTTCTGCCGGGCAATCACGGATCACGTCTTGGTGGATGGCCGGATCGACGCCGAAGAGACCGCCTGGTTGCGGCGCATAGTCTTCACAGACGGCAAGATCAGGGACGAGGAGCGTAAACTCCTGCGGGAACTCAGGGGCGAGGCCGGGCAGGTCAGCCGCGAGTTCGAAGTGCTGTTTGAGGAGGGAATGAAAGAGCCACAGGAGGCGCACACCAGCGGTTAGGCGGGTGTCGCGGAACTTGGGCGATGGCGATCGGCTGGGGCGGACGTTTCCCGTGGCAACCCGAGAGGGCTTCACTCGTGGCGGACGTTGAGCAAGAACATCCGGGGTCGGCAGCGCCGACCCCGCCCGCACCACCGCCCCTGGCGCCGCTACTGATGATGATTTTCTGGGCGCTGTTGGGGAGCGCCGCCGGCATCAAGTTCACACAGAGCATCTGGCAGCTCGTCGGGTGGACCGAAGGCGAGGTGTCCATCGCCGTGCCGGTCGGCGGGGTTGTCGGGGCGGTATGCGGAGCGCTCTTGGGGCTAATCACGAGCCCACGAATGCTCGTTCTTCTGATGGCCGTGTTCGCCGGGTCGTCCGCCGGGGCGGTGGCCGGGCAACTCCCCTGGGGGGACATCGGTCGGATCGGCGGCCAGGTCGCTGGCGGGCTGGTCGGGGGAATTGCCTGGGCGATGTGGCTGTACTTCGGGCGCAGGAAGAGTGTAACTTTCTGACCTCGAGCGGACGTGACGCCAGCGCGAATTGATCAGAGTGGGCGACGGCTTCATTAATGTCGTTGCGCGGGGAGACCCGGCCCGGCAGGAGGGGCGAATGGCGAGCGAATGGCTGCGAGAGAAGGTCTCCACCCTCGTGGATGCCGAATTCCGCGGTGACTATGCGGTCGCATTCCGACATTACGCCGATAGAGACGGGAAGGTCAGCAAGGATGGGGTGAAGGCCCTGCTGCGGGACGCTCGGGTCGGGAACAGCGTGACCCGGTGGGCGTGGGCCGGCGCGGTCATCGCCAAGCTCGACGTGGACCGCGACGGTAGAATCTCCTGGCCCGAGTTTGTCGCCGTCTTCGAGGCCGACCGGACAGCGGTGGCCCAGGCGGGCGAGCCGGGGGTCGCCAGTTCCACCGCCCCGCCGCGTAGGGCGCCAGGTCAAGCGGCCCGATTCGGTGTCACGCCTACATGACCCCTCGTTCCGGGCCAATCAGCGCGGCCTCAAGGTCCTTACGAGCAGTTGCCAGGGTTCGGTTTGGATAGTCGAAGTCAAGGGAGGGCTGATGGACGACTATCAGCGATTCGTGCCCAGCCGCGCGGAGGGCTTGGCGAGCATAACGGAAGTGATCGTCCGTCCGGACCGGCTCGAAGTCCGATCGGCAGGGCACTTGATCGCGTTTGGGATGGCACGAATCGCCCGGTGGCCACGCCCGGCCTGGATGTGGCGGCTTCTCGCCCGGCTTGGGTGGCAGCGGCGGCCCGTCGCGGTCGCGGATGGGGATTGGCTCCAGCGCCCGCGGGACCGGTTCTTCCGATTCTACACCACCCCCGCCCTGGTGCTCTGTATGCCCGTAGACGAACCGTGCGGGCGGGGCGGCAGTTGCTTCGCCCGGGTTCAGGAAATCCTGGCGGCCGGCGGGTTTCACGCGGTTGAGCGGGGATGACGCCGGACTCCCCAGTGAACTTGGGCCAACAGCGACCTGGAAGCGGATTGTCTCGGTCGGACGGGCGATCGCGGCGCCTAACATCTGGTAGTGCCTGCCCGCCGAAGAATCCACAATGATCACGTTTACTTGCCCCGTATGTAAGCACGAGGCGGAAGCCGAAGACCGCTACGACGGGAACTCAATTGAATGCCCCAGATGCAAGAACGTGGTCCGGGTGGCGGCGCTTCCGGACGGCCTTGAGGACGAGCCGACAAGGGTGCCCGTGCGCAGAACTGAAGTTACTCTCGCGGCCCCGGTCCTCGTTTCGGACGGCCGGTATAGCGTCAAGGTGGTTCGACTGGTCGCATGGGTAGCTTTCGCCGCGGGCTTGCTCATAGTCGCCGTCGGCGGGTGCGTCATCGGACGCCTGGTGTTCCCGCGATCCGCCTCGACGTGACCAAACGGAGTCCGGGTCCGCAAGTTCACGGCGTTCGGTCCGTCATTCGGGCCGCCGGTGAACGAATCGCTCGGTCGCACGTTCGGAGTTGCGGATGGATGCCATAGCGGATGCCCTGGTCTATGCGGTGACGTACGTCAATCGCCATGGAGCCGACCAAGCCGAATCGCTCTACGGGGGAGACGTTGGTTCGCTCGACCACATTGCGGCAACCCTGCGAAATGCCACCCCCGTCGAAGAGGATGCGCTGGCCGCTGCCGCCGAGCGCGCGGCGGCCGCGGAGCGGGCCGCGCCCACACCTCGGCCAGCGCTCGTCCGCGACTACGAACGTTGGATGGAAGCCATGTTCGGAGAGGGGTGGCAGGGCAATCGGCGAGTGCCTCTCGGAGAATGACGCCAGAGAGTCCGTAAGTCAGTCCGCCAATTCCCCACGAGTGTCACCGTGACCCATCAGCCCGAATCGTGCCCGCGTGTCGCGGCGTTGACAGGTCTCTACCGTCAACGTACGCTCATGAAATAGACACTTCCGCCCGCCGGAGTCCAGTCATGCGCGGGGTCACGCCGGCCTTGCTCATCGGCCTCCTGATCACCTGGGCTGCCCTACCGCGTGTGACAGGTGCCGGGCAACTGGATCGTCCCAAAGGGGCAGACTCGTCGGGACCGGACTTCGTCCAGGACATTCGTCCGCTGCTGAAAACCTACTGTTTCGAGTGCCATAATTCGACGAAACGGAAGGCCGGGCTGGATCTGGAACAGATCGACACCTCCTCCGCCGCGATCGACCTCCCTGAGTTGTGGGACCACGTGGGCGAGCGGGTGCGCGCCATGGAGATGCCACCGGCCAAGAGCAAACAGCCGACCGAGGACGAACGGACGCGACTGATCGCGTGGGTCAAGCACGCGGCGGACTCGCAAGTGGACTACAACAAGTTGCCGAAGGAGGAGCTCGAACAGATTCTGGCCAGCCCGCCCACGAGCCGCCGGTTGAACCGGGTCGAGTACAACAACACGCTTCGTGATCTGTTCGGAGTGGACCTGCGCGCCGGCGACGTGTTGCCGTCGGAAGGCGGGGGCGGCGAGGGGTTCGACAACGCCGGTGCCACGCTCTTCACCACGCCGGTCCTGATGGAGAAGTACCTGGAGGCGGCCGAGCTGGTGCTAGGCACACTGTTCCCGGCCGACAAGGACAATGTGAAATCCGCGACACCGGACGAGGTCGCGCGGCTGGACGTGGCCCGGCGGGCAATCCTGATCGCCGTCCCCGGCCCGGACACAAAACCGCGCGACGCCGCCCGCAAGGTCCTCGAAGCCATCGTGCCCCGCGCCTTCCGCCGGCCGGCCACCGCCAAGGAGATCGACCGCTACCTGGGCATCTTCGACAAAGCTCACCTGCGCGGCGACGCCTACGACCAGTCCATCAAACTTGCGCTCAAGGGTGTGCTGATCTCACCGAATTTCTTGTTTCTGATCGAGACGCCGGCTGAAAAGAAAGGCGTCTACCGGCTCGAGCACTACGAAGTCGCCTCCCACCTGTCGTACTTCCTCTGGGCGACGATGCCGGACGAGAAGCTCATCGAGCTGGCGGCGCGGGGGAAACTACACGACGAGGCGGTGCTGCGCGGGCAGGTTCGCCGCATGCTGCGCGACCCCCGCGCCCGCGGACTGGCGGACGGGTTCGCGGCGCAGTGGTTCGGAACGCGACCACTCGGCAAGACGATCCGACCCGACGCCCGGATGTTCCCGGAGTTTGACGAGGAATTGGCCGCGGCCATGCGCGAAGAGACCATCCTGTTCTTCGACGCAATTGTTCGCGAGGACCGGAGCGTCCTGGAGGTGATCGACGCCGATTACACATTCGTCAACGAGCGGTTGGCCGCGCACTACAAGATGGAGGGCGTCAAGGGGCCGCAGATGCGACGTGTCAAGGTCGCCGACCCCGCCCGCGGCGGCGTGCTGGGCCACGCGGGCATCCTGACGGCCACGTCATTCCCGCACCGGACCAGCCCCGTGCTGCGCGGCCGTTGGGTTCTCGAAGAGCTACTGGGCGCCGAAATCCCCCCGCCCCCGCCCGACGTGCCGGTCCTCAACGACGGGCGTAAGAAGGGGTCCGCGCCGACCATGACCATCCGCCAGCAGCTGGAAAAGCACCGCAGCAAGGCGGAATGCGCGTCTTGCCACTCCCGGATGGATCCGCTCGGATTCGGCCTGGAAAACTTCGATGCACTCGGCCGGTGGCGGACCGAGCAGGGCGACCAGCCGGTCGATAGCTCGGGGGTATTGCCGACCGGTGAGAAGTTCAGCGGGCCGGTGGAGTTGAAGGAAATCCTGCTGGAGAAGCGCCGGACGGAATTCCTTCGGAACCTCTCCCGCAAGGCGTTAGGATACGCTTTGGGACGGGAGATCCAGCGCGCGGACATGGGTCTCGTGCGCGATTGCGTGCAGGCTCTGGAAAACGGTGACTTCCGCGCCTCGCGACTGCTGGAAACGATCGTGTTGAGTTACCAGTTCACGCACCGAAACCAGAAACAGTGAGCCGAGCCATAGGCGTGAAATCCAAGCCACTGTCGCGACGCACCTTCCTCCGCGGCACCGGCGTCGCGCTGGGATTACCGCTGCTGGAAGCAATGCTCCCCGCGCGGGCGGCGGCGAACCCAAAGTCGGCCGCGGCGCCGGTGCGGGCAGCCTACCTTTACTTCCCCAACGGCGCCTGGATGGACGCCTGGGTGCCGAAGACGACCGGCGCCGACTACGAACTCCCGTTCAGCCTGGAGCCGCTGAAGCCGGTGCGGGACTCGGTGGTTGTGCTGAGCGGGCTGGACAAGCCGTACAGCCGCAGCGGGGACGGCCACTACGCCAAGACCGCCAACTTCCTCACCGGGCTGCATGTCAAGAAGACGACCGGACAGGACCTGAACGCGGGCGGCGCCTCGGTCGATCAGGTCGCGGCCAACCACATGGGCCACCTGACACCTCTGCCGTCGCTGGAGTTGGCGACCGACCCGGTGATCAACGGGCTGGACCGCGCCGTGAACTACACCCGGATGTACGGCTCTTACATCGCCTGGCGGCGGCCGAACCTGCCGCTGCCGCGATTGATCGACCCCCGCGCGGCCTTCGAGCGCATGTTCGGTGCTCGCGACGAATCGGGCCGTCCACTGCCGATGCCGTCCCGTTCCGACGACCAGGGGTTGCTCGACGCGGCCCTCGACGACGCCCGCGACCTCCGCCGCCGGCTCGGTAGGGGTGACCAACAAAAACTCGAAGAGTACCTCGACGCCGTTCGCGGCGTCGAGCGGCAACTGGGTTACTCGCGCCCCGCGGGCAGCGCGTGGCAGCCGCCGACCCGGCCCGACCGCCTGACGCCGCCGCCCGCGATGGCCCGCCCTGAGGTGCTCTACACCAGCAAGGATAACGGGGGCGACGGCGTGGCCACGCGGGACGGCAAGCAGATCGACCCGCCCGAACTCGTCCGCCTGATGCTGGACCTGATGGTCCTGGCGTTCTGGACCGACACCACGCGGAACGTCACCTTCCTGTTCGCCAACGACGTATCGACGCGGAGCTTCTCGTTTTTGGAGGGTGTCAAGGACAACCACCACTCCTACTCGCACCACGAGAACAAGGAGGAGAAGATCGACGGGTACAGGAAGATCACCCGCTGGCACGTCGAACAGTTCACTTACCTGCTCACCAAGCTCAAGGGGATTCAGGAAGGGGAACGGACTCTGCTCGATAACTCGATGATCATGTGCGGTTCCAGCCTGTCGGACGGCAACAAGCACGACCCGAACAATCTCCCGATCCTGCTCGGCGGCCGCGGCGGCGGTCGCATTCGGTCCGGTCAGCACCTGGCGTCGCCGAAGAACACGCCGCTGTGCAACCTGTACGTCTCGATGCTGGATTGCATGGGAGTTCCCACGCAACGCTTCGGCGACAGCACGGAACCTCTGCGGGACTTGTTAGGCTGAGACGTGCGTAGCCGGCAGACGGTTCGGTCAGGTGTAGCCAGGGTCTTGCCTTCGGCCGATTCAACGTGGCGGCTGTTGAAAGCCGACCATCCACCGGGCAATCATTGAGCAGACCGGGTCCACAGTGGGGACGTCTCGGTATTGCTGCAACGATGAGGCAACCGCCGGGGCGGTCTCGCGCCCCGGTCCGAACGGCGTCCTGCAAGTCGCCGCCGAGCCCTCCGACGTGGACTTGCCACAAGAATGCGGATTTTTTTGGGAGCGAGGGTGCGTGAACGCGTGACGTATGATTCCAGGCCGCAGGTTGCACCCGCACTCTACAACTCCGCCCGTGAGAATCAGGACACTGATGCCGCTCGTAAACAGGACGCGTCGCTCGCCGACAGCTCGGCGATCTCGCCGGCTGACTGTGGAGGCACTGGAAGACCGCACAGTCCCGGACGGCGAGGCCCTCGACTGGACGTTCGGCGGAACGGGTCGAGTCGAGATCGACCTGACAGGGGACCACGACAGTGCCCGTGCCGTGGCCATCGATGCGCAGGGGCGGATCGTGGCCGCCGGGCATGGAGTGGTGGACGGCGCGCAAGTGACTGTCATTGCCCGGTTCCGACCGGACGGTTCCCTGGACCCGACCTTCGGGCCGGCCGGCAGCGGCCGGGTGTTTACTCGCATGGGCGACCCGTTTTCGCGGTTCAGCGCCGCTCGCGGCCTGGTCATCGATTCCGCCGGTCGCCTCATCGTCGCGGGAGAGGGTGGTCCGAATGGACAGGCGGCCCAATTTGCCGCGGCGCGATATCTACCGGACGGCACACTCGATCCGACCTTCGGGGAAGACGGCACCGTATTTGTCCCGATGGGGACGGGTGGATCGGCGGGATGGGCGGTGGCGATCGACTCGGCCGGCCGAGTCGTGATGGCGGGGTACGCGCTCGCCGCGATCGGGTCGGCAGACGCGGACGTGGCCGTGGCCCGGCTTCTGCCGGACGGGACACCGGATGCGGACTTCGGCGTCGGCGGCTCGGTGGTTACGAGGATCGGCGACTATTTCGACTATGCACGCGGGCTGACGATCGACGGTGCCGGGCGGATTCTCGTAGCGGGAGCAGTTGGTCTTGCATTCCCGGACGGTGACTTCGCGGTGCTCCGATATACCTCCGCCGGAGAACTCGACCCTACCTTTGGAGCGGACGGGATCGTGAGTCACCCGTTCGGGGAGCGGTCCGGTCACGCCTCCGAAGTGATGGAGGACGCCGCAGGGCGGATTGTGGCTGTCGGTACCGGATGGAACGGAACGGACCAGGACGTCGCCCTGGCGCGGTTCCTCGCGGATGGCACCCCCGACCCAACGTTCGGTACCAACGGCACGGTCCTCGCGCCGCTCAGTCCGGGCAGCGACGACGGGGGATATGGCGCGCTCCTGGATAGAACCGGACGGATCGTCGCCGTGGGTGCGACGCTACCCGTCGGCGAGACGAGCCACTTCGCTGTCAGCCGGTTCAATCCGGATGGCACCTTCGACTCGACGTTCGGTGGCGACGGGTCAGTGGCCACCTCGTTCGGCAAGTACGCTGGTGCGAGCGCGGTCGCTCTCGACGCGCAGGACCGTCTCACCGTAGCCGGCTTCACCCAGGATCTGAGTGCCGGTGATGTGTACGCATCGTTCAATTTCGCGCTGACCCGGTACGCCGCGTACACGGTTCCGCATGCGATTACGAGCAGCGGGGACCGCTCTTATGTCGAAAATTCCGCGCCGCTCGTCGTGGACCCATTGATCGGTGTCTTTGACGACGAGCCGAACTTGATCGGGGCCACGGTCGCTGTGGAGAACTTCGTCCCGGCGCAGGATGAAATCGGGTTCACGGTGCGGGCTGGGATTACAGGATCGTTCGACCCGGCTCTTGGTCTGCTCACGCTCGCCGGTCAAGTGTCGCTCGCCGACTACCAGACAGTCCTCCGGTCGGTCACCTATCGGAACACGAGCGACGCCCCGGACACGCGCCCGCGCACGTTCACCTTCACGCTGGACGACGGCAACCCGGACGCCGGGCTGGGGGCCGGGCGCAAGACGGTCCTGGTACAGGCGGTCAACGACGCGCCGACTCTCGGCGGCGTTCCGCCGTTCATCAGGGTTGTCCGTGGAACGACTCTCGAGTTCACCGCCACGGCGACCGACCCCGACCTCGAGCCCGGCCTGCCGGATCTGACGTTCTCGTTAGTGAATGCGCCGGCCGGCGCGGCAATTGACCCGGTGACTGGCGCTTTTGCCTGGCCCGTCGCACCGGACGCACCGCCGGCGGACCACACCTTTGAGGTGAGGGTCGCTGACGATGCCAACCCAGCGGCGCATGCCAGCAAATCTATCACGGTGCGTGTGATCCGGAGCCTTGCGGACACGATCCCGACCGTGACCATCGGCCCCGGCGACCTCACCTACGTCGAGAACGATCCGCCGACCGCGGTGGCACCGAACCTCCTTGTGTCGGACGACGGTCCTGAGCTCATCGGGGCCTCCGTGTCGGTCGAGAATTTCCACGCGGGCGAGGATGTCATCGGGTATGTGCTCCGCACCGGAATCTCCGCGTCATTCGACTCCGCTTCCGGCACGCTGACACTTAGTGGAACAGCCTTACTGGCCGATTACCAGGCGGTGCTGCGATCGGTGACGTACCGGAATACGAGCGACCGGCCGGACTCTAGCCCGCGCACCTTTACCTTCAGTCTCGACGACGGTGAGCCGGACCCTGGCCGGGGAGCAGGGCAGAAGACAGTTCAAGTGCAACCGGTGAATGACGCGCCGATCCTCGCGGGTGTTCCGGCGACTGCCAACATCGTTCGTGGGACGACTTTCACGTTCACGGCCACGGCGAACGACGCCGACCTGGTGGCCGACCTGCCGGACTTGACGTTCTCCCTGGTGAATGCGCCAGCCGGCGCGGCCATCGACCCAGTCACGGGTGTTTTCTCCTGGACCGTCGGGACCAACGTCCCGGCCGGCGACTACACGTTCAACGTCGTGGTCACCGACGACGCCAGCCCCGCCGCCAGCGCTACTCAACTGGTTACCGCGCGGGTGATGCCAGTCGCCCTGGTCGACGGAGATCTCGTCGTCGGTGGGACGGACCGAGCCGACTTGATCCGGCTCGCCCCGACTGCGAATCCGCTGAAGTTCACCGTCACAGTCAACGGGGTCAGGACCGGCCCGTACTCGGTTGAGGACTTGCTTCACGGCCGGGTGGTGGTGCACGGGTTTGGCGGTGCCGACTGGATCCGAGTCGTCGGCGATATTCGCATTCCGACCGAGTTGGACGGGGGCGCCGGGAACGACACGGTGTTTGGCGGACGAGGATTCGACTCGCTTGCCGGCGGCGCAGGTGCGGATTGGCTGGTCGGCGGCAGGTTGAATGACACATTGGACGGCGGGCCGGGGAACGATACGCTCGCGGGCGGGTTGGGAGACGACCGGTACGTGTTTGACAATCAGTGGGGGAAAGACCGGGTCGTCGAGGGGTCATTCGGCGGATCGGACACGCTGGACTTTGAGACTGTAGCGGCCGGGGTGACCACGACACTGCAACGAAGGTCCGTCGTTGCCCTGAGCGGCGCGAACCGCGTCACGCACATCGGCCAGGGCGTGAATCAGGTCAGCGGCGGGTCTGGCATGGACACTTTGATTGGCCCGCGCCAGGGGGCGGCATGGGAATTGTTTCGCGCCGACATTGGCAATATCGACGGGCATTTTGTCTACACTCGCGTCGAGAACCTGGTGGGAGGTGCTGGACCGGACGAGTTCCGGTTCGCGGGCGGAGGTCAATTGACCGGCGTCGTCGACGGCGGGGGCGGCACGAACAGTTTGAGCTATGCCGGGAAGGCATTGCCCGTGGAGGTCAACCTGCAAACCCAGGCGGCCACCGCGACGGGGGGCTTCCGCCGCATCGGTGAGTTTACCGGCGGTCCGGTTTCAAACACGCTCGTTGGCACCGACACGGCAAACACCTGGTGGATCACGGCCGAGAACACCGGGCGGGTTGGTAGCACAGTGTTCCGGGACTTCGAGAACCTGACGGGAGGCAGCGCGAGGGATCGCTTTGTCCTGGCCAATCGGGCCGGGGTGAGCGGCCAACTCGACGGCGCCGCGGGAACGAACAATCTCAATTACTCGGCATATACGACGAGCGTAAGCGTGAACTTGCGTCTCGGATTGGCCACTGGTACCGGCGGCGTGGCGAACATAACGAACGTCGTGGGCGGCGCCGGCGGCGATATCCTCGTCGGCAGCGCGGATGCCAATGCGCTTATCGGCAAAATCGGCCGGGACATTGTCATCGGTGGTGGTGGGCGGGACGTGCTCTCCGGCGGGGGCGCGAGCGATGTTCTCGTCGGTGGCGAGACAACTCACGACTTAGACCCCGCGGCCCTGGCTGCACTGCGCACCGAGTGGGTCAGCACTCACTCCTACGCCAGACGAGTGGACCACCTGATCGGCAACCTGGGTGGTGGATTGAACGGGTCCACCGTTCTTGATCCCGCGAGCATATTGGACGATGGGGCGGCCGACTCGCTGACAGGCGGTTCCGGAGCGGATTGGTTCGTCCGACACACTGGGGACGCCGCGACGGACCCGGCGGCCGGGGAGATCGTAACGACGCTCTGACGGCAAGCGTCGAGGCTCGCCATGTCCTATCGCTGCGACACTCGTTTGACGGCACTCGTTGCGTCCGTTGTCAATCGCGACGGACCGCCTTTGCAAGGCTGGCGGGTTCATGACTTGCCCCTGACCTTCGGCCCGCCGCGTTGCGGTTGGCGCAGCGCAGCCACCGTCGGGATTTGTTCGACCGGCACGTGGTCCATGTACAAGGCGATCGCCCGCTCGACCAGCTTGCGGAGCGTCGCTCCCGGCGGGCCAGCGTCCACGATCACCGGGCTCGGGATGTCGTCCGGCGGGATGTACCAGACACTGTGCCCGCTCGCCGTTGTCAGCCTCCAGACGCCAAGAACTACGTTTTCTTGGGCCTGCACCCTCGCATATTCGGCCCGCTCATTTCTCGAACGCGCCAATGTCCACGACCGCGACGCCGTTGCCATTCCCGTCCTTCACACGCGTCACGCCGCGCTGGTCGGTAAACAGCACGTCCTCGTTGTCGCCGGCGTCGACGGCTGGGCTGCCCGCGAGCAATGCCCGGGTCTTCGTCGGCCCGCCGTGGTTGGCCAGTGCCCCGAGCTTGGGATCGATGGGATCGTCGGCCGTACCGACGATGTCCCCGTTGACACCATTGGAGAAGCCGCCGCCGCCCGCGCCGATGAGGTTGTGTCCCAGACTGGAAATCGGCGCGCCCACTACATCCGGCCCGTTCCCGCCAAAGTAGACCAGGTTCAGCGCGACGATCGTGTTCCGGACGGTCAGGATCGGGGGTGACGCGGGGTTGGGAGCGAGGTATACGCCGCCGCCGCCGAATGCGGTATTCTCCGCGATGGTACAGTTGAGCAGGTTGCCCGAGATATCGACGAAAATTCCGCCGCCATATCCCCGCGTGGTGTTGCCGCTGATCGTGCAGTTCGTCAAGTTCGCCGTGCCGGCATAGATGCCGCCACCGCCCAGGCCCGCGGAGCTATTGTCGCTGACCGTGCAGCCGGTCAAGTTGGCGGTGCCGGCGCTGATCCCGCCGCCGGACCCGCCAAGGGCCATATTCCCGCTCAAAGTGCATTTGCTCAGAGTGGCGGTTTGAGCCAGGATGCCGCCACCGGGACCGTTCAGCGCGACATTCCCAGTCACGGTGCCGCGGGTGACGTTCGCGGTGACAGCGCTGACGCCGCCCGCGCCGTCGCGCGCGAAATTGTCACTGATGGTGCAACTGGTCAGATTCGCCGTGGTGGCAAGCATGCCGCCGCCGGCCCCTTGAGGTGCCGTATTGCCGCGGACAGTGCAGTTCGTCAGCGTCGCGGTTCCATAGGTCAGGATGCCGCCGCCGTCACCGAAGCCGGCGATGAAATTCCCGGTGACGGTGCAATTCGTGAGGTTCGCGAAGTCCGCGACGATGCCGCCGCCGCCGAGGATCGAGACACCGCCGATTCCCGAGGCAGAGTTTCCGCTGACCGTGCAGCCGGTCAAGTTTGCGGTTCCGGCGACGATGCCGCCGCCCCCCAGGTTGGCGACGTTCGCGGTGACCGACGTGTCGGTCAGGTTCGCGGTAGAACCATTGGAAGCGAGGAGCCCACCGCCGTTGAACACGGTGAAGTTAAGGCGGATCGCGCTGTCGCGGAGTGTAAGCGAGCTTCCCGCGTCGCTCATGGAGATCCCACCGCCACCCGAATATGCGCTATTGCGAGCCACGGTGGTGCGGACGAGTGTGACGTTGCCAGTACCCGGCGCGACGGTATTGGAAATTCCTCCGCCAAATCCCGATGCCTCGTTCGCCGCAACAATGCAGTCGCGAACCGTCAGGTCGGCGTTGTTGACCTGGACTCCCCCGCCGCCGCCGGTCACGTTGCCGTTCCGGACGGCGAGTTTCTGAATGATCACCTCGAAAGCGTGCGGGGCCCCGCCGATGACATCGAACACCCGGTCGAGCCGCTGACCATTCACGACCGTCAGGGCCGACCCGGCGCCTTGGATGGTTACCGCTTCCGTGAGGTCGAAGTCGCCGGTCGTGTTGCCGTCCTCCCCGGCCCCCGCGAGGGCGATCTTGAATATCCCCGCCGGCAGAACGACCACGTCGGGCCCGGGGGTCGTGTTTGCCCGCGTAATGGCCTCGCGGAGTGACAGCTTGCCGTCGGCGGCATTCACCACGTCGAGCGCGGTGTTGACGGTGAAAGTGGCAGGGACCGATCTCTGCTCCAACGCGTCTAGTCGAAGCGGAGGACGAACTCGTCCGTGGTGCCGAGCGCGACGGTCCGGGGTGCGCGGGCGCGTGAGCCAGGGGGAGAGCATGAGCGGTCACCTTTGGGAGAAGGGAGTCAGGATTCGAGGCCAGACTGGTACCGCGAGCCCGATCGCCGTCGTCGGTGATCGGAATGCCACGATCCAACTCCATCACGAAGCACAGGCGGCCATGGCCAGTCACGCCGCCTTCAACAGTGCCCCGTCTGGAGCGGGAGTGCGCCATATCTACCCGGCATGGTCGGACAACTCCAACAGCACGGGCGACAATCCGACCATCAACGGGTTCAACAATTGGACGCTGAACGTTTACTTCACGAAAGTGACCGCGAGCAGTTCCTGGGGAGGTCAAGCTCCGGCCGCGGGCGGCGGCTCGACGGAGGACCCGCCGGCGACGGAGCTTCCTCTCGCGCGGGAGCCGTCCTGGTTGATCGAGCCAAGTCCACTCGGGGCGAGACCCAACTCGGATCGCGCGTCCTCACCCCACCGGCCGACTTCGTTGAACCTTCAACCACTACTTCTTCGCGATCCACTTCCAGGCGACGTGGAACACAGCGACGGCGTGGCGAAATCACATAGCAGAATTCGTCCTCAGTCACGGCGCCCCGGGCGCCCCCGGCAGGACCGGCTCGCGGGGCCGGCCGTCCCAGACCCAGAGGGCCGGGTCGGTGTCCGCGACCACGGGCCGGACCGCAAACAGCCGGTGGCCGTCCGAACTGAAGGCGAGGCTCCCCACGAACCCCCGGCAGCTCAGGGTGGTCAGCTCCCGCCCGGTCGCCGCGTCCCACACCTTGACTATCGACTCGGCCGCCGCCCGGTCGGTCGTCGCCGAAACGATCCGCCGGCCGTCCGGGCTGAAGCAAATGCCGAACACCCGGTCGGCGTGCCCGCGCAGCTCGAACCGCTTCCGCCCGTTGGCCGTCTCCCACACATCTAGCACGCCCGGGCCCACGCCCCCGTCCTGGACCTGTCGGGCGGTAACGAGCAGGGCCGCGTCCGGGCTGAACGCCGCCCCCTGGTACAGGCCGGCCGACCCGGCGCCCGGGTCCAGCTCGGCCAGCAGCCGGCCGTCCGCCGGGTCCCACAGACGGACGCAGCCCTCCAGCCGCCGGGCCTCCGGCGGGTCCTTCATGGCCTGGGCCTGAGTCACCAGGAACCGGCCGTCGGGCGAGAACGTGGCCGCGGCGAGGTCGGCGTCCAGCCCGACTGTGAGGTCGCGCGGGGGCCGGTCACCGTCCACGTCCAGCAACCGGACGATCGGGCAGCGTCGCCGCCTGTCACCGTCCGGCCCGACCGCCACCGGGACGGCCACCCGGTCGCCGGCCGGAGCCAGGGCCACGAGCGGGTGACCCGGGATGGCCGCTGACAACAGCTCGCGCCCGGTGGCCACGTCGTAGACCCACAGCCGTGGGGCGGCAACACCGTTCTCGCGGGCCGCCAGCCGCCGGCCCCCGCGGTCGAGGGCCAGCCCGCCGTCCAGCGCCATGAGCTGAAGACCGGCCGGGCGGATCGTGGCCACCACCGGCCCGTCCACCTCCCGGATCTCGATCCGTCCGGCGTCCGGCCCGAATGTTGCCGCCTCGGCAACGCGCGTCCCGTCCAGGCTCACGGCCGTTGCGGTGAACGATATGCCGGCCGGGGCGGCCCCGGCCCGCGCCGTCCGGTCTACCGGGCCGGCCGGCCAAGTGCGGATCCACCCGTCGTGGCTCAGCGTCCGGACCTGGCGGCCGTCGGCCAAGAAGGCCGCCCCAACCACCCCGGCCGAGTGGCCCTTGAACACCTCACGTTCCACCCCGCGGACCGGGTCGAACAGGGCGACGGTGGCGACCCTCCGGTCGTAGCTGGCCAGCCGTGTACCGGCCGGGTTGAACCGGATCGAGCCCGCGGCTCGACGGCCGCCGAGGGCCCGCACCTCCCGGCCAGTGGCCGCGTCCCACACCCACACCCCGTTCCCGCCGGCCGACGTGCCGGCGGCCGCGAGCAGCTTGCCGTCCGGGCTGAACGTGACCCGCTCGAACGGTTCGCCCCCGTGGGTGCTGACGGCGTACAGCTCCTTGCCGGTAGTCACGTCCCAGACCTTGACCCCGTGTGCGTCCGTGGCGGCCTTCTTCCCGTCCAGGGTGGTGATGACGGCGGCCCGGGTCCCATCCGGACTCAGGGCCGGGCCGGGGCGGACGCTGCCCAGGGAAACTGTCAGCAGGGCCCGCGCGCCGGCGACGTCCCAGACGCGGAGCGTGGCCGTGAGCTGCGGGCTGTCGTGGGCCACCGTTTTCCGGTCGATCGCACCGGTCAGGGTCAGGACGCGAGTAGCATCTGCGTTTGGGGCCAGGAAGACCGCCTGCTCTGAGCCGACCCCGGGAAACGAGACCGGGCCCGTTTCCGCCCCGGTAGACACGTCGTACACCCGCAGGACGAACGGCTCCGGTTTCGCCACTCCACGGCTGACCTCGATGACCGCGACGTGCCGGCCGTCGGCCGCAAGAGCGTGGGTGAACCGTCGGGTCGCGCTCGCCGGCAGCGGCCGGGCGAACAGCCGGGTGGCCGTGGTCGCGTCCCACACCTGGAGTTCCAGGTCCTTGCCGACAGTCGCCATGGCTGACAGCCGGGTGCCGTCCCCCGAAAACTGCGGGAAGTCGTACGGCGCGTCGGGGATGGCGACCGGCAGGCGGACGGCCGACGCCTCGGCGTGGGCCAGCCGGTCCCAGTAGTACCACTCGAACCCGCGCGGGTCGCGGGCCCCAGGGGCCGGGACGAGGGCGGCGAGCAGCTCCCGGACGCGGGCCACGTTGTCCGCCTCCCAGGCCGCCCCGACCAGGTTCATCCGGGCCGCGTACAGGGTGTCCCGCAATTCCTCCCCGGCGGCCTCCGCCTCC
>Ga0075418_10003295_pt1 | contig 18452 bp, 11 predicted proteins | sample SoiMetdeltSBSDD2_FD_81776 | JGI IMG/M metagenome (GOLD analysis project Ga0075418, IMG submission 81776) | Bulk soil microbial communities from a Populus tree surrounding site in Tennessee, USA - Soil MetaG P. deltoides SBSDD2 | ecosystem: Environmental > Terrestrial > Soil > Tree plantation... | reverse complement strand
TGCGCGTGCTGCCGGTGCTCGCGCGGCTGGTGCTCTGCCGCCTGCCGCCGAGTGCATGCGTGCTCGACGTGTGCTGTGGCACCGGGCAGTTGACCGCGCTCCTAAGCGAGCAGGGGTATCGAGTGACCGGCCTGGACAGCTCCGCAGGAATGCTCGAGTTTGCCCGCGGCAATGCGCCGCAGGCGGAGTTCGTGCTGGCCGACGCGCGGGAATTCTCGATGCCCTGCCGCTTCGCTGCCGCGGTGTCGGTCCACGACAGCATCAATCACTTCCTGAACATCGAAGAGTTGATTAACGTGTTCGCCAATGTGCGGTCGGCGCTGTGCGCCGGCGGCAGTTTTGCTTTTGATGTGAACATGGAGCCGCTGTACGCAGCGCGGTGGAATGGCGCGATGCGCGTCGAGCTCGGGGAGGAATCGTGCGATCTGCGCGCGAGCTGGGACTGGCAGGCGCGGCTGGGCCGCAACCAGGCGAGCTTTTTTCCTCATAGTGGCGCAGGCCCCGCAGACGAAATCACCGTGCTGGAGCGATGCTACGACGAAGGGGAAATCCGCGTGGCGCTTCAAGAGGCGGGCTATACGACGGTTTCATCGTTCGACGCCGAGGCGGACCTGCAGATGGCGGGGGAAATTGGCCGCCGCATTTTTGTCGCCGCATGACTCACGACCTCTCCAGCCAGCCGCAGCATGTTCGCTCCGCGGAATCGGTTCGCCGGCAGTGCCTGTGGCTCGACGTGGACTGCGCCAAAGAGCAAGTCCGCCTGCGTCTGTCGGCACTGGAAGTAGTGCTTCGCCGCTTGCCGTCGGCGCCTTATCAGGCATTGTGCCGATCGGCGCTGACGCTGCAGTGGAAGGTGGAAGGCGGGTGGCTGGGCCGAGTGGCGTTCGATCACGGTGGACCGGTGGTGGAGCTGGCCGAACGTCTGGAACAAGAGGCCTGGCCAATCGTGGTGACCGTCGTCGCGCATGAGCTGGCACACGTGATGCTCAGGCACGTCGCCCACGACGATGCGAGCGTGCAGCGTCAGCAGGAGCTGGAAGCCGCAAACGAGCTGCGGAAGTGGGGATTCGCGGCCGAAGCGGATATGGCCGAGTTTCTGCTCTCCCACCGGGCCGGCTGAACGTCGGGTGACTTGCTACGTGTTATTCACCCCGTCGAACAACCCCTCGAATTTGACGAAGCTGCCGTCCTGGGCATGGACGGTGCCGCTGAAGGCAAAGTCTGCCCCTGGACTGCGCGGGTTATCCTTGTACTTGGGTGTTTGATCGCCATTGATCGTCATGAGACCGGTCTGAGGATCAATCACCAGGCCCGGGGGCTGGGCGGTGATGTTTTCACTCAGCGCCTGGTCATAAGTCAGGCGCTGCTCGTGGGGGGAGCTGGCACCCAGGCTGGCCCGGTAGTCCTGTCCGCGAATCACATTGCGATTGACGGTTCGCAGGTTGAGCGTGATGGGAAATGCAACGCCCGCTTGTCCGCTCCACCTAATGCGCGAGTGCAAGTTGAAGCCCCCCAGATTGACGTTGGGCACGTGGCTGACGCGGCTGGCTCCCTCCCAGCGGATATCGATCATCTGCGGTCCGCCCGGGGTCAGGTTGAGCGTGTGGCGGCTGACGCGAACGTCGAAGTTGGGGTTGGTCACATCATCCTGTTCCAGCAGTGCTGACGCCATGAACTGCGGCGGTCCGCCATTCACGGAAGCGAACAGGACGGGCGTCGTGGCCTTCGTCTTGCGCCAAAAGGTGACGACGTCGGCCCTCAACTGGCCGTCATCGATGACCGGGACGATGTGTCCGCCGCGGAAGTTTCCGCGGAAATTAAACCAGCTTTCAAACAATCCTCCTTGAATACCCAGCTCGCTGCTCGCCGGCCGGTCTCCGCTGGGAAGATGCGCCCGCAAATACTCGCCGTCTACCGCGCGCTGCTGCTCGTCGAGGACGAAATCGCAGCGGAGGCGTACCCAGAACTGGTCGAAGACGGCCAGTTGATTCACCAGCGCGTGCGTCAAGGAATTCGACTCGAGCAGGAACGCAATGCCATTGGCCAGGGGTTCCGGACTGATCCTGGCCTTGGCGATTACCGGCCCTTCCAGCGCGCAGGTCACAGGCACGATCCGGCCCAGCGGACGTCCCTGCGGATCGTGGCCAGTGAGCAGCGGGCACCAGCACTGATAAATCGATTGCGGCGTCAGCTCGAGAAGCGTGAAGGGCATGCCGCCTCCGCTGCCGCCCGCAGGGGTGGCCGTTGTCCGCGGCACCGGGATCAACACTTCCAGGACGTGATCGCTGACGGCGCGGGGCACCGTGACGCGGTCGCTGAACGCGATCACAAAACCAACCCCCACCAGCTTGTCCTGCCCGCCGACCAACTCGGAGATGGGATATAAATCGGCTTCGTGAACGCCATGCCTCCAACTGGTCGCGACGATCCGCGTCAGGTTCGGCTCGCCTAACGTGGCAATTTCCAGGCGACCCGTGAAGATCACTTGCTGATGCAGCGTCGGCAGGCCGGCACGATTGAATAGGGTTGCCGAGACCTTTTGGCAGACGTTCGTGGTGCTGGCGTCCAGACGCCAGCGACAGGCGGCCAGGCCGAGGGCGTCGGTGATAACGGTGACGTGCTCGCCATTTTGGGCTGAATCGAGCGTCTCCAGCTTCGCCGTTCCGGCTGGATGAGGCTCGAGAATCTGGAATCTGACTTGCGCCCCTTCGACCGGTGTCCCGCCGTTGAGAACGCGCACCTGGAGCGGACCGCAGAGCCACTGCGTTCCCGCCGGGTCGGGCGCCATCTCCTGTCCGTCACCGCCGATGTAGAACAGGTTCGTCAGCTCCGTCACCGGCGGGAACAGCTTGCGGCAGTCGCTCTTGATGGTCCATTGCCCCGCGTTGAACTCGGCAACCGCCAGAGAGCAGTAGTGGTGCTCGATGCCGTCAGGCGGCTGGGGAATTGGTGCGTTGTTGTTTGAGGGGTCCTTGGGCCACTCGACGTCGCCGGTGGTGGTCCGCGCTGGAATCAGCCAGTAGTCGCCGGCGCGGTAGGTGCCATCGGAAAACTTGACTTCCACGCCCCCTTCCAGCGGAATGAAGCCCTGGTTACCGCCGGGGACTTCGATACCGACCGGGCCGGCGCTGTCCCAGCGGCGGATTTTTGGATTGGTCTTGAAGCTGGCCAGGTCAACGGGGCCCGTGGCAGTGGCCGGGTTGATGGTCAGCACCTTGCCTTCCGCCTTGGTCAGTTGCACGAGGGTCCCTGACTGGCCGAGCTGGTCGCGATCGTCGTCGGTCAGCTCGACCCACTGGCCGGCGGCAAAGCCCAGCGGCTTGTCACGGCCGATGCTCCCGACCGTGAGGTCGTTGCCGGCCTTGCTTTCCCAGGTCGTGAGGATGGAGCCGTTGTCGCGCGACCATTTGAAGGTGGCGTTGCCCAGGTTGCCGGATTTGTGGACCTCGACGCGGTAAAGCTGGTTTTCCAGCCGGCGGTAACCTGCGCCGGGCGCCACGATACAGGGGTCGCTCGAAACCGCGCCTGGCTCGGCGCGGGCGCTTAACTTGCCCGTCGGCTTTTCCGTCACGTGCAACCAAGCTGCCCGTTCTGTGAGGAAGGCGTCGTCGGGACAGACGCTGCCTTCGCAGAGCTTCACCTGCCACACGGTTTTGGTTCGCGTGCAGGTGTCCGGACCCCCCAGTGCCGTCTCGAGCACGTGCGGCGCCTCGATGGCGGTCAAGTGGCGCTGCCACACGTCCACGTAGACCAAATAGAGGCCAGCTTGCGGCGGTGGCACGAGCTTGACCCAGTTTTTGCCAACGAGCACGATCTCCGCATCAGCCGGCAGGTCGGGCTGCCCAGTAGCGAGCACTGGCTGCTCGTTTTCGCAGAGAATGCCATCCACGTAGAAGCGGCCGGCGGAGACATAAAGGTCGCCCGGCCGGAAGGTCAGCGCGCCTGCCGCCGTCTGCTGTCTGGGAGGCAAATCGGCGGCCGTGGCGGCAATCTGCAAGCCCGCGTCGTGCAGTGGGGCGCCGCAGCGGCCGATCAGATCGACCGCTTCGGTTTCCACGCGATGGGCCGTGATGTCGAGCTGCTCGTTCCAGTCGGCATCGAGCTGCACGCGCCCCTGCTGCATGCGGACGCTGCTAAAGTGCCGCTGGGGATCAAACGTGGTGCGGGTGAAATCACCTTTCATGATGCGGCCTCTCGTACAAATGATTCGCGTTGTCGCTGAGACGAACAGTTCCCGAGCGAAGTTCAAGTCACAAACACCCAACCGGCCTCCAGGCCGAACCGCAGGTACTCCTCGACCACCGTCCGCAGGTTCGTTTCGCGCTGCGGCTGCTGAAGGAAACGGAACACGCCCATCTCCGCGCCGTCGTCGGCGCCCGTGCGAATCTCCTCGGCACACACGGCGCTGAGCTGCCCGTAGGCATGGTCGCCGTAGCGGGAAGAGGTAAAGGCCGGCGCCACCCGGGCGACGACGTGGCTCTGCTGGGAGGCGGGCACCCCCTCGAGGGCCAAGTCGGGCTGGCAGCGAAAACGCCGCGGCGTTTGCGAGCCCGGCGGAACAAAGCTGAACCGCAGGCAGCCTTCCTGCTGCCGCGCGCAGGCGACCCGCTCGGTGAAAATGCAATTGCTGGCCTCCAGCCGCAGAGCCTCGGTGCGGCCGAACACAGTGCATGCTTCGAGTTTCGCCGGCGAAGCGCCGCCGGCAATCGCGACCCCGCCCGGCAAATCGACAATGCTTTCCTCGATTTCCAGCACCGCTGTCGACGGCGCGACGTTGATGCCGCCAACGATGCTGCGGCGGACGTCGATCTTCAGCCGGTCGTTGGCCGCGGTACCATTGAGGCCCCCTTTGCCGGGAACGAGCGTCGAGTGGGACAGACGCAGGCTCACGAGCGTCCCCGGTCCTCCCTCCACGGTCAGAGCGCCTTCGATGAGCAGACCGTCGATGGCAAGCGCACCGGCGGAGTCGGCGGCGCCCGTGCCGCGCACGGATATGTCGCCCAGCACGTGCGGCCGCCGGCCTTCGGGCGCCAGTGAGCCGGCGGCCCGCTGCTCCTGACCGGGAACGCCGGGGACCGGCGTCTTGGGCCAGTCCGCGGCCACGAGCAGCAGCAAGCTGGCCGCGGGAATTTCAATCCGGGCAGCGCCGACGAGCGACTCGGCGTACGTATCGCTGTCGAGAATCGCGATCACGCCCACGGTGCCGGCCGGCTGAGCGTTCCAGGTTTGGACCGCTTCCGTCAGCGTCGCGACGATCTCGCCCGCGACCGGCGGCACTTGTTTGCTGACGGCAATCTGCCAATTGACGGGCCGATTTTCCAGGGCCGCACTTACCGATTCACGGCGGCCGTAGGGGCCGCCCCCGACATCGGCACTGAAGGCGTAGGCATAGCTCACCTTCACTGCGTGGGGCACGACGCCGGCGGGAAACGCGATTCGTCCCAGCACCGGGTCCACCGCCAGGCGAATGTCGCGGGGAACGTCGGCCTGGTCGGAAGACCGCTTGTAGTTCTTCGTCGTCGGCGGGCGGAGCCAGATCTCCGGCACGGGATTTGGCGGGTCGCTCAGGTTGCAGATCAGGATTTTTTCCGGCGGCACTTCCTCGAGCGGATCGGCGGCAGAAGTCTGGACAAACACTTGCAGCACCGGCTTGTCGCCGAAATAGAGCTTCGTTGGCTTGCCGCTATCGACGAGCGCCTGCCGCCAGGCTTCCAGCTCGTCGTACAGCGGCCGGCGGCGGAGCATGCCGGGCACGTTCACCTCCTGGGCCAGATGCGCGATGCCCTCTTCGGTCTGCGGCCGATTGACCAGCGGCTGGCTTTGCCCGAGCGGACTGAACGTATAGCGGCCGTCGGACGGGTCGGCCGCGGCGCGTGCAGCCGATTTGGTAACGAAGTAGCTTTGCAGCCGCCACAGAAAGAGACCGACATTGGGAATGTTGTGCCGGCCGCGTCCTAGCGCGATCGAACGCACGTCGGCCGTATGGGCGATGCGATCGAATGCCGAATCGAGCAGCTCCAACTCGCCCGCTTGCCGCAAATCGGGCGTGCGGTGGTTGGCATGCCGGACGTGGTTGGCGTACTGCGTGGTGGCCAGCAGCTCGAAGAATTCGACGGCCCGGGCGCTATAGCCGGTGGCGTCGCGGGCGGCCTGCTCGAGCATCGTGGCCGTCCCTTTGCGGCGGCGGAAACGGAGCGAATCCGCGACCCGCGCACGATGGCTGAATTTCGCTTCGCTGCGAACGGCGTGCAGCCCGCGCACGCCCAGCAGATCGCCCAGATACGGAACGACCCATTCCTCGCACGTTTCGACGAACCAGTTGTCGTATAGCTGCTGGATGTCCGCCTCGACGATGCCAGCCTGTTCGGCGAGCACCGCGATGAACGCCGCCAGCGGCTTGCCGTGATCCTCGTCGCGGAGGCGGTAGATCGCCGGGAGCAGTTCGTAGACCTGCTGGGGGGTCAGGCTCATGGCGTCATCTCCGTCAGCACGATGCCTTGGGGATGCACGGTCAAAAGTTCCGCCGGCTTGACATCGGAGGATGTCTCGTCCCACGAGGCGACGCGCGCCGGCAGCCGAGGATTGGGCGCGGCCGACTCACCGTCGAAGTGCAGCTTGTCCAGGTCCACCGCCACTACTCCTGGGACTCCCTGCATGACCGCCACCACTTCGCTGGCAGTCACCGCCTGCCCCAGCGAGCGCCGCTCGAAAGAAAAGGCGTCTTGGACGGCCTGCTCCACGTCCTTGAGCACGTCGGGTGCAATGAACTGGCGATCGATGAGGATCCGCGCCACCACGCGGAACCGTCGCGGCTGGTAGGAGTCGATCTCCACCGGCTGCTGCGGATGCCGGGCGGCATTCATGCCGGCCTGCAAATTCCGAAACAGGTCGGAATTCACCGGCACCGGCCCGCCCCCTGCACCGGCCACGGTGAGATGGACCAGTCGTTGTCGGCCTGCCCACAACCACGTCGCCTGAGCCTTGCCGATGCCGGCAAACGCGCGGGCAAAATCCTCGAAATCGGTCAGCGACACGATGCGGTCGAGCGTGAGGACAGTGAGTGGCGCGTTTTGGCGAGCACCGGCCAGTGTCTCGGGATCGGCGCCGCCGACGGCGGGCGTCGGATTGATGACGCCTTTGGTTCCCAGCGGCCGCGTCACGAGCTGGGTGATTTGACCGGCCTTCACCATCCCGGCCAGGCCGGTGCCGACGCGATAGCGGGCGGAGACGTTTTCCTGTCCCGTGGGGAGCCGTGCTCCGGTGACGCCATCGCCGAACTGCACGGTCACCTGGCCTTTGTCGGCCAGGCGCGTCACGTACGCGCGCCGATCCGGCGGCAGGCCGTAGAAGCTCGGCGCCTCGTCCCACAAAATATCGTTGACGCGGACTTCCAAAGTACTTTGTGCACCGCTGGGTGTGGGGGCCGAAACGTAAGTCAGCGGCTTTTCCTTGAGGGAGAGCTTCTGGAAGGCCTGCGCGCCGTCGCCGCTGCCAAGGACTTCGGTCCTCGTCTCGCCATGCGTGGCGCGGGCCACGTTGGCATTCAGCGTGACGCCGAAGGATTGCCCGGCTTCGTCCGCTTGGCGGCGGTAGGTATGCGCGAGGCTGGTGGTAAAAAACAGCTTCGTCGCTTTGCCCGCGGGCTCGGCCCGCAGCAGCGTCACGACCTCGCTGACCGGCTGGCCGGTGACGGCGTCCTTGCCGGAGACCATCAGCCGTTGCTCGGGCAAGAGCCCTTCCACCGGCTCGGCCAGCTCGACGAATTCGCCGCTGACGGGGGCCAGAATCGGCTGCTCGGCCATCGGCAAATGTTCGCTCTGGCCGAAGACCGCCGTATCGCGAATCCGCTCGTTGAACAAATCGCGCAGATTCTCGCCGCGCAGCCCCAGCCGCGTGGTCTTGGAACTGAGCGTGAAGCTGGCCCGGGCGTCTTCAGCGACGCTTTCTACCGAGTACACCTCTTGGTACTCGGGAATCGAAAGCACCAGCCAGCTTCCCCGCGTTATTTGAGGTTGAATGCCGTCCACGTGGACGGTGTGAATGTCGCGGGGATAGAGGCGCGACTGTGGGATGAATTGCTTGGACACTCCGGGGCCGGACCAGGCCAGACGAATCGTGGCCGCGCCTCCGCGCTCGTAAAACTCGAGCTTGATGTCGTACTTTTGTCCCGCCCGAAGGTGAATCGGCAGCGAGGTATCCTCCGTTTGCCCATGGTCGGTCCAGTTGTCGATGATCAACAGGCCGTCCACCCACAGCCGCACACCGTCGTCTGACGTGGTGAAGAAGTTATAGAAGCCTGTAGAACTCGGCTGCACCCAGCCGGTCCAGCGGATCGAAAACGTGTCGGCGCTGATCCCCGGCGCTGGCGATCCGGCGCCCCAGACGAAATCCACTTGCGGGTCGGTGCGCGATACCTTGCGCTGGGTGAAATCGATCGCGTCGAAATACTCGCCAAGCAGTCCCGTCCCCGCCGCCGCTGTCGTCGACGGGTCTGAAATCGACGCGATGGTGAAGTCGGGCCAATCCCGGTACTGCGCCAGAACGTCCGTCGGCGGATCGGGATCGATGCGGATGCCCAGGTAGTCTCGTTTGAAAGCGCGGGACATCGACCGCCACTGCGGCGCGCTGGCGCCGAACAAGTTCGCTCGCAGCCGCAGCGCGTAGACCTTCGGATCCTGCCTGGCCGGTTCCACGTGCGGCGATTCCGAGCCCAGTCCGTGGTCCAGCGTGACCTTGGTGCGCTTTGCATCAAAGTCGGCATCGACCGCATTGACTCGCCGGAAATCCCAGTTTTCGCTGCGGCTGTTCTGCTCACGCTCCCGGCCGATGAGCAGCAGCGCGTCCCCCGGCTTGAGGTTCGTTTCCGTTCCGGCCAGCCATAGTGTGTCGTCGCCAAACTTGGGGAGGACCAGTTCCGTGGTTTTGACGGGAATTGCATTCCACGCCGCGCGGGCCTCGATCACTTCGGCCGTTTCAAACGTCTGCGGCAGTTCGCCCGGACCGGGGATGCTTTGTGTCTTGGTGCCGGCCTCGATTTTGGTCACTGGCGGCGAGCCCTCGGCCGTTTCCAGCGTGAATGCCAGGTAAGTCCCGGCCGCTACGCCCGGGCGCAACTCGTAGCCGATGGCCCGCGCCAATTCCAGCACGCTCCGCCGCTCGGCCGCCGTTCGCAGATAGCCTTCGCTGGCGATCCGTTCCTGATAAAACGTCAGCACGTCCAGCACGGTGGCCCAGGCGTCGGCCAGGCCAATCGCCGGATCGTCGTCCTCGCGCGTCGTCAACAACGAAAGCGCGGGCTTTCCGGCCAGTGCCGCGATCATTGTGGCCTTGAAGCTTCCGTGCGTCCCCACGCGATAGCGAAGTGCCGCCAGCTCGGGCGCGTTGGCGGTGAGGTCGGGCGTGAGGGACTTCACTCCCTGGCAGCAGCCGCAAGTTTCGGGCGTAACGCTAGTGTCGTTCATAATCCGCCGTGCAAATCCAGTTCCAGCCGGCCGTTCTCGGGAAAATTCGGGTCGTTATCGAGCCGTACGATTTCGAGCAGTGCCGGCGCGATCAAGCCGTCGTCGAGTTCCCCCGCCGGCTTGTGCCGGTAGCGATGGAAGCGCTTGATCTCGACTGAGGCCACGCCGGTCACCGCCATCGCGGCCTGGTAGATGCGGCTGAGGTAGACCGGCTGGCCGAACGTGAACTGATCGGGATGGAAGAAGCCGCGCTGACCGCCGGCCAGCTCGCGCCGGCCGAGCGCTGCCAGCAAACGCGCTTTCACGTCGCTGCGGAAATACCCCGACGCCACGCACACCAGCAGCGCCACGTCCAGCGGCACAAACACGGGATCGTTGATCTCCAGGTCGTAACCGGCCAAACGGAACTGCTCAATGTGCTCGCGGATCGTTTGCGCGAATCCCCCGGCCGCGACCGGCAGGCCACCCTTGCGGTCGATGGTCACGAACACCGTGTGCCAGCTTCCCGTCCAGCGAAATGTGGCGGCGGCTTTCTGTACCTCCGGATGCCGCTCCGCGGCCGCGGCATAGTCGGCTTCGGTCACCGCCCGCTCCTGGAGGCGGAAGGCCTGCGGCGCGAACTGGCGCACGCGCTCCAGCGGCTCGCCGTCGCTGCCGCCGCTGGCCGGCAGCGGGTTGCGAACGGCGGAGATTCCGGACAGGTTCGTAACGACGCGGGCAATGGCTCCGGCCCCCACGTTGCCGCGGCGTCCGCTGGCCAGGCGATAGTCGGCAAACAACTGTCCGCCGACCGGCGGCAGCCTACCCTGCACATCGTCGCCGAAACGCAGCTGCGCAGTGCCATCCTCTTCCATCTCCACGACGAATTCCGCGGCAAAGCGGTCGCTGGCCAATAGATCGCGCTGCGGCGACCACCTTTCTTCGCCGAAGCGCAAGGAAACGGCGGGCAGCGCTTGGCGCGGGTCCTGGTCCAGCGCGAGTGCCGCCGCGCTGTCGCGGGCGAGTTCGTCGTCGTATTTCACGCCGTGAGCGATGCCGCGTTCGGCCAATCGTGGGCGATAGGGTCCCTGCTCTGGCACCTGGGGCGGAACGAGCGGCCGGTCCCGCAGCGACCGGCCTTGATCAGCCAGCACCACGTTGCCGCGGGCGACGCTCGTTTCGCGGACCTCTTCCTGGCCGCCCTCGGCCCGCACGAGCGCCGTCACGCAAAGTGGAAACGTCAGCGCGTCCTGCTCGTGCCACTCGACTTCGACGATCGGCGTGTCGTCCAGGAGATCCTTTCCCGGCGTGACCTTGGTCAGCCGCACCGCCTGAGAGTGCGTCTTGTCGGTGTCAGCCGCCTGACCAGTTGTGGGGCTGAGCACTTCCTCGAAGATCAGGACGTCCCCATTGCTCAATTGCAGCGGCGACTGCTTGTCGCGGAGCGTCGCTTTCGTGCTACCCCGCGGCAGACAACATTGCGAGTCGCTCCAGGTGTAAAAGGAGATCGTGTTGTGTGCCGAGCGCAGGGTCAGGTCATGCATCGTCTCGAACACGACTGGCTGCTCGGCAAGCGCTTTGAGTTCGTCCGCCAGGCTGACCGTGACGCTCGCATCGGTGCCGCGCGTCAGCAGCCGCGTCCCCGGGTGCCTCTCCTTGAGATTTGGCCCTGGAAGAACCTTTCCGTCGGCCAGGGAACCTTCATCGACGGTCAGGCAGACCCACGCGCGAGAATTGCAGCCATCGTGCATGGCATAATCGAGCAGCCGCGCGTGTCGGCGGACGGAAACCCGCTTGCGTGCCGTCCCCAGGTAGGCCTCGGTCGCTACCGCGTCCTGAAAATAGCTCAGATGATCGCCGACGTACGCCAATAGCTCGACCAGCGCGATTTGCAGGTCCGCCGGGCTCCGCTCCCGCCAGTTTGGCATCAGGACGCTCAGACGATCGAGCAACAGCCGCCGGAAGCTGGCGTAATCCTTGGCGAGGTAGTTGATTTCCGGCTGGGGCAGCGCCTGCGGCGGGCATTCCACCTCAGTGCGGCAATCGAACTCGCTGGGACAAGTGGCCTTGAATGAAAACGAGACTGCCGCAAGCTGCGGGTCGAAGCCGGTGGGGGGCGGCGAGTTTGGATCCAAGGGAGAAGAAACCAGCCGCAGCGTATACGTCGAAAAGTCGCCGGCGGAATTGACGGCGACGGTCAGCACGTTGGCGGCCGAGCTGACCGACAAAACGCGGATGTTCTTGACGCGCACGCCGCCATCGATGACCACGTTGTCCTTGGTCAGCTCCGGGTTGGCCGGCACGCCGCCCGCCTGCCCGGGCAGCGGGTGCAGAAAGTGGACGGCCAGCGTCTTCTGGTTAGCCGAGGCGACCTCCAGAAAATCGATGCCGTTGAGCGTGGTCAATTTGCCGACCGCGCTGCGGCGCTGCTGGCTGGCGCAATAGTACTGCGTGGTCATCCAACCTGCCTCGTGAATTCGGTCACCTGCCGCTCTTGCGTGCGGCGGACGTAGTAAGCGATGCGCACGCTCAGCGTCGCGTCCCTGTTGGCCACCTCCAGCGATTCCACCTGGATGTGATCCCCCAGCCACTGCTGGAGGGCCCCTTGCACGGCAATCTGCGTCGCCGCGGCCAGCGCCTCGTTGTTGGGCGCGAACACGAGCTGCATGAGGCCGCTGCCGAACGTCGGCCGATTGACCCGCTCCCCCGGCGACGTGAACAGGAGCTGCTCGATCATGTCGCGGACATGGCGGTCCTCGTCGGACTCTGCCGTCCGCCCGCGACTGTCGATCTGAAACGGATAGGCGATGTTCATGTTCCCACCACGCGTGTCTGCGCGACCGTCACCGACGGCGGCCCCTGCGGAATCTGCTCGGCGCTCTGGCATAGGCCCGTGCTCGTCTGAAGGATCACCGGCTGGCCCATAACCTTCACACGCACCGCCGGCACCAGCCACTTGGCCAGCACGCAGGGCTGCGGCTTGGTGCCGGCGCCTACCGGTATCTGGAACGGGCAGCCGGCAATCGGGTATTGATCGGCGAGCGTGGCCACCGGCTGACTGCTGACCAGCACCCGCGCGTTGCTCGTGACAACGGAGAGCGAGCCGCCATGCGGACACATGGCGGTAATGCCGAGGTGGATCAGGGGACCGGGCATTGGTTCGGAGTTCCGAGTTTCAAGTTCCGTGTTTCGGGTTGTGGTCTTTACGTCACGTGATTGCCAGCGCGCCGCCATTGATCGTCACGGTCGGTCCGGTCATCACGATCATGGCCCCTTTGCCATTGGAGATCGTGATGCCCGTGTCGTTGATGGAAATGAGCGCGCCGGTCTTGGTCTTGAGCAGAATGCCGCCGGTCGGTCCGGGAACGTCGCTGAGCATCAGCGTCGTTTGGCCGGCCGTTTGAATCACCATGTTCGGCATGGCGGGTGGGGCGGCCAGCGCCAGTGCCGGCGGCTCGGCGGCGGAACCCCACCAGCAGCCGCTCCAGATCGGATAGTCTGGATCCCCTTTTTCAAATTCCACCCATACTCCCGCCCCGACCTGCGGCAGCACCCACATTCCCATCTGTCTGCCGGAGAACGGCACGCACGGCATGGCCCAGCTGGAGAGCCCTTTTCCCAAAACGTCGGGCACTTCGAGCAACAGCCGCCCGGTCTGGAGCGGGTCGATGTTGTTCTTGACGGTGCCGCGATATTTGCCGTAGTAAGCGCCGTTGGCCGTCATGGAATCACGTTGGGAACGAGGGAGATGAGGCCCTCACGGACCAGGGTGAAGCTCTGCTTGTACTCGCCGCGCTTGAGGTTGTGCGTCACGCTCTTGACGTAGTACAGACCGTCGTAGGCCATTCCCGCGCCGCGCACGCCGACGAGCTGGCGGGCCTTGAGTACGCGGCCGTAGCGGAGCACGTTTAGTTGTCCCGACCCAGTGATGGAGTCGGACGATTTGGCCTTTTCGCCCAGGCCGCGAAGGATGGCCCGCGCCGGGCTGAGGCGGGCGGTTTCCAGCTCCTCGAACTTGAGGGCCATTGCCGGACGGGCCGCCAGCGGCGGACGCAGCAGGCTCACGTTCGGCACAGGGATGGGAATGCTGATCTTGGTGATCGGCTCCTGGATCATGATCGCTGGCTGCACGGCGGACAGGCCGTCGTAGCTGAAGCTCAGCGATTCGACGTTCGTGTGCGAATCCATGTTCACGTTGAGCGCCGGCTGCGGCACACCCACACGAATCTCCGGCCCGAAGTAGGCGATGTTGACCCCCGGCGCGGGCCCGGAATCGACGTAGAAAACGTATCCCAGCTCGTCGGCCAGCTTCTTGACGTATTCGAGGTCCGTCCCTTCGTGCTGTGGAATGCGCTCCACCGGATTGGGAATGTCGGGGAAGATGCTCGGAATCGGCAGCGGGATCATGCCGTAGCGGGCGTACTTGGCGACGATCAGCGCCACACGCACCTCCGGCGGCATCGCGGGATAGCTGACGCCTTTCACTTTGGTCAGGTCCATCGCCAGGCTCACATCCTCGCCGGTGACGGTCAGCTTCGCTTGGCCCGGTTCATTGCTGGGCGTCACTTCCTGCCGCGTGATCAGCCCGTCAATGAGCACGCTGGGCAGGCCATTGATCGTGGCCATGAGAATCACGCGGATATTGGGATCGAAAAAGCCAGACGGAAGCAGCGCGCGACTGATCAGCGACTCTTTGCTCAAGCCGAACGAAAGCTGAAAACCGGTTCGCTGGCCGGCGCTGACGGTGACCTGGGCGCTGTCGAGCGCATCGACCACCGGCTGCGGTGCAGGTACCGGGACTAGGGGCCCGGCCATGAGCGTCAGATGAATGCCCTTAAGCATTGGCGGGCGCTCCAGGAATTCCCTCGGGCAAGGTGATGCGAATGCGGCGGCCGATCGTCTCGGTCAGCTCGTCGGGCCGCATGGCCGCGTTGGCGTCGCACACGCGCCAGAACTGCTCGGGGTCCCCCAGGTACTGGGCCGTGATGTTGTCCAGCCGTTCCCCTTGCCGGACAGCGTGCTCCACGAGCGTGGTAAAACTCTCTGGCGGCGGGATGAAGCGGCGGCGGAGGTACTTGATCGTCCGCCCGTCGGGGGACTGCCACTCGGCAATCTCGATCGCGAAATAGCGACTGGTCGGCGGAAACGGCTGTAGACTCATCAAATGCCTCCGATGCCCAGTGCCGGTAGCGCAGCGGCACGGGCCTTCTGCGCGAGCGACTCTTTCTGCTGCTGGTAGATCATGAACAGGCTCCCTCCCTTGCTGCCGAAGTCCAGGTCGTTGACGCTCAGGACGCGGAGGCCCAGCGAGACCTTGGCGCGAATTGGATTGAGTAGTGGATCGAAGGCCTCCTCAACGATGCCGAATTCCGTGATGCGGACCGGCACGATGCGGTTTGCACCCCAGACGAACAGCGTCAGCGGCGCTTGGACCGGCGTGATCTCCAGCGTGCCGATCTGGGCCAGTCGGTTATTGGCTTGCAAGTCGCTGCTGCGGGGATAAAGCAGCGTTTCCAGCAGGGCCAGTTCCGGCTGCACGCCAAGCTTTGCGGCGTTTGGGTTCTGCTCGGGAAACTCGAGTTGATCGGTGGCGTCGATCTCCGCTTCGAGCTTGATCGTTTCGATCGGCGGGCCCTTGAGCCGCAGCGCCTCCAGGCGGTCGCCTCCCTCGGCGGCGGTCCCCTGCACGGCCAGCGTGCGACTGAGCGTGTCGGGGTTGTACTGCAGGGCAATTACCCGCAGCACGACGCCGCTGGTTGGATCGACCAGCACAATGCCGCCTTTGATCAGCCGCGGGGAATTGGGAAATGATGACACGCCAACTGTACTCCAATCAGACTTCGCGCTCGGTTGCCGGAGCGTCGCTAAAGATCCTCTCCGCCACGCGCATCAAGTTCTCTTTGCTGAAGTCGGGCTTGATCAACTCGACCTGGCTGAGGCTCGGCATTTTGATGCCCGTTTCGCTGTCGTAGCTGATCGGGGCCTTCACGCCGAACTTCAGCCCCGTATCCACCTTTTTCTCACCGAGCTTCCAGGTCTTTTCGGTCTTGACGCTCAGCCAGCCGATTCCCGCCTTGGCCCAAACCCGGGCGCTAAGCGCAATGGCCAGCATCAGTCCTAGCTTGACCTCGGGCGTCAGCTCGGCGGTGAACTTCTTTTTGGCGTAGCGGCCCTTGAAGGGGATGAAAATTCCCCCTTCCAGCGAGATCGTGCCGGTGAGAATAATTTCCCCGCCGACTTCTGCGATGAATACATCGAGCTGAATGCCGCCGCTGATGCTGGCGCTGAGGAATGCCGACGCGGGGATTTTCACTGTACCCCAAACAGCCAGGTCCAGATTGGGGTCGTCCTCCAGCGGATTGAAGCCCGCCTCGAACGTCAGCGGCTCGATCACCACTGCGCCGAACGAGAAGCCGGCGTCCAGCTTGGCGCCGAGAACTGCCTCCAGACCAATTCCGCCGATGCTGGCGCCGGGAATCGGAATTGGATACCGCAAGTCGATTAGATTGCGTTTGTCTTCGATCTTGTCGAGGATGGTCAGCTTTTTGAACGTGAGCTGGCCGGTGACGCGCAGCCGCTCGTCCTTGTCCAACTCGACGGTGCCGGTGATGGTCAAGTTCGGCGTCAGGGCGTAGCTCAGGCTGCCGGTGCCGATGAATTTTCCCTCGGGGGTGTAGGTGACCGTGGCAGAGCCTTCGGCTTTCCCTTTCTTGAAATCGAGCCGGCCGGTGCCGGTGGCCGTGATCTTCCGCCCTTTGGCGATCGTCACCGTCAGCTTCACCAGCTTCCCTGTCAAGTCGATCGCGGGAATCTTGAAACCGGTCGGCGTTTCGACCGTGGCGGTGAGGATGTCCTTCTCCAGTTCGTAAAGGACCGTGGCCCGGACGCGATCAATCTTCGGCACTTTGAAGCTGCCGCTACCGTAGAGCACCCACTCCCCTTTGGGTCCACGGCGGAGGCCGAGCTGCGCCGAGTTGTCGCCGGGCAGGCCGATGTCGAGCTTGCCGTCGAAATCGATCTTTTCTTTCTCGATGCTGCCGGTCAGCTCGCCGGTAACGGAGAAGCCGGCGCCGAGCTTGATGTTCTCGCTCTTGATATGGATGGCCGCGAGCCACTCGTTGCGGTCCCCTCCGCCTTTGTAGGTGATGGTCGTCTCGGAGGTCTCCATCTTGGGGATGTTGACCTTGAGCTTTCCGGTGGCGATCAGTCCTACCGAGTCCGCTTCCAGAGTGAGCGTAGCCGTCGCCAAGGGATCTTTCTCCGAGCCCATTTGCAGCTCGATGACCCCGCGCGGCTTGAACTCGGGGGCTAGCTGCATCTCGACCTGCGCCTTGGTGACCCGCATGCCCAGCACGCGGCGTTTCTTGAGCGCGGCTTCATCGAGCCCCTTGACGACCGTCAGCGCCCCCTTGGAATACTCGATGCCGAGCCGGCCCAAGAGCGGCACCTTCGGATTGATCCATCCCGAAAACTCGACCCCTTCGGGGCCGGATTCAAGCTTCGTGATCATCCCCGGGCTTAGGCGCGGGAAATCGATCGCGATCGCTTTGTTCTTGTGTTCCTGAGTCAGCTTGACGTTCCCCTGTCCATCGACGGTGAATCGAACCGAGCCGCCTGCCTTGTCCTTCAATGAGACCGGTAATACTTCCGGACGATCATCGATTTGCCCGGAAATGCCGATCTTGCCTCCTCTCTGACGCTGCAAGGATTGCAGGACGAAACCTGGGATGAGAGCGGATGCGGGCTCCGCCAGCTTCACGGCCTCGGCCTTTTTGGCAGTTAGCCAGCCCGAGGGAACCTGGACATCGACGCTCTTTTTGTCGTAACGGAGCGTAAACGGCTCGGTTGTCGGCGCAGCTTCCGTTGTTTCGCCCGTAGCGGGTGCTGCGGGTGGAGCCGGTACTTTTGGATTGGGGTCCTTGCCGCAGCCGGTATTCTCGCATCGGTAACTGATGCCGCCTTGCTGATTCGTCTGAAAGACAAGCTGACGCGCCTTGAATCCCTTCTCGCCGCCTCGTTCTGTGCATTCCACCTTGATGGGGGCGCCCGCGCGATAGATCTGGCCGACCGCGCCGTCTTTGTTCAGCTCGAATTCCACCTTGCGAAACGCGGTTCCAAACGGCCTGCCGCGCTTGTCTTCCAGACTATTTAGAAACTTGAGGGCCTGACTGTTGTCTTTGTTGTTAAGGTCGATCCCTTGTGCCTTGAGGGATTTCTGATTTTTGGGGGATGTCGCCGACTCTCCAGTCGATTGAGCAGGCGGGTTCAGCGCCTGAGAAATCATGGCGATGTTGATAAACAGCGGTCCGAGTACGGACTGGTATCCCTTAGCTTCGTCCGTCGCCCTCGAGCAACCACCTCCTTCCTTGCTACACGACTTGATCTCCACGATCTCGATTCGCAATTTATCGCCGTCGATCACGACTTTGACGCCGTCGGCCCGACCGCGCTCCTTTCCCGCTTTGACTGGGTTGGGCGGAGTCCAAACTTGGGTGAGCCACTCGCCACCGAATTCCGTTTGCAAGCCGCTGGTCACGATGCGGTCATCGAGATGAGCGTTCTCGATTTCTTCGGTCTGGATATCCTCAAGCTTCCACATCGCCAGCGGACCGCCTCCGCAAATGGGCTGCGGACCATCGTGATTGCACTTTTGACGCATCAAATAAGGGTGAGAGGCCGTTGAACCGGGCGGATGGACCACGGGACGCACCGTGTCACTGCGCAGAGCAGAAGCCGCAGCACTTTCCGCCTCACGCTCGAACGCGAGGTCCTCGCCAGTCAAGGGCAACGCGACGTCTCGACTGCTTTTCTGCAACCCGCGCTGCTGAACCGTGTGCGCCAATTCATGAGCCAGCAGGTGACGCCCGGCGGACGAGTCGGGATCGTACTTTCCCGCTCCGAACACCATGTCCTGCCCGACCGTGTAAGCATGGGCATTGACGGCGCGGGCGCTTTCGGCGGCCTGGGAGTCCGTGTGGACGCGGACCTGGCTGAAGTCGTGGCCAAAACGGG
>Ga0075418_10003292_pt1 | contig 18455 bp, 13 predicted proteins | sample SoiMetdeltSBSDD2_FD_81776 | JGI IMG/M metagenome (GOLD analysis project Ga0075418, IMG submission 81776) | Bulk soil microbial communities from a Populus tree surrounding site in Tennessee, USA - Soil MetaG P. deltoides SBSDD2 | ecosystem: Environmental > Terrestrial > Soil > Tree plantation... | reverse complement strand
CGCGATTCAGGATGAGATCGATGATCGCAGACGCGTCAACGACGAACACGCCGCTCCAGCTCGCGACCTCGCCGTTCTCGTTCTTCTCGCAACATGTCGGCCGAGCTGATCTCCGCAATCACGGGGGATCGGCTCGCCAGGCGTGCGATGAGCTCTTCATGAGTCGGCCGTTCTGCTGCTGCCCGGATCTGATCGAGCAGGTAGTCCGACAACGACTTTCCCGCCATCGCAGCGCGCGCCTTCAACTTCCGATGCAGATCGTCAGGTACGTTGCGAAGCTGGATCATTTTTCCCATGGATCTAACATCGGATCATGCGGAGGAAATGTCAACATGTGCAGCGCATGCATTCATGCGCTTCGTTTGTTCCCTCGATACGCAATCGTCTGCCCCGGCTTCATCTCGTAAAAGCCCACCTTCAACTTCTTCAGTTCCGCCGCGAAGCCTTCCGCACTTTGGGTCATGCCGGGTGCCGTCGCGAAGTGCATCGGCACCGCGAGCTTGGTACGCACCGACTGCGCGGCGCGTGCGGCCATGCGCGGCTCCATGCCGTAATGGCCGCCGATGTTGAGCAGTGCGAGGTCGATCGTGTAGGTCTCGCCGATCGTCTCCATGTCCTTGAAGTACGCGGTGTCGCCGGAGTGATAAATCGTCGGGCCGTTTTTCACCATGATCACGAAGCCTGCGGGATTGCCGCCGTACGCGCGCTCGGGCTCATTCGGTCCGGCGTTGGCGTTGAAGACGCTGCTGGTGTGGATCGCCGGAGTCATCGCGACGGTGACCTCACCGCCCGCGATCTGAATCTCGCCGCCGATGCCCATGATCTGGTCGCCCTCGGCCTGTTTCTGCGGGAATCCCGTCAGCTTCACGAGATTGCCCGCGAGCTCCGGAACGCAGATCAGCGCGGCACCGGTCTTCTTCGCGACATCGACTGCGTCGCCGACATGATCGCGATGTCCGTGCGTGAGCAGGATGTAATCCGCCTTCTCGATACTCGCCAGCGCGTCCTTGCCGTCCTTCCCTTCCGGGTTCACCGGATTACGGATCCACGGATCGATCAGCAGCACCTTGCCGTTCGGCGTGGTGATCGAGAACGCGGCGTGCCCGAACCAATGGATCTTCGTTTCCTGCGCAAGCGCAGGCAAAGTCGCGGTAAGAAACGCAAACACGATCGCCGTCAGTCGCATGACGCATAGCAAAGCACACGTGACGACAGGTTCCACGTCACAAGGCGGCAACGGAGCGCCGGCGTCCTCGCGCTCCCATTACAGCTGATTCTCGATGAACGGGAGCAGCAGCCGCGCGGCCCATACGCGAATCGCCGTCGCACGCGATACGCGCAGCGCGGGCGCGCTCGGTTGGATGACCCACGCATTCTGGAGATGTTCTTCGATCGACGCCCGCAATCCCCGTGCGATCTCTTCATCCTCGGCCATGCACAGGACTTCGGTGTTGAGATACTGCGATCGCGGATCGATGTTGTACGAGCCGATCAGCGACACACGCCCGTCGATGACGAGGGTCTTCGCGTGCAACGGATCCGGACCCTTGTACTCGCGCATGTCGAGCCCGGCGCGCACGAGCCGCCGGCGATACTTCAGATACGCCGCCTGCGGCAGCACGCCATCCGTCGAGCGAAGAGAATTCGTCAGCACGAGGACGCGCACTCCTTCGCCGGCCTTCTTCGTGAGCAACCGCCGCAGCGATTTCGTCGGAACGAAATACGGCGACTCGATGACGATCGATTGCTCCGCCGCCTCGATGAGCTCCGCGAGGCGCACCCCGACTTTCGGTCCCTCCTCGGGGTCGATCGGGTCGTGAAGAAAACGGACGGCGCCGATCTGCTTCTCGCCGAACGACCAGTCGTTGTTCGTGTCGATGGCAATGAATCCGCTGCGCACGAGATCGTCGAGCACCGAATCGAGCCGCTGCGCCGCGCGCTCTTTCTCCGCGCGCGAAACGCGCACGCGCAAATCCGCGACGTGTTTGCTCGTCCAGAGATTTTCGAAGTGACGATCGGCATCGATCGCCGACGCGCCTTCGACGTAAACATCGCGATCGACGTAGTTCTTCTTTTTCGCCAGACCGAAGTATGCCTCGCCGAGGTTGCGGCCGCCGGTGATGTAGCGCGCGGAGTCGGCGACGATCACCTTCTCGTGCATGCGCCGGATCATCCAGCTCGGATGGCGCAGAGTGAGCGGGTGATAGACGCGGACTTCCACGCCTTCCTCGCGCAGATGCGCAAGCACCGCTTTCGGGATGCGATGAAAACTGCCGTCGACGATCACGCGCACGTCGCCCACGCCGCGGCGCTTCGCATCGCGAAGCATGGCCAGCGCGGCGAGCGTGATGCGATCGTCGCGCGCGAGGAAGTAGAGAAGGTTAATCTCGTCGGTCGCCTGCTGGATGAGATCGACGCGCGCCTGCGCCGCTTCGCGCGGGTCATCGAGGATGCGAAAGACATCCGCGCGCGCGGTCCCCGCAACGGTGAGGAGGACAATAAAAAAAAGCCTCCGAGCCATACGGCCGGAGGCAAAGTGCAGCTATGAAGCCAGCGCTAGCGCGAGGCCGTTCCGAAAAATTGCGAGCTCTTGAGCCAGCTTTTCTCGGGGTAGTACGCGAACACCGCGCTGCCGCCGCGCAACGTATCGATGAGCTTGCGCGCGACTGCGGGACGCACGGCCGGGCAGCCCCAACTGCGGCCGAGGCGGCCTAACGCCTGGATCGCGGTCTTGCTGACGTAAGTGGCACCGTGCATCACGATCGCGCGATCCCACGCCATGTCGTTCACGCCTTCTTCGAGTCCGCGAAGGCGAAGCGAGTAGCCGTTGCTGCCGACGTATGTGTCGGCCGTGACGAAGAGGCCGAGGCTGGTGGCGAGACTGCCGGGGCTGTTGGAGAAGTACTCGGTGTATTTGTCGCCGCTGTTCTTGCCGTGCGCGCAAAGCTCGCGGAAGAGAAGCTTCCGCGCTGCCAAATCGAACACGAACAGACGCGGCTGGGTCGACGGAATCGAGTAATCGATCACCGTGAGCAGATCGCGGCGCCGGACCAGGCCGCGCTCGGCAGCAGTGGCGCTGGCGTCGAGCGCGAGCTGCAGGACTTCCGATTTCAGACCCGGCGCCTGCCGCACGAGCGACGCGACGAGGGAATCTTTGCTTTTGGATTTCGCGGGAGCGGCGTCGCACACGACGGGCGCGACAGAAAGCACGAAGGCAAGAGCCGAGAGTGTGAAGAATCGGTTCATCAGGAAATTTGGGTCTGTGGGTTAACCGATGTGCGGGGGACGACCCGCGCCAATTGCCGGAATGATAGCAAATCAGGCGCGTAAAGAATTTCAGCGGGATCGGGGATATGTCAGACATCGCCGGATTGTCGCGCGAACCATGGCAGACTCTTCTATCCTTACGGCATGCCGCATCCCTTTTTCGATGGCATCGCGTATCCGTGGAAACGCGAGGATGCCCGGGCATTTCACAGGGCGCTGTACACGGCCGTTTCCAATTCGGGAGACATCGAGGAATTCTTCAAAGCCGCGGGACCGGGACTGAGTCCGCTGACGCAAGGAATCCCGCCGGACCGGATCTGGAGAGAAGCGCTCGACAAGCTCGTGAGCGGACAGCGGCTCGCCGATTTGTGCACCTTGCTGCTGGCGGATGCGGATATTGCGGCCATTCACGACCAGGTCCGTGCGATCCAGAACGCGCGCGATCCGATCGAAGAAGTCGTGCTTTCCGGGGAGCAGATTTTCGTCAATCGGCAACAGCTCCGCGACAAGCTGCAGTTGCTCGCGAGCAGCGAGACGCGTCGCGTGCTCCTGGTGCGAGGAGGAGCGAAGAGCGGAAAGTCGTGGACGGCACACATGACCGCCGAGCTCGCGCGAACGATGGGCGAGCAGTGCATCTATCTCTTCGAAGGTCTGATCTACACGATCGACGACGTTCTCGATCAGCTCTTCACCACCCTCGGAGATCCCAAAGGCGTACCGGATCGGCTGGAGACCGAAGACGCCTGGTTTCGCAAAATCTGTCCGCGGCTGCAGGCGCTCAGCGCAAAAAACGAGCAGGTCTCCTGGCTCGTGATCGACGATCTGGGCGGGCTCGATTCGCTGATCCGGAAGTTCGTCGATCAGATCGTGCTCTCGATGGCGAATCCGTCGTTCGCGAAATGGTTTCGGGTCGTGCTCATCGACTATCCCGACGCGCAACCCGGCACCGCCGGACGCGGTGTGCCGACGAAATGGCGCGACGTGTGGGACGAGGATCGTCCCGACGTCATGCACGTGGACACGACGGCGCTGGAGACGTTCATCCTCCGTTGGGCAGCACGCAAGAAGAAGCAGATCGGACAGGCGGAAGCGCAAAAGCTGGCGACAGAAGTGATCGCCGCGGTCGATGCGACGGTTGCGGCGACGAATCCGCCGCCACCGCGGTTGCAAAGCATCCACGACACGTTGCTCAAGACGCTCAAGAGACTGTGAGGCGCCGCGATGATCATCGGAAAGCAATACGGCATCCACAGTCTCTCTCGATTGATCGACGTCTTGACGACCATGCGGTCGGCCATCGTCCGCCTAACAATCGGAGAGCGTCCGGAGAGCCGCAATGAGCGCGGGTGCGGTTTCTTCATCACCCCCCAATTGATCGTCACTCCCGCATTTTTTTATCACCCGCACGGCAGCCACGACCGGGGCAAGCCTCCGTCATTCATTCTCGCGGAGTGTTTTCGAGACGGCGAGCCCGTTTGGTCTCACCGTGTAACCGCTCCGGTGGAATTCCTGCAGAGCACGACGAATCTCACGCCTCCGGAGTGGACGCAGAACGGCCGGGCGTTGCTCGCGCTGCTGCGCGTTCCTCGCAGAGCGGCAGCGGCCGACGCCGTACTGCCGCTTGCGTTCGACGCTCAGCAAGAAGGAGATTTCGTAACCGTCGTACAGTTTCCGCGCGGCGACAACCAACACGGTGTCAGCTTCGGCGCTTTGCAATCCGTCGGAAAAGCCGTCCTGCAATACGACGCGAATACGGACGTCGGCAGTTCCGGCGCACCGGTCCTCGACGTGAACTGGCGCATTGTCGCGATGCATTTCGGATCGGACCGGAAACGAACGGTGAACCAGGGATTGTCCCGAGGGGCGATCGTCGACGTGCTTCGCCACTCGCGATATTGGAACGAGATCAAGGACTATCACCGAATCGCGGATGTCGGCGCGGCCGCCGCTCACATTGCGGTCGCGGCAGAGCTTCCTGAGCCCGAAGAAAATCCTCTCGTCACGGCAACGCCAAAGGAACCGAACACGCTCGTGAGGGCAGCGCTCACGGCGAGCATCGAACGAGCCTCTCTGTCCGACAGCGAAGCCGCGACGTTGCAACCTCTGATCATCGATCCCAACGCGGAGCGATGGGTCCTGAAAGCTTCGGAGCGCGCGCGGATCCTGAGCACCGCAGGGCCGCTCGAAAAACTGAAGGACGTTCCGCGTTATCCCGCGCGTGAAGGCGATGCGGCACAGCGGGCGATCGAGCAGATTCTCGCCGGTCCGCCGTACGAGCTCGAGACGTACGACGAAGAGACGCTCGCATCGTGGATTCCGGTTGCGCGCTGGTTCGCGGGCGTGCATCCGGAGATCCCGACACCGGCGGCGGTCACGCGCGTGCTCGAGCGGCAGCGCGTGCGCAGCCGCCTGCAAGCAATCGCGGGCGACGACTTCCGCGGACGCGAGACCGAGCTCGCACAATTGCGGCGCTGGTGGAAAGGCGCTCCGAGACCGCTCTCGCTCACCGGCATCGGCGGCATCGGCAAGTCGGCCCTGGTTGCGCGATTCGCACAGCAACTTCCGAAGGACACGCTGCTCCTGTGGCTCGATTTCGATCGCGCCGATCTCGCACCCGATGACGCTCCCTCGGTGCTCGCCGCGATCTCCGATCAGGCAACGGTGCAACTCGATGGCCTCGAGCGGCCGAACATCGATGCCACCGGCTGGAAGCGATCCGCGAACACGCTCGGGCGGCGTCTGAGCAAAGCGCTGCCGCCGAAAGCATCGGTCCTGCTCGTCCTCGACAGCTTCGAGGCCGCACAGTACGCGGTGCGCTATCAGGAGCTCTGGCCGGTGCTCGAGTCGATCGCGGCCGCCCTTCCCCGCCTGCGTCTGGTCGTGACCGGACGCGCGCCCGTTCCCGAGCTGAAGCTCGGCGGCAAGAAAGCGCAGCGGATTCATCTCGAAGGATTGGAGCGCGACGATGCGCGCACGTGGCTGCGCGAGCACGGCGTGACGCGTGCGCCGATCCTCAATCGCGTTCTCGACATCGCGAGCGGAATCCCGCTCATCCTGCGGCTCGCGCTGCGCCTCGTCGAGCGCGGTGGCACACTGCAGGATCTGCCCAAGCGCCTGCCCGATGAAGTCGTGGCGGGATTTCTTTACGATCGCATACTCGATCGCGTCCAGAATCCCGCGTTCAAACCGATCGCCACCGCGGCGCTCGCGCTGCGCCGTCTGACGCCGGAGATGGTGCAGCCCGTGTTAGGCGGACTGGTGGACCTTCCGGCCGGCGAGGTTTCGTCATGGTTTCCGGAGCTCGCGCGCGAGCTGTCGCTGGTCGAGGGAACGGACGTGCTTCACCTGCGTCCCGAAGTGCGCGCGGCGGCGCTCACGCTCGTGGAGAAGGATCGTCCCGATCTCGTGAAAGACGTCGAGCAACGCGCGACGCGGTGGTACGCGGAGCAGGACACGTCGGATCCCGAGATCGCGGCGGAGCTGGTCTATCACCGTCTTCGTCTAGGCGACCGCAAAGGCGCGAACGAAGCATGGCGGGACGGGTGCGGACGATTTCTCACCGATGCGGCTGACGAGCTGCCGCCGCCATCGCGCGCGTGGCTTCGATCGCGATTGGGCGGTGCGAATCTGCGATCGGTGGAAACCCGCTACGGATACGAAGTCGAGGCGGCCGAACGAATCCGCGACGCGCGGAGTCGCGGTCAGACCCGGCTCGTCGCGGAGATCCTGGGCGAGCAACCGACGCGGACCGGCGCGAGTCCGCTCGTGTTTCAGGAAGCGTACGAGCAATGGGCCGGCGGCGACACGAAACGGGCCTGGGAAATTCTGAAGAACGCCGGTGATGCGCCTGGCTTCGTTGGACGCGATCGCAATCTTCTGCGCGCGCTGCTCCTCGCGGAACGCGGCGACGCACCGAAAGCGGACGATCTTCTTTCGTCGCTCGAACAAGAGCATCAGTGGTACGACCGCCCCTCGCCGGCGCTGCACGCGCTCGCCGTTCAGGCGGCGCGCATTCAGCTCACCGCAAGTGTCGAGGACGAGTGCCTGCTGCGCCTTCAGACGCGCGGAAGAAAGAGCGGACTCGCGAAGAGCGGGCTCGCGCCGGCGGACATCCTTCTCCCGCGTTTCTCGATCGCGATCGCGCTGACCCAATTCCTCGCGCTGGAAAGCTCATACAAGCTGACGAACGTAGCCGCGAGCGATCAGATGGCGATCGCGTCGTTGATCGAATCGGCACGCACTCCCTTCGACGTGCGTGAAACGGGTGCGTCGAGGGAGCGCCTGCTGAGCGCCTGGTCGGAGGGAACGAGCTGGGCGCTCGCGCACGGTCACGAGGGTCGATGGTCGGGGAAGGGAGCCAAGACGACGCTCGAGTCGCGGCTGCGCGAGCGTGCGTGGCGGAGATGGTGGTTTGCGTCGTCCTTCAACTTTCTGCAGGACGCTTATGACCTGGCCACTCATCTGGAGCCCACCGCTCTGGCGGCCGGCATCGTCGGAACGGCTGCCTTGTTCGCTGCGCCGATCCGGCTCTCAGGATTTCATTTTGTGCAGCTCGTCGGACAGAAAAGCACGCTCGCGGATGAAATTGCCGGCAGCGTCGCGTCGCGCCAGATGTTGCGGATCAAAGCGGATCGCTGGCCCGTGATTCGTGGGACTCTCAAGTTAGGCGTCGATCCGGATCTCGACTGGGACAAGCTGGTCCGGCTCGATCATTCCTCCGCGCTCGGCAACGTCGCAACGTACACGGGCGAGCTCTCCTCGCTGCCGCTCTCCGCGCGGTCGATCGTCATTCACCTCATGACACCGAAGCCGCTCGAGCAGCTCGTCCACGAGCTCGCGGGCTACTCGAGCTCGAGCGCGTAAGCGCAATGGAGGCACGCATGCCCGCACTGATCGATACGTTTCCTTATCCATGGGACCAGCCGGAGGCGCGCGAGCTTCACGTCGTGTTGATGCAGCTCTATCCGAGCGGAAAAGCGGCCGGCTTCCTCGCCGAGGATGCGGGATTGAACGTCGGGAGAATCAACACGGATCAGGCACCGTACGCGGTCTGGCGCGAAGTGTTGAAGCTCGCCGCGTCCTCGCAGAAGACGCCGAAGCTGATCGAGCTCGCGCGCGATGAGAACCTCGACAATCCCCGCCGTCCGTTCCTCGATACGTTGCTCGCGCGCGAGACTCCGCCGCTCGACAGCGAGCCACGCGGTAAAGACGGCGCTCCGTCGTTCGTCCGCGGCACCGACGACATTTCCAAACCGGAGGCGCTGCTCTTCCATGACGATCTCACGCTGCCGATCGGCCGCTTGCCGTGGCTGATGGGAGTGCTGGAAACATTGAAGACTCTCGCCCCCGCCGTCTGCCGTTTGGAAGTCGTGAAGGATCCGATGACGCGCTTCGGTACCGGCTTTCGCATCGCCTCCGATCTTCTGCTGAGCAACTGGCACGTGCTGACGATCGGCGGCGAGACGCCGGTACGCGTCACCGCGGAATTCGGCTACGACGACGACGGCGCGGGCGGTGGGCTCGCGTCCAAGGGCATCGCCTGCGACGTCTCGTCCATCAAAGGTGAAGCGGCGAACGATTGGGCCGTCATCAAAGTGACGCAGCCGCTCGACGACACGATCCCGATCCTCGCGCTCTCGAACGCGGCAACGCCCGCCCTCGGCGATCCCGCATTCATCGTTCAACACCCGCTCGGCAATCGCAAGCGCGTCGCGTACGTGCGAAACAGCGTCACGCTCCTCGACGATCGCGTCTTGCAATATCTCAGCGATACACAGGGCGGCTCGTCGGGCTCTCCCGTGTTGAACGACCGCGGCCGGTTGATCGGTATGCATCATGCGGGCGGCCGTCCTCAGGAATTTCCCGGAAAGCCACCGCTCGCAAAGAACGAAGGCGTTCGCATCGAAGCCGTCCAGAAGGGACTCGCGAACATGGGAATCGCCGTGCCCTGAGCGCGCCGGGCGCGGGACGTGAATTCATGATCCGCTTCGCGCTCGCCGTGCTCATCGCCACGCCTCTGTTTGCGCAGGACTCGCTGCTCTTTCCTCGATTCAGCATCACTGCCGGAAGCTCAGCCGGCGAGTTCGAGACGAACGCACGCATCGATCCCGATGATGGAGCGACCTCCGGCACGCTCGTGAGCTTCGAGCGCGACCTCGGCCTCGAGGATTCGAAGACGCTGCCGCGCTTCGGTCTGCAGTGGCGTCCGCTCGCGCGGCACGAGCTCGCGGCGATTCACTTCACGGCGTCGCGCGAGGGATTCGAGGAGATCGATCGCGAGATCGTTTTTCGCGACGAGGTGTATCCGGTACAGGCGCGCGTGACGACGGACTTCGATCTCGACTACTGGAGCGCGACGTACACGTATTGGGCGCGGCGCGGTCCGCGCGACGGCTTCGGCCTGACCATCGGTCTCGCGACGCTCGCCTTCGACGCGAGCGTCATCGCCGAGCGGCCCGACGCCAGCGTGACCATCTCGCAAGAGGCGAACACCGATGTTCCCGTCGCCTTAGCCGGCGCACAGGGACGGTCGCGTTTCTCGATCGACTGCACGGCGAGGCCAGCGTCGCGACGCTGCCGCGGGTCACGATCGAGGACTACACCGGCAGCGCGCTCACCGGCGCGGTGCGACTCGAATATCGCCCCACGCGTTGGCTCGGCATCGGCGCCGCGTATCACTACTTCCGCCTCGACGTCGATGTGGAAGCGGCGGATCTGCGCGGCGCGCTGGAGATGACGATTCAGGGACCGGAAGGGTATTTGCGGTTTGCGTTTTAGGGAGGATGAACGATGGCGGCGACGCTGTTAGGCGGATTGTCGGAGTCGACGCGACTGAGGCTACTGGAGAGCAAGGCGTTGCCGTCGGGGGATGTCTTGGTGAATTACCAACGCGTTCTGAATTAGCGAGCTACTTGCGCCTGCGCTTGAATCCATTCTTCGACCTGCACCACGTAATCATTGAAGGTGAGGTCTTCGATCTGGAGCTGCAGTTTCGCGCATGTCTCCGGCAGATCCGCTCGAAACTGCTCGTACCGCGCCGCGATCGCTGCGCCGCCGGGAATCCTGATCGACTTTGGGGTGGCGTCGCTGAGCCAGTTGCGGATGATCTTGATTGCACGCACAGGCTCGCCGCCGTGCGCAGCGATGTCTTGACCTGCAATGTCCGAGATGAACTGCTGATATCGATATTGGTGAAGATCCAGCACGATGCAGTTCTTTGCCTTGTGCCTCCCTGAGCCGAATCGTTTTGCACCGAGAAAGAGCCCGAGCTCAAGCGGCATGTTGAAGCGCGGCAGACGACTCTCGGCGTCGAGATCTGTGCGCGAAATGTCATGAATTCCGAACTTGCAGGCGGAAATGATCGTTGCGATCTTTTCGAAACGCACCTGACTGGTGTCACTCACTTCGAGCGCGGATCGAGCGGCGTATCCGCAGTCCTGTACCGCAAACACGATGGCCTCCATTAGCGGCCGGTATTGCGGATCGAAAGGACAGTTGATGAAGACGCTGTAATTGTACTTCGACGTCGCCATCGTCACTTACTGGCGGCGGCTGATCTCAGACGGCTACGCTTGGCGTGCGGCGTGGCGGCAGTTTTCTCCTCGCGAGAACGTATGACCTCTTTGACCGCAGCTCTCACCGCCTTCCGTGATACGGACGACGCTCGACGCGTGATGCGAACCGTTCGAAGCTTTGCCATGTCACGAGTATAACCGTGTTACGACGGAGAGAAATGCCGCCGCCTCCAGAACTCCCTCCCCTCCCACCGCCGCTCTTCCGCGTAGAACTTCGCGCGCGTGGTGAGGTAGCTGTCGAATTCGTCGCGGATGAAGGAGCGGTAGCGACGGAGGCCGGTGTCGTCGTTGCGGGTCAGGGCGTCTCCGACTGCGTACGAAGCGAAGATGCCGGAGCGGAGCGCTTTTACGATTCCCTGGGAGGACAGCGGATCGAAGGTCGACGCGGCGTCGCCGACGGCGATCCAGTTCTCGCCGGCGACGGGATCGAGGACGCGCGAGTGGGACGGCCTAACAACGATCGGACCGGATGCACGCGCGTGGCGCATCAAAGAACGAGTCCGAGGCATGGCGTCGAGAGCGCGCATCCAATGCTCCGGCTCCTCGAGGCGCAGGCTGCGCGCCAGGTCCGCGTCGGTCATACACGCGGCGATGCGGCGGCCGTTCGGAAGACCGGCGGTGTACCACCAGCCATCGGCGAACGATTCGACGAATGTGCGCGGATCGTCGCGGCCGTCATCGTCGAAGAAGCGCGCGAATCCGAGGAGTGTGTCGGCGTCGAGGACGCGCGCGCCGAGCTGGCGCGCGAAGCGCGCGGAGGCGCCGGTCGCATCGACGAGAAAACGTGCATCGACATCGCGAGCGGTCTCCCGACGAATTGCAACTCCGCGATGCGACGCTTCGCGTGCGAGCATCGCGTCGAACGACGCGCGGTCGAGATGCCATCCCGAGCCGCGCGCGGCGAAAACGAAATCGTTGTCGATCGCCTGGGCTGCGCCCCAGGCGGCGGCGGTGCCGTGCACTTCGCGGTGGTGTTGCGCGAGGAACGCGGTCCAGACGCCGAGGTGCTCGAGCAGCGGTCGGGCGGCGGGAGACAGGGTCTCGCCGATGCGAGGCGTGTCGTACGCAGACGGCTCGTAGAGAACGACGGAGAGCGCCGGCGCGTGTGCGCGCAACGAGAGCGCACACGCGCAGCCCGCAGGGCCGCCTCCGATGATCGCGACGTCGATCAACTCAGCTTCACCGCGTACCACGACGCGACCACTCCCGCGGGAGCGATCGCCTTGCCGTCTTTGCCGGTCGGATGCGGAATGGTGCGCACGATCGAGCCGACCATCGACACGCCCTGCAGGGTGTCGTCGCTGTTCGGCCACACCGGCACGAGCCAGCCGATGTAGTCGTAGATCCACTCCGCGCCGCTGACGACGCCTTTGCCCTGGAAGCGCACCTGCATCGGCGATCCGTAGCCGAACGAGCCGTGCAGGTTCAGCGACCAGCCCGGGCCGCCGATCGTTCCGCCTAACGTCGTCGAATTCACTTCCGCGATCGACAGCGTGCCTTCTCCGAATTCGAGATCATTGAACGGCTTGCTGCCGTCGGGATCATTGAGCAGGCTGCGATAGGTCCAGTTGCCGGCGAATGGATTCGTGCTCATTTGTTCCTCCTCGTGCGCTCCACGGCGATGTATTTCTGATCGGGGGGCAATGTGGGCGGCTTCGCGCTCGGCTGATAGGGATTGCGAACGATGAACGCGAGGCGCGACCATTCCGTGACCATCTTCAGATCGCCGGCATTGGTCTGGGGCACGCCGGGCGACCAGTCGATCCAGATGTATTGCGGCGAGCCGTCGCTCTTGAAGCCGTTGATCTGCCACGACTGCAGCGGCCGGTGCGCCGGCCACCACAGCGTTTCCCACACCCGCTGCTCGCGTTTCATCAGCGAATTCCCTTCGCTCTCGGGATAAATGTTGTTCCAGCTCTCGTACGTGACGTCGATGACCTGTGTCGAGCACTCATTGAAGTCAGCCTGCCAGGGACAGGCGCCGTACTTCGTGAGATCGCCCGGCTGCAGACCGGTATCGAAATCGGTGCTTTGACTGAGATCCGCGCTGCCGTATGCCGCGTAATCGAGCTCCGGTAATTGTCCGCGATTCGCGTTCGCCTGCGCAGCCGTCTGGGCGAAACTGCTGAAATTCGGATCGGCTTTGATGCGGTACGGCGTGAGGTAGATCGCCGGATTGCGGATGATCCACGTCACCTCGCCGCCCGGACAGAACGCTCCGCCTAACAGATTCGAGAGCACGCCGCGATCGAGATCGCGTCCGGTGCGATTGACCCAACCCTTGTACGGTTGCCACGGATCGGGATCGGCCCACCCTTCTTCCTTTTCGTTGTAGAAGAATCCGAGCGCCCACTGACGCAGCAGGTAGTACTGATGGTCGGTGAGACGCAGGAATTTCGACGACAGCGTGTTCGAGATCGGATTGTCGCCGCAGAGCAGTGGCATCAGCGGAAGGTTGTACACGCGGCTGCTCGGCTTGTCGCCGACGGCGAACTGATTCTCCTCGCCCGGTGCGCGAAGCAGATCGAAGAGGAATTGACGGTACGAGCGATAAGGATCGCTCGTGTTCGTCTCGATGCACTTCAGCCGGCAATTCTCGAGCAACGTGCCGATGAAGTACTTGCGCAGGTGATCGCCGACCGCGGCGCGCAGCGATTCGCAGATCTCGCTCGTGAGATTCGCACAGGCGCGCCCGAGGATCGCGTCGATCTGCTCCATGAGCGCGTCCTTGGCTTGCTTGTACTCCGGCGACTCCGTTCCGTCACGCCAGCGCGTCAGATACGCGCCGTAATCGTCGCCGGGATCGTCGCCGTACGCCGTGCGCGCGAAATTCCCGAGCGCATCGCGCAACGCGCCCGCCGCATCTTCGAACGGTCCTTCCTCCGCGGTCATCGCCTTCATCCGGAGGACGTTTTGCGCCGGTTTCTCCAACACCAGCAGCGACGGAACGAGCGATTCGAGGAAGAGATCGCCGGAGTGATGCCGCTTCATGCAGTTCATCACGCATTTCGCGACGCCGTCCCAGTCGATGTTCGGCGGAACGCCGAGCTTGTAGGGATCGAACGTGCCGCGCGTCGACTGGTCGTGCGGGAAGTTCGACAATCCGAGAACGCTGCAGAGGTAGTTGTATTCATTGGGACGGAAGAGAATGGTCCAAATGTCGCGATAGAACCAGGGCTTGTGCGCCGGGTTCCAGCGCAACCGCCCCGCGCGCCAGAGCGCAAGCGCCTCTTTGTCGTTCGGGTCGATGTGTTGCGGACACTCGAACGTGCCTGCCGTGCCGTACAAATCGGTCCGCGTTGCGAACTCCCGAATCGACAGATCATCGACTACGTCTTCGAGCGTGATGACGTCGAGAATCTGCGGAACGTATGACGGATATCCGACCAGACACCACGCCGGATATTCGACGTCGACGAAGCGATTCGACGTGACGTTCTGCGAGTACATGATCAGGCGCGCCATGACCGGTCCGTCCGAGATGTCGTCGAACCAGCCGTCGTTGTTCGCATACTCGTCGATGCGCGGCTGACCGAAGTCGTCGTACAAGTACGTGCCGGAGTGGCCGTGTCCGCCTAACACAAGAAGGCGGCCGGTATCATCCGTGAACATTTCGCCCAATGTATCGATGGAATTCGGCTTGAGCGCGGGCGGAAATGTCGTCGCATAGTCATCACCGCCGTCGCGATCGAACCGCGCCTTGCGGACGCTCTTGCAATTCACACTGCGCGGTCCCGGGTCGATGATCAGCTGCTGCCGCCCGTCGGGCGGCACCTGCGGATTGCGCAGCGGATGGCTGCTCGCGTAGCCCATCTCGCCGTCGAGCTGCTTGAACTCGTACCACGCGGATTTCTTGTTCGCGAGGTGACAGCGCCATTGGATGTCGACGAGCACTCCCTCGTTGCCGCCGCCTTCGATCTTGTCGCCGATCTTCAGCGGCCGCCCCTCGGGGCTGTCCTCGTCATAGACATAGATCTGAAACCGCGCGGCCTGACGCTTGATCCGCCCCTCTTCGTCTTTGAGCCTGCGCACGCGCAACTGCGTCGAGCCGTCGGGCGACATCATCGGATTGCCGCGCGCGTCGCAGTCGAGCGGCAGCGCCGCCGGCTCTTCGGGAGAGATGCAGAACGCGTCGGGACTGTTGCCGAGGCGCGCGATGCCGATGCCGGGGTGGATTCGGTAAATGGGCGTCATTGCGTCTCCTTCTCCTTGTCATCCCGAGCGTAGCGAGGGACCTGGGCGCGCGGGAGGCACGTACAGCGCGCCATCCACCCACCCAGGTCCCTCGCTACGCTTCGGGATGACATGCGTTCTCAATCCAGAAAATCCAGCGACACGCCGTCCATGCGCAGGAGCTCGTTGTCCTCGCGATAGTCGGCGCCGATCACGACGAGCGTGATCTGCAGAGACGTCGCGCCGTCGTCGAGCAGCTTGCGCGCGGCCTTCGTCACGTTGATGCGGTGATTGCGCGGCGTGTTGTGGCTGCGCGGGCGCAGATCGTACGGACGCGATCGCGCGGGCGGCAGGTCGCAATGACCGGGTCCGCCATAACACTGTCCGTGTCCGAAGATCGCGAGATAGCCGCCATAGTGCTCGTCGCGAATCGACGTCGAGGCGTTTGCGTCGGGAAGATTGAGGAAGACGCGAATGAAGCACGAGCGCGGCAACTGCGGCACGCGATGCAATCGCACTTCCGCCTGACGAAACGCGGATCGCGCCGCGGGCGGAATCTCCATCGGCTTCGACACGAAACGTCCGACCGGCGTCCCGAGGCCGACCGGCACGAGATACGAGCACTTCACGTACTCGTAGCCAAAGCGGCGATGATCGAGAGTGTCGCGGATCGTGTAGCTCCACGGGGTCAGTACCGAGTCGAGATCCTGCGGCAGCGATTGCGGATGCATCTCCTGCCATTCGGCCCACAATCGGTCGACATTGACGTGAATCGGCCAGAAGACGGGGTCATACGACGCGGTCAGATTGCTGAACATGTCCCCGAACGGCGGCCGCGTGTACATGTCCTCGGACGTATGGAACTTGCGGCCGGCGATCCGCACGCCGCGATTGCGATTGCCGCCCAGGTCGGCCATGAGATCGGGGCCGGACTTCGCGGGATCGGGATTCTCGCCGCCCGTCCAGAGATGCATCGTGTTGTGCGGGTTCTGATCGAGAAACCCGAACGAATCGTTGTAGAAGTTCCCGCCGCCGAAATCGCGGAATGTCCGCAGGGACAGGATCTGCTGGATGTCATCCGCGGTCGGATAGTGATACTGAATGGCCTGATTGAGCGTCTCCCCGCCTTTGTACTCGGCCGGATAGCGCAGCGGATACCAGAGTGAGTTCGTCGCCAGAAGCGCGTCGATGAAGCGGTCCCGATGTTTCCCGACCGCGTACTCGGGACCGATGGCCGCGGCGACGTCCTTGAAGAACTTCGTCGGCGACGTGTAGTACGTGCCGACCACTCCGGCGTCGATCAGTTGTTGTCCCTGCTCTTTGGTGATCTTCGGAACCGCGCTCTCGAGGTATTTGAGAGACTCGCCGGTGAGAAATCCTTTGTAGTACTTCGGGAGGATTTCGCCGTCTTCCGGTTTCTCCGGGTTGTACTGCGGCATCGTCCAATCCCAATACGGCATCGTGACGTCGCGCACGAGATCCTGAATGGTCTGTTCGAATTCATAGAGATAGATGCGGTGCCACGGAAGGAATCGCTCCCATCCATGCTGGCAGTGGTTTTGATGGATGAGCGCGAGATTGTTGTAGCTGCGGCGATCCTCGGGCCATTTATTGAGGCGATAGAGCTCGCGGAAGGCCCAGCGGAATTTCTCGATCTGCGTTTCGTCCATGCAGTCGAGATTGACGCGCTGTTTGAGCTCACCGTATTGAAAGCGGTATTCGTTCGGAGAACCCTGGTAAACATCCCACTCGCGAACGATCGATTCGGTCTCCTGATTCGCCGAGCGCACTTCCTGAATCACAGGCGCACTGAGTGTCCCATCGACGGTCAATGACGCGATCTCGCGATCGTCCGGCGGACATCCATCATCGATCCAGTCGGAAATGAAATTGATGTCGTCGTTCGACACCGGTTTGCCGCCCCACGGGAGCGGCGGAAACGACGAGCCGTCGAACGGTGCTTGCCCGCGCAGTCCTTTGACGAGTCCCGACGCCGCGCCGCGTCCGGGATACGGCGGACCCTCCCCCGATTCGGACTGCGGCATTTCGTGATCGCAACAGCACGAAGGCTTCACGCCGGCGGGCGCAATCATCTGCACGCCGTGCACGCGCACCTCGAGGAATTCGTTCAATGGCGAGCGCCAGAAATGCGGGTGTCCGTCGTAATCCGCGGTGCTCGCACCTGCGGCCATGTCGAGAATTTCCTGGACGCGATCGTAGCGGGTGGTTTGTGCGGTGTTGGTCATGGTGGTCCTCCGGTTGCCTTTTGCGAGTTGCGCGTGACGAGTGGCCCGTGGTCCGTTACCCGTGCTGTTTCGCCCGGGCGACAATGCACGGGCAACCGGCCACGGGTTACTCTCAACGCGCTACTCGCTACCCGCAACGTCTCTCAATGTCCTCCGTGGCTGGGCAATGAAGACACCGGCTGCTCGCCCACGACCTCGACGATCTCCATCATCCCGAGGTCCTCGTGATCGAGGATGTGGCAATGCATGACGAACTGGCCGATGTAGTCGGTGTACTGCGTGAAGATCAGAAGATTCGACGCCGGCGGCACGAGCACCGTGTCTTTCCACACGACCTCGGGATTTCCCGCAGGGTCGAGTCGCGTGGCCTGGAACGGATTCACATGGATGTGAAAGACGTGCGGCAGCGGCGGGATGCCGGTCGGCTGGCCGTTGTTAGGCGGAGGAACGCACGGCGGATCGCCGACCGTCGTCAGGGACCAGACATCGGTCGCGCCGAGCTGCACTTGACGGATGTGCTGCGGACTGAACGCGCGGTAATTGATGAAAAACGAATTGCGCGGATCGTTCGTGTCGTATCCGCTGCCCAGCTTGAACACCGCTTCCTGCACGGTGTCGGCCTGTTTGGAGAGATCGAGATCGCCGAACGGTGCGAGCGGCGCCATCTCCGCGCTCGTCGGCAGCTTCATGTCCATCGGCTCGCCGTCGACCTCGATGATCGCGAGGATGTTCTCCGATTCGGCGACCCCGCGCAGGCTGACCTTGCCGGCGAGGGTCGGAACATTGAACGCGGAGAGCTTTGTCACTGCACCGGGCACGGACCCTTGCGGCGCTTCGTCCGTCGATGTCGAGCCGCACGCTGCAGGCGGAGGTCCGGACGCATTGACGGGCACGTCGCGCAATTTGTACGTGCCGGGCTTCCCGGCTTTCACGAGCACATCGCTGCGATAGCCGGGCTGCAGCTCGACGGTCTGCGTCGGACCCCACGTGTCGACGCGACCGAGGTACAGGCCGTCGAGGGCGATCTCATGGAGCGAGTGGCCTTCGAGCTGGAGGAACATCGACTCGCGGAACGAACTGTCGATCAGGCGCCAGCGCTGCACCTCGCCGGGGCGCATCTTGATGACCGGCGTGATCTGCCCGTTGATCGTCACGCGGCGGTTCGAGCTCGGCCAGGTGCAGTTCGACTTCCCTT
>Ga0075418_10003288_pt1 | contig 18470 bp, 10 predicted proteins | sample SoiMetdeltSBSDD2_FD_81776 | JGI IMG/M metagenome (GOLD analysis project Ga0075418, IMG submission 81776) | Bulk soil microbial communities from a Populus tree surrounding site in Tennessee, USA - Soil MetaG P. deltoides SBSDD2 | ecosystem: Environmental > Terrestrial > Soil > Tree plantation... | reverse complement strand
GAGCGGCAGCGATGGAGCGTCGAGGCCCAGGAGGCGATGCGTGCGGGCAACGACGAAAAGGGAATTGAAATCCTTGAACGACTGATCGCGCGATATCCGGATCAGGAGAGTGCCTACAACATGCTTATCGGCGTTTATCGCTCGAAAGGAGATTCGGCGAAATCGATCGAAGTTGGCCAACGCTCCGTCAAGGCGCTCCCGCAGTTGGGCGCAGTCCACAATGACTACGGTTACATGCTTCTCGAGAGTGGACGGTATCCGGAGGCACTGCGGGAATTTGAAACCTACGCCCGCCTCGATCCGAACGAGCCTAACCCGTACGACAGTCAGGCCGAAGTCTATCTGATCATGGGCCAGGCTGATCGCGCGCTCGATCGCTATGCGCAGGTGCTCAAGATCGACCCGTCGTTTTCGAATGCACATCTCGGTCGCGCGTGGTCGTTCGGTCTCCTCGGTCAGCTGGAGTCGGCAATCCGGGAAGTCGACCTGGCGGCGACGATGATGACGGCCCAGGACACACCCACGATCGATGCGGACGCGCTATTAGGATTTCTCCTCATGCGTGCCGGCCGTTATCGCGAGGCGGAGGGGCGGTTCCAGCGCGGGAAAGGGTCAGCCGAAAAATTCCAGGATCACTGGTCGGTTGCGGCCTTCGAGTTCCTGCAGGCGTCGAGCGACCTCGAGCGTGGCCAGCTCGCAGCGATACCGCCGTCGGTCGCGCGTCTTGAACAGGCGAGTGAACGTCTGCCGGCGCCGGGGAAGCGCGACTGGCGAGTGCTCTCGACCGGGTTCACCGGCGTAGTGGATGTGCGCGGCGGCCGTTTCGACAGCGCGTCGAAATCGTTGGAGCAGGTGCGGGCTCTCGTCAATCCCCGTCTTTCGTGGCAGACGTGGCTGGTGCGGACGCTCGAAGGAGAACTCGCTCTGGCGCGAGGCGATCTGGACTCCGCCGAGAAAGCATTCGCGAGCGCCGACCCACCGTTGAAGATCTTTTTCAGCATGGGCTCGCCGTCCACGAGCCTGGTGCGGAATAGCTTTTCTTTCCGGGACGGCGCGGCGCGCGTGCAGGCTGCGCGCGGCAATCTCGATGGCGCAATCGACGTTTACCGGCGTCTGCTGACGCCCGATCTAAGCCAAAAGTGGACGGCCGTCCTCGAGCCGCGGCTCGTTCTGCAGCTCGCGCGTCTGCTCGACAAGAAGGGCGATCGCGCAGCCGCCCGCCAGGAGTATCAACGCTTCCTCACTCTCTGGAATCACGCTGACTCGAATCTCCCAGAGTTGACCGAAGCGCGGGCGAAGGCTCGGTAGCTATAAGCGCCTGCTCAGGAGATTGCGCCGCACTCGTCGTAGCGCGTCAGTTGCGGAGGCGTATCCGGGTCGGCGAATTCGATCAGCACGTAAACAACGTCCAGGCAGCCCCAACCGTTGTACGAGGCGGTGAAACCACTCGCCGAACCGGCCGATAGCAGCTTCACGTTGAAGGTCGGATGGTTCATGTAATAGCTGATTTGCGAGGCTGTTTTGAGCGGCCCTTGCAGGGTTTCGGGCGACGGATACATCTCGTAGCGATACACGGGCCGGCCGTCGGACGTCTTCCATCCGAGCGCCGTTTGTCGAGTGAGAAATCGCAACGCCGGATCCGGCGGAGTCGTTGATGCCATCTGCTGAATCGTGGCGACATCGCCGCTCAGGAATGCCTGCTTCAGGCGATTGCTGTTGGTGAGACGCTCGAGCAGCGACTCAGCCCGTGCGCGCTCCCGTTCGGCCTCGCGCCGTTGATCGTCGGCATACGAACGTTGTTTGGTGGCATTGGCCGCTTCCTCCTGCGCAATCTTTGCCTGCGCCACCGCCGCACTCCGATTGTAGAGCGCCCACCCCAGGCCGGCGATCAACGCGGGAACGAGCACGGCAACCGCGGACAGCAGCCGCTTGCGTGAGCGCAGTTCCCCCACCTCGGCCTGCAGTCGCGCCTCTCGCTCGCGCTGCGTCCGCATCTCGAGTTCACGTTCGGTGGCGAGCCGTGCGGTCTCCGCGTTGCGTGCGGTTTCTTCGCGCCACGCGTTCTCGCTTGCCCTGAGGAACTCAATCGCGCGAGCGAACTCCTCGCGCGTGCCATACCGAGCCGCCCACGCGGCGCTCGGAGCCTCTTCGCCTTCCCAGAGCAACGCTCGCTCCAGATCGGGATTGCGCCAGAGTGCCGCGTTCTGCGGCCAGAGCTGCGCCGTTTGCCGCAGTCGTTGATAAAGCGCCGCGGATCGGGCTTCACGCTGGACCCACTCGCGAAGCGTCTGCCATTGACGAATCAGCGATTCGTGCGAGATGTCGATGACCGTGTCCGGATCCAGTTTCGTCGGCCAACCCGGCATGATGAATGTGCGTCCGTCGGTGCGAAACGCGTCGATCACGACGGTCATCAGCGCGTGGTCAGTGCGGGCGATCTCGCAGAGATCGGCCAGGCGCGTCGGACGCCGGACTTCTCGACTGTCCGTGCCTCGCTCACATAGGCTGCGAAACATCGTCTGCGCAGTCGCCTGCGCACCTGGGGTCGCCGCCAGGCTGTCGTATGCCTGTTCGGCGTGTTGCGACAGCGCATGTGCCATGCCGCCGATCGCCGTGTAGTGCTCGAGATCGATCGGGCGCTCGGTGGCGCCGGCCGATTTCCATGCGTCCCATGTGCGCATGAGCGCATGCTGCAGGACAGGCAGTACGTCCGGGTCCTCCCCGGCGTCGTTGAGAAGACGTTGGGTCAGACGCGGGGCGATCGTCGCGCCACTGACGGCAATCGGTCCCTCGATGGCTGCGCGACGTTGATCTCGGTTGAGGCGTGGGATCAGATACTGACCATCGTTCAGGATTTCCGGCAGATCGCGAAACTGTGCGCAGTCTCCGAGGAAGTCCGATCGCATCGTGAGCACGACGTAGATCGGAAGTTCGCGCTGCCGCGCCGCTTCAATCAGAAGACTGACAAATGCCTCGCGATCATCGAACTGTCCCTTCGCGTCGGCGAGTTTCTGGAAGCGAAATACTTCCTCGAATTGGTCGACCACGACCAGCAGATTTTCGTTGGCCGCCAGCCTGGCCTGTTTGTACGCATCGACAAGGCCGAGGCTGCTGCGACGTAGCACCGCTTCGATGAGCGGAGTACGCAGATCGCTGTCGATGGCCTCGCCGCCGAGCACCGCCGGATCGGCCAGCGCGATGGATAGATTCCGCATCGCATCGTTGCGCGGGCGCATCACCGCAAAGCGCCAGAATGAACCGGCGCTCGCCATGAATCCTCCCTCGAGCAGCGGCAGCAGGCCTGCTCGAACGAGCGACGATTTGCCGCTGCCAGACGTGCCGACCACGGCGATAAAGCGCCGCCGTTCGAGCCGAGCAACGATGTCGCTTGACTGGCCGTCGCGTCCGAAGAACAGATGCGTTTCAGCGGCCTCGAACGGTCTGAGCCCGGGGAATGGATTGACCAGGGAGGCAGCGTCGGTCTTCACGATGATTGATCACGCTGCAGAAGCCGCTCGAGCTCCTGAGCGGACTCCCAGCCACGGACGACGACGGCATCCGGCGGCGCATCGAAATCGAGCTTGGCCGCGCTGTCAGGTGGTCCGACGACAACAAACTTGCCGCGAAAGGCGCGGTTGCGGCCCCATCCAGGCGCCTGTTGCGCCTCACGGAGTTTGCTGCGCACCCACGCTTCGCGCGTTCCACCCCACACGATGATCACTACATCACAGCTGACGAGGTTCGCTTTGTTTTCCTCCAGCAATTCCTCGACCGTGCCTTCGAGCGACGGACGTGTTACGACGAATCCCAAGCTGGTGAGCGCCGCCTGCAGCGATTTGGCATCGGCGCGGTCGACCGGATCGCAAACCAGGTAGATCGCCTTCGCTTCTCCCGGCGCGATGTCGCGGTCACTCGCGGCCGCAGGCGTGACGCGCAGGCTCTCGATGACGAGCGACTTCAACTGCTCGATCGAGGAACGCACGAATTCGACGCGGTCGTGACGGAAGTCGGCGTGGTCGAGATGATCGATGAATTCGCGTTGCCGCTCGTCGGTCAGATCTGCGGCCGCAATGTCCGGCGGCGACCAGAAGATGCTGCGCAACGCCGTGTCCTTCTGCGCCAGCGCCAGTTCCGCCTGCAGGACGACGCCGGACTTCGTCGCGCCATCTGGCGTCGAGCCGTATCGTGCACCAACGAGGTGCACCGACACGTGAGCCCGTTGCAGGTCCGCCTGGACGGCCTTGACGTAACCCTCAGCGTCCTCCGGCAACTCGTGTTCTGGCAGCACCTGATAGCCACGGTCCTCGAGCTCGCGTTGCAACAGCTCGCGCCGTTCCTTCATGTCGCTGGCGGTGCGCGCAAGGTAAATGGGCCTGGGTGCCGCGGCTTCCGCCGCGCCTCCGGCAGTGAGTCCGGGCTCCGCATCCAGCATGCGCTTGATGGCGTAAGCGATGTCGTCGGCGCGCTGCCAATAAAGTCCGGCCCGCGCGGGATCGAGCAGCACGTCGCGGTCGATGCCGTTGTCGTCTTTGTAGAACAGCTCGTAGCCGACGGTTCGGTCGACATCGGGAATCAGTTCGGGCAGATCGACGAAGCGGCGCAGATCCGCGCGATCGATCGCGCGGCGGTAGACCTTGACGATGCGACTCAGATGATCGACGTGCAGGTCCCCCTTGGCGAGATGCCGTTGCCCGAATTCCTGGAATTCTTTCTTGCAGTACGCGGAAGAGAGATAGTGCTGCGACAGCACGGTTACGAACAGCGCCGATCGATTGAGTTGTTGCTCGATCTGCGTATCGAACAGCTCGTTGCCGGCCAGACGGCGAATGTCGCGCCACACTTCGACGCGGCCGGGACCAACGCGCTGGCCGATCGATTGGCGAAGCGCCTTTTCGAATTCTTCGACCCAGCGGCGCTGTTGCGGTCCGTACGGCTCGTCGTCGCGGTGGCAATAGCTGAGGAATACCTGCTGGGTCGTCATGGTTGAAGTCTGGCGACGGCCAATCAAGCTGTCAAGGCGACGGCCGTTACGTACAACGTTCTCGCGCAGCTGACCGAACCATGGGAACCTCGGACCCATACCGAGGATGTGCGGTTTTTACAATTTGCGCGTTATCACTATTTGGTGACTCGCGGTTGGGGTGCCCCTCCGTACGAAAAACACGCGCGGATGTGTTTGACATCGTCCCGTCGATGGCTGATGATTCGCGCCTCCACATCACCGAGCGATCGGCCACATTCGAACGCCAGGGTTGCACGCCGGTGCTGCGACCACTGCGGCAGCCGCCAACACCTTCATGAGGAATTGATCCATGCGCGTCGAACGAGATTGGTTGCGGAAGCTCGTGTTCGAGATGTCGGGAACACGACGGTTCACGCAGGACTCGCCGATCTTGCCGGAGGTCTGGTTGTCGGGCGGCGTGGCGTACTGCCGCAGTCCTGACGTCCGGGTCGACCTTCTCCTGACGCCGCACAAGGAACAGACGGCCGGTATTCTGGCGCGCGCAATTCTGGACGGCCTCGAAATCGCGTTCGCGACTCGGGAGCACGCGCCCGCGGGGGCGGCGTACGGGCCACTCGGAAAATCGGACGATGCGCCGCTGACCAAGCCGACGTGGACGGTGTCGGTGAACCAGACGACAGTCGCAGCCTCGCTGACGTTCAAGGAACTCATCACTTGCGTCCTGCCGCTCAGCCCGTGGTGGCAGAAGAATTTCGTCGATCCCAGGAAGCTGCCCAAGGAGATCGTGAGCAAACGTGAGCTCGATATGCGGGATGACGAACTGCGATGGACGCGGCGTCTGGTCGGAGTGATTGCGCTATGCGCGACAAGGGCGACGGGGCCGCCGGCCAGACGGATTGCAGAGGCCGACGATCCGTGGGTTGCGACCCAGACGGGCCACCGCGCTGAGGGAGCGACGATTGCCGACTACGAGGCGTTCTGCCAGATCAAGGACGATGAGCCGCAGCAGGAAACGATCTTTCAACAATGGATCGCCGAAGCGAACCGATGGATTAGTCATCGGTTCGAGAAGCGTGGCGACGCAACGAACAAACCGAGTCTCTGGTCTGTAAGTCTCAATCGCCAGTCGTTGACGGCGATTCAACGATCGGTGCCGGCGACGAAGTCCGACGCCGCGCGGCGCGTCTTCGACATCTCTTGCAGCGATCTGGGATGGGCCGTGGTCGACACCGGCATCGACGCCACGCACCCGGCGTTTCAGAAAACGCCGGGTAAGAGCCGCGTGATCAAGACCTACGATTTCACGAAACTGCGGCAGCTGGTGAGCCTCGATTCTCACCCGACGACCGGGCCGTCCGCGCCGACGTCTGATGTGGATTTGGAGGCGGCGGATCGCCAGTTCAAGCGCATGCGGCAGCGGCTGCGTTCGGGACAGTCGCTTGACTGGGCGGAACTCGAGCCGCTCGTCGAGATCCCAATGGAGACGACCGCGGCGTACCTGCCTCCGTTGCACGATCACGGTACGCACGTCGCCGGCATTATTGGCGCGTGTGATGACGCGGAGAAGTACTACGGCGTCTGCCGCGACATCTCGCTCTACGACTTGCGAGTGCTGGACGCCGAAGGGCGCGGCGAGGAGTTTGCGATCATTGCCGCCCTCCAGTTCATCCGCTACCTGAACGCGCGCGCCGATCAGCCCATCATTCACGGCGTCAACCTGAGCCTGTCGCTGCTGCACGACGTGGAGAACTTCGCGTGCGGCCGTACGCCCATCTGCGATGAATGCGAGCGGCTCGTCGCGAGTGGCGTCGTCGTGGTGGCCGCAGCCGGCAACCGCGGCTACGAGCGCGTGCTGACGTCGGCGGGGGAACTCGAGGCGTATCGCGCGATCAGCATCACCGATCCGGGCAATGCGGAGTCGGCGATTACCGTCGGCGCGACCCACAGGTTCCAGCCGCACACCTACGGCGTCAGTTACTTTTCCAGCCGCGGACCGACCGGCGACGGTCGCGTCAAGCCCGATCTCCTCGCGCCCGGCGAGCGCGTGTATTCGACGGTGCTCAACCATGCGTACGCCGCGAAGGATGGCACGAGCATGGCCGCTCCGCACGTGAGCGGGGTCGCGGCGCTGATGATGGCACGGCACCGTGAATTCGTCGGTCAACCGGCACGCATCAAAAAAATTCTCATGAGCACGGCGACTGATCTCGGCCGTGAACGCTATTTTCAGGGCACCGGCATGATCGACGCGCTGCGCGCGCTGCAATCTGTCTAAGGCTCACACCCCAGGAGTCACGAATGGCTGAAGTGTTCACGCTCGAAGCATTGCAGGCCGCGCATGGGGACTCACTCATTCTGCACTACGGCCCGCTGAGCAACCCGCGGTTCATCGTCGTAGACGGTGGACCGAAGGGCATCTTCAAAGCGTCGCTTGGGCCGCGGCTCAAGGAGATTCATGCGGCACGCGGTGGCGGTGTACTGGAGATCCGGTTGATGATGGTCAGTCACATCGATGATGACCACATCACCGGGATCCTCGATTTCACGCGAATGTTGCGGGATCTCAAGGATAGCGCCGCGCCGTTGCCCTTCGATGTCCTGACGCTGTGGCATAACAGCTTCGACGACATCGCCGGCAAGGTCAACGCCAGCGTGAGCGCCGATGTGTCGATATCAGACGTGCTCCGTTCCGCGAAGCCGAAAACTGCCGAAGGTGCGGCCATTGTCGCGAGTGTTGCGCAGGGCCGGCAGCTTCGGCTCGATGCCGACGCACTTGGCCTGAACATGAACAGCGGCTTTGACGACTTGCTGCAGTTCAGCCCGTCAGCCAAAGCGCTCAATATGGGCGCCCACCTGGCGTTCACGGTACTCGGACCACGTCAGGCCGAACTCGACGCCCTGCACGTGAAATGGGACCGAGAGGTAAAGGCGCTCTTGGCGAAGAAGAAAAAGAAAAAGACAGGAGGCGGCTCCGAACTGAGCGCCGCCGACCTTCGAGCGCTGGCGGCGGAGTTTGTCGACGAATCCATTCATAACCTGTCGAGCGTGGTCGTGCTTGCCGAGTTCGAGGGCAAACGCATCCTGCTTACAGGAGATGCGCGAGGCGACTTCATCCTCAAGAGCCTGCGCGAGGCCAAACTCGTCAAGAACGGCAAGATTGCCGTCGACATCTTCAAGGTGCCGCATCACGGCAGCGTCCGCAACGCAGCCGCCGAGTTATTCGAAACGGTGATTGCGGATCACTATGTGTTTTCCGCCAACGGACGTGACGGCAATCCGGATCCGCCGACATTCGATCTGATTTTCAAGGCACGACCGAAGGGCAAGTACCACTTATGGCTGACCAATGGGGTCGCAGCGGCCCTTGCACGCATTAAGAAAAAGAAACCTGCCGGCGTCACGGTGCATGTGCGGAAGTCTTCCAGCCTCTCGGTCCTGATTGAGCTGGGGACGCCGATTGCCTGGTAGCGATCGCACCGTGGTTTCATTGAGAGTCGAGCAGGTAACAGGAGGCGAACATGGCAAAAAGGAAAACCGTCCGGAAGTCTGATAAGCGGCCATCGACGCGAAAAAGGGCAGCCGCGGGAAGGAAGCGGACCGTCACGCGCAGGACGTCGACCCGACGCCGCGCCGGCGCAGCCGCGGCGCCCGCGATTCAAGGGTGGCCAACGGATCCGATGGGCGGTGTTCCTCCGCTACAGCTTCCCGTCCCTGCAATGCCCGGAGCACAGCTGCCGACGCGCATCATCGCTCCGGCCCGTGCGCCCGCTGCTCAGATCCATCCGCTGGGAACTGAGGGATTCCGCTACTGGACAGCCGCTGAGGCGATGCGCCGGGCCGCGTCGTTCTGGGTCGCGGTAGGCGCACGAGCGTGGCATCGCGATATCGGAGCGTCGATTCCGGTCCGTCTCGACGACGGCGTCGATCTAAACGCGTACTACGCGCGGAACGATTTTCCGCCCGAAGATATCAAGCAAGGTCTCTCTTTTTTCCACGATACCGTCCGCGATGTAACCACAGGCCGGCAAATCACGGTGTTTTCAGGCGAGAGTCCGGATGTCGTCGCGCACGAGTTCGGTCACGCGGTGCTCGACAGCCTGAAGCCCGCGTTGTTCGAGCTCGCCTCGATCGAAGCCGCGGCGTTCCACGAGTCGTTCGGCGACATGAGCGCGATCCTTACGGCGCTGCAACTGCCATCGGTGCGCCAGGCGGTTCTCGAGGAAACTGACGGGAACCTGCGACGCAATTCGTCAGTGTCGCGCGTCGCCGAGCAGCTCGGCTTTGCGATCCGGCAGCGTAGTCCTGCCGCGGTTGATCGCGATAGCCTGCGCAACGCGGCAAACTCGTTTGTTTACGTGGACCCGCTGACGTTGCCATCCACGGGGCCCGCCACGCAGTTGACGCGCGCGGCTCATAACTTCTCCCGGGTGTTCACCGGTGCGTTTCTCGAGGCGCTTGGCGGCATGGTCGCTCGACTCGCCGCGCGTCCGCGCGTCGACGACGTCGAGCAGGCCAGCGCCGACATGGGGCGGATTCTCGCGCAGGGCGCCACGGCGGCACCCGTGAGCACGAAATTTTTTCAGTCGGTTGCCGAACAAATGGTTCTCGTCGATGCGAATCTGTTCGCTGGAAAATATGCAGAAGCGTTGACCACGGCATTCGTTCGGCGGGGACTCCTCCCGGTGCGTTCGCTCGCGGCGCCGGAGGCGGTTGCGGCCACGCCGGCGCGCGCCGCGGCGGCAGCGGCCCGGTTCTCGGCGGCGGCATCAGGCCGCGCACCGCGGGTGGCAGCCACGGACAAACCGGTCGAAGTCGCGATTGACGGTGCCGCAGTGGGGCTGTCGGTCAAGACGTTGTACGTCAACGCGCCACCGGTGGATGACATTAGCGCCCCTGCAGGCTCAATGATGGCGGGAGTTGCCGCGCGCGAAACCCTCGTGATCCCGCGCGTCACCGACGTGCAGGCGTTTGTTGAGGCGCTGATCGTTCGTGGAAGGGTCGCTCTGCCAGCCGAGGCGGGCCGCCGCCGCGGTCTGGTAGCCAGCCTCTCGAAGGCGCGGAAGCATGCGACGCATTATCTCAGCACGAGAGCGGATGAATCGCTCGAGCTGAGGCGCATCGCATTCGAGTGCTGCTGACCAGTGGTCACGGTACAATCTATAAAGAAGGTGTACCGTGACCAAATCCCGCAAGGCCAGTGACACCGGCAGGAGCCGGACTACCAGAACAAAAAGCACCGCCAGCAGGAAGAAGAGCAAACCTGCGGCGAAGACAAAGCCAAAGGTCGTGGCCACGGTAGCGTCGCGAACGTCCGCGACCGTAGACCAGCCTGCCTGTGATGACGAAGCCGCGTACGTCGAATCACTGGTCGCGACCGGTCAGGCTGCCAGACTCGATAAAGAGGGCAAGCTCCCCGCGGGCGCGACTCACAAAATCGTCGAGGACGAAGCGGGAAACGTCAAGGTGGTCCGGCGGCGCTTCTCGATCACGTAGTCGTGCCGGAATCCGTGTTAATGCATATCAAGTTTCCTGCAGCGGCAATCCGCCTGGTCGCCTTTACCGCACTTACAACGTTGGGAGTGGCCGGCGTGGCGGCGCAGGAAGAAGTGCTGCGTCCATTCGGCACACTCCGCGAGCAGGCGGCAATGCAGCAACAGTGGCTGCGTAAGCGCCTCGATACCTTCCTTCCGGCGCTCATGCGCAAGCACGGCATCGACATGTGGGTCGTGCCAATGCGCGAATATAACGAGGACCCGGTGTTCTCTGCGCTCGTCGCTCCGGACACCTTCGCGGCACGCCGTCGCACGATTTACGTGTTCTTCGACAAATGCGCATCGAGTGGCAAATCGCCGTCTGCCGACTGTGTTGAGCGTGTCGCGCTCGGCGGCACGTCTCAGGGCGGCGTGTACGAGGCTCGGCGCTCTACGAAAACGGCCGCGGCGAACGTCGGCCGCGGACAGCAGGCCGAGTTGTGGGGAGACGAACAGTGGCTCGCGCTGAAAGCGGTTGTCGAGGAGCGGAGTCCCCGGACCATCGGCATCGACCGGTCGACTGTCTTCGCGTTTTCTGACGGTTTGTCGAGCGGTGAGCTCAAGGGAATGAGCGCGGCGCTTGGTGAGAAATGGACGGCGAAGTTCCGCGATGCTGAAGGCCTGCCGCTCGACGTCATCACGGTGCGGCTTCCAGAAGAAGAAGCGTTCTTCGCGCGAATGCAGGAACTCGTCTGGTCGCTGACGCAGGAGATGTTCTCGTCAAGAACGATCAAACCAGGAACGACGCGGACGAGTGATCTGGCATGGTGGTGGCGGCAGCGAGTCAACGACCTCGGCCTTGGCACCTGGTTCCAGCCGACCGTCGACGTCCAGCGCAAGGGCATGGCCGAAGAGAGTCTCGGCGACAATCCTGTGATTGAACGAGGTGACGTGCTGCACTGTGATGTCGGCATCACGGTAGCCCGGCTCAATACCGACACGCAGCACCTGGCCTACGTGCTTCGCGACGGAGAAGTCGATGCGCCCGAGGGTCTGCGGAAGGCGCTCGCCAATGCCAACGCGCTTCAGGACATCACCATGGACGAGATCCGGCCGGGCCGAAGCGGCAACGAGATTCTGAGCGCGGCGCTCACGCGCATGAAGTCGCGCGGAATACAGGGCAGCTTGTATTCGCATCCGATTGGGCTCCACGGCCACGGCGCCGGCCCGCTCATCGGTTTGTGGGACTATCAAGACGGCGTGGTGGGCAGAGGCGATGCGAAGGTGATTCCAAGCATGTGGTTTTCGATCGAACTGCAGGCGACAACCCCGGTGCCGGAGTGGGCTGGACAACCAGTACGCATGGCCCAGGAAGAAGACGCGATCGTCGGCGCTGACGGAAAAATTCGCTGGGCGCTCCGTCGGCAGGATCGACTGTTCCTCGTGAAGTAGCCAAAACTTGGCAACTTCGCCGTCTTTTGGCATAGAGTACCCATTCCTCACGCTCGTTACCTCATCGTTCTCGGTCTCCTGTGTGTGTGCGTAGTTCCGGTTCGTGGTCAGCAGCCGGACTCGCCTGCCTTCGGCCTCATCTCTGGCGAAGCGATCTTCAATGCCGGTTGTGCCGATTGCCACGGTCCGAGAGGCGCCGGAGCCGATGACACGACCATTGGATTCGAGAAGCCGTCGACCTATCCGGACTTCACCGATTGCTCCACCACGACACCTGAACGCGATGTCGACTGGAGAGCAATCATCACGCAAGGCGGCCATGGCCGCGGTTTCTCGCGGATCATGCCGTCGTTCGTCGATGCGCTCACTGCCGAGCAGATTGACGCGGTGATCGGATACTTGCGCTCTCAATGCGACGACAAACGGTGGGCGCGCGCCGAGCTGAATCTGCCGCGTCCGTTGCGCACGGAAAAAGCGTTTCCGGAGAGCGAGACCGTACTGACGGTGGGTGCGACGACCGATCATGGGCCCGACTGGGACAGCGAGCTGGCGTATGAAAGGCGGCTCGGCGTCCGCGATCAGCTCGAGATCGCGATTCCGTTCAGCAGCATTCAGACGACCGACACCGAACGCGCCAGCGGTATCGGCGATGTTGCGGTGGGTCTGAAGCACGTTTTCCTGACCAGCCGCGACACGATCGTGAGCGGGTTCGGCGAGATCGTCTTCCCGACCGGCAACAGCGATCGCGGCCTGGGCACTGGCGTGACGACGTTCGGCTTTTTCGGTGCAATCGGGCAGATTCTTCCAGGGGAGTCGTTCGTGCAGGGGCAGATTGGGACCGATCAGCCGACGTCGACCGACAGCTCGCCTCGCACGTTTTATTGGCGGGTTGCGGGAGGCCGAACCTGGCGGCGGGAAAACGGTCTCGGCCGCCAGTGGTCGCCAATGCTCGAAGTTGTGAGCGAGCGCGGCTTTGAAGAGGGAGCGCGGTCCAACATTGATCTGGTACCGCAGTTTCAAGTGTCGCTGAATCGTCGACAGCACGTACGGGTCAACATCGGTTTGCAGTTGCCAGCGACCAATACCGCCGGGCGCTCAAAGCAACTGGTCTTCTATTTAATGTGGGATTGGTTCGACGGCGGCTTCCGTGAGGGATGGAAGTGAACCCGGCGAGTGCCGTGCTTGCGTGCGCCTCACTCGCGCTCTCGGCGGCGATCGCGGCGACCACCATCCGCGCAGCCGACTCGAAGCGCACGGCCGAGTTCCACACATCCGACCGCTGCGTCGCGTGTCACAACGGGATGCGCACGGCATCCGGCGAAGACATGTCGATCGGGGTCGACTGGCGAGCGAGCATGATGGCGAACTCGTCACGCGATCCGTACTGGCAGGCGAGTGTCCGCCGCGAAACCATCGATCATCCGAACGCCGCTGCGCAAATAGAAGACGACTGCGCGGTGTGTCACATGCCGATTGTGCGGTATGAAGCAAAGGTGCGCGGCGAGCGTGCTCGGATTTTCGCGCACTTTCCGTTCGACAGGAGTGACGACGATCGAATGAAGGCCGCTGATGGAGTGTCGTGCTCCGTGTGCCATCAGGTCAGCACCGAGAAGCTGGGGACTGCAGAGAGCTTCAACGGTGGATTCGTCGTGCAGCCGCCGGTGGATCCGGCCGCTCGGCCTGAGTACGGTCCCTACGAAGTGGATAAAGGGCACCGGCGGATCATGCTCAGCTCGACGGAGGGCTATCAGCCCACCCAGTCGAATCACATACGGCAATCGGAAATGTGCGCGACGTGCCACACATTGTTCACCACGGCGCTCGGGCCGGATGGTCGTGAGATCGGACGATTGCCCGAACAGGTGCCGTATCAGGAATGGCTGCACAGTGACTATCGCACTACCCAAAGCTGCCAGTCCTGTCACATGCCGCAGGTCGGCGAAGCGGTTCCGATCACGCGTGTGTTCGGTCGGCCGCGTGAGGGTGTCGCGCGGCATCTGTTCGTTGCGGCGAATTTCTTCATGCAGCGGATGCTGAACCGCTACCGCGAGACGCTTGATGTGGCGGCGCTGCCGCAGGAACTCACGGCCGCCGCCGATCGGACGGTCGACTACCTCGGCGCGCGCGCGGCCGCTGTACGACTCGGCGACCTGCGCGTCGAAGACGGCCGCTTGCGCGTCGATGTCGCGGTCGAAAATCTCGGTGGCCACAAGTTGCCCACCGCGTATCCCTCGCGGCGCGCGTGGCTTCACCTTGTCGTTCGCGATGGTGCGGGCCGGGTCGTGTTCGAGTCGGGTGCTCTGAACGCGGACGGATCAATCACGGGAAACGACAACGACGTCGCGGTACAGAAATTCGAGCTGCACTACACGGAAATCCGCAGCGCCGATCAAGTGCAAATTTATGAAAGCATCCTCGGCGATCCGAAGGGTGGGGTGACGACTGGTCTGCTGACCGCCGTCGGTTATTTGAAAGATAACCGGCTGCTGCCCCGCGGGTTCGATAAGCAGACCGCCGAATCGGACATTGCCGTCCACGGCGGCGCCGCCGACGATTCGGACTTCGCCGGCGGGCGAGATCAGATTCGATACTCAGTGCCGATCGCGAGCGCCGCGGGACCGTTTGGTGTCACCGTGGAGCTGCTCTATCAGCCCATTGGGTTCCGGTGGGCGATTAACTTGAAGCACTACAACACTGCTCCAGAGCCGCAGCGCTTCACGAGTTACTACGAGGCGATGGCCGCAGGATCAGCCGCCACGCTGGCCACCGCACAGGCTGCCGTCCGGTAACCTCACGTTCCGCCTGCGCACTTCCTCATCATTCGCTACGGCTTGATCACGGTAATGCTCGTTCCGTTGCTGCTCCCATCTGGATCGTGATTGCTCGCCGCCGCGTAGGCCAGTGAGCCGGTGATGTTGGTCACCGTAAACGTGACGCTGGCCCGGTTGCGACTCAAGTTACCGGTTTGAACGATGCATTGGCCCGCAGCGTTGGTCGTACACGAGCCGGATCCGGTGAGACCTCCGCTCCAGGTTCCAGTTACCGCCGCGCCGCTCAGTCCATTGTGGACCGAGTTGTGGACCGTTATCGTGACGGCCGCCTGCCAGGAGTTCTTGCTGCTTGCCGTGGTCGCGTCCAAATTCCCGACGTGAGACTGTTGCGGAGGCGGCGCCACCGGGGTCGTCGCCTCGCCCGTGTTGGAGTAGTCAGATGATCCGCCCGCATTGAATGCCCGGACCCGATAGGTATACGTCGTTCCTCCCGAAAGCCCGGTGTTGCTGAAACCAGTCGCCCCTGCTCCCACCTGACCGATCGGGTTGAACGTTGTGCAGCCACTGCCTTCGCAGCGTTCGATCTCGAATCCGGTTTCGTTGCTGGAGTTATCCGACCAGCTCAGGTTGATTTGACTCGCGGAGATCGGCGTTGCGACGAGATTACTGGGCGCCAACGGCGCAGGCGGAGGCGCCGGTGTGCCGAATGTACCGTCGATCACCAGCGCGAAAGGCTGGGGACCGTTCGGCACGTTGAAACCTCGCACCTCCACGGTCCAACTGCCGCTGGCTGCGGACTGCACATAGACGTTTTCCAGGTTGTTCGTGCGATCGGCGACGCCTGCAGGCTGTGACCAACCGCTCGCGAACACGTTCCCGAGGTATCGCGTGCCATCAGGTGCCGTCACGATCAGATCGAGATCGTTGACCAGGTTCTTCGAGGCGGACGTCGTCGACGGGTAATCGCTCCATGCAAGCGTGACCTTGAAGGGCGAGCCGTCTGTGGCGAGCGAGTATGTGTATGTCGCGCTGATGTTCGTGGTCACCGTCGGGCCGTCGACAAACTGACGGGTGCCGTCGGTGGCGGCAGCGAGATCGACTCGTCCCCACCCTTCATGACGGTTTGGAATCGGATTCGCGTTGTCGCTGAAGCCGTCGTTGTTCTCGTCGAGTAGATCGATCGCGGAGTTCACAAGTGTCGCTTTGACAAGGGCCGCGCTGGCCGAATGTCCCGCGGTCTTCTGATAGAAATCGCGAACGACCGCAGCACCGCCCGCGACCAGCGGGTTCGACATGGATGTGCCGCCCATGTACTTGTAGGACGAATTGAGCGGGAATCCCCATCCGTCATATTGATACGCGCCGTTCTGCGGGTTTGGGGATGCATCGTACTGTTGCTGGAATTTGTCCGCGTATCCTGACAGCACCCAGGTGCCAGGGGCCACGACATCGGGTTTGATGCGGCCATCATCGGCGGGACCGCGGCTGCTGAAGGCAGCCATTTGATCGGCATTCCCCGCGCTTGGATCGTCCTTGAGTGGGTTGGCGGGGTAGTCGAGCGGCCATCCGGCCCCGTATGTGAACAACGTGTTTTGCCCGCCTTGTGCCGCGCAGTTCGTGTAGGTCAGACCGGTATCGCAGGACCACTGTCCGGCCCGATCGTTTTCGCTCGCGCCAACACTGATGACGTTCTTCGCGGTTGCAGGGGAACCGATCGAGCCGGCGTCGATGATGCCATCACTGTTCCCATCGACGCCTGCATTGCCCGCCGAGAACGTGATGGCCATGTCGCGATGGCTCCAGACGAACTCGTCGGCGTTGAGGCTGTCGCTCGTGTACGAACCGGCCGCGTCGCTTCCCCAGGAATTGGAGTGGATGCGCGCGCCGCTGTTGTAGCCCTGGAGGAAAAGCTGGCGGATATCGGATGGAAGACCGACGAGGTAATAGCCGTCTGAAAGCCCGTAGAACGCTTTACAGAAGTTTGAAATGGTCGCCCAGTTTTCCACGGCCTGGAAGATGAGATGCGCCGCCGGAGCAGTACCGCGGCCTTCGCCGCTTGGACCGCCGGCGCCGAGTATCGATGTCGTCGTATGCGTCCCGTGCCCACTGTCGACGTCCGCGGCTCCGTCATTGGTGATACTCGAGAAACATCCACCGGCGGCACCGGGCCAGTTGAAGATCCCGGTGATGCGACCCGACGGAATGTCGATGAAAGCGGTCGCGGCCGTTCCATTACCGAGGCCGGTGTCGGCCACGGCGACCGTCTGCGTCGATCCGTCGAACCCGTGACTATTGGCGACCGTGGCACCCATAATTGCGCCGCCGCCGTATTCGTTGTTCTTCTTTCGCAGAAGCAGATTCTCGACGCTCGCGACGTCGAGCACGTGCGCGATCGCATCAAGCTGCGCCGACGTCGCGATCACTGCGAGCAACAATCCGTCGCGGTTCTGAATCAGGGCGCCAGTTGCGGCAATTGCCGCTTGTGCTGCCGCTGCGTCCGCGCCGAGTTCGATTCGGACCGTGTACGGTCGCGCCCCATTCCGTGTCACGTGGGGACCGAGTTTGTATGCGGGGTGGAACAGACCGACCCAAACCACGGATGCCAGCCGGCGGACCTGCGCCGCCTGTGGAGGCGTCATGCGGACCTTGAACGCGAAGTCGGGTACGTAATCAAGGATGTCGACGCCGGCGGCTGTGAGATCAGTTTTCCACGATTCGAGGACAGGCCCCTCGAATTGCACCAGGTAGTAGCCACGCTGGTTAGTCCCGTATCCCGCGATTGTCAGCCCGGGAGGAATATTTGGCTCCTCGCCACGCGTTGGCGTGAACGTGGTCGCCTTGAGGCGAATTGGAGATTGTCCTCGGCTCTGCGGCGGACCTTGTTGCGCAGTCAGCATGACCGTCGCGGTGGCGACCGCAAGAGCGGCGATCAGGGCACTCGGAAGGCGTTTGGGCACGAGGTTACTCCTGCTTGTTGGTTCAGGGACGAACCGCGGGACACACAAATCAGGTGCCGCTGCCTCGATGCCGCCTGTTTAAGGGATTTCGGTGATCAGTCGCTCAGAAGTCATTCAAAAGCGTGACTTTTGTTACGGTTCGGTCGGACAAAAGGCTCCAAAATCAGAAATTCCTCAGCGCTCTGACCGGGTCGATTCGCATGGCTCGGCGAGCTGGGACGGCGCACGCCAAAACGCCAACGATCATCAGCGCGACCGATACGGCAATCCATGTCACCGGATCGCTCGCTTCGACCCCGAAAAGGAGATTACGCACGAAGCGCACCGCCACCACGGCGCCTGCAAGCCCTAACACGCCGCCGACGGCGACGAGCCGCAGGCCGCGCAGGACGATCATGTGGAGAATCGATACAGGGCTGGCGCCCAGCGCGAGCCTGACGCCGATTTCGGTTGTTCGCTGACGCGTGGCGTATGCCATCACGCCGTACAGTCCCACAGCCGCGAGCAATAGCGCGATGCCACTGAGCCCGCCGACGAACTTCACCATCGTTCGCTCTGCGATCAGCGAGCGGCTGAATTCGTCTTCGAGCCGGCGCGGTCTCACGAGCGCGATGCGCGGGTCCACGTCGCTGATGGCTCGCCGCACCGCGGGCAGTAATGCCATGGGATCGCCTACGGTACGCACGTGCAGACTGACCGCGGCCTCGTAGTTCTGTGACAGCGGCAGGTAAAAGACGGGAAGTACCTGCCGGTCCGTCGTCCTGCGGTAAACCGTGTCGGGCACCACGCCTACGACGACGAGCGGTGTCGAAGCCTCGAGCGTTTTGCCGATGGGGTCGGCATTGGGCCACAAACG
>Ga0075418_10003287_pt1 | contig 18472 bp, 17 predicted proteins | sample SoiMetdeltSBSDD2_FD_81776 | JGI IMG/M metagenome (GOLD analysis project Ga0075418, IMG submission 81776) | Bulk soil microbial communities from a Populus tree surrounding site in Tennessee, USA - Soil MetaG P. deltoides SBSDD2 | ecosystem: Environmental > Terrestrial > Soil > Tree plantation... | reverse complement strand
TCGTTCGGGCTGCTAGCTCGGCTTCCAGTTAGGAACGGATACGCCCTCGCATTCTTGGACTCTTCCTCGAACACTCAGTTGCGACCTTGGGCCGTGAACGAAGGTACCTGAGAAACCTAAGTGCAGCTATCTTTGTGCGATCTTGACGAACTCGCCCAAGCCGGTGGATAACTAAAACGGGCCTCACCAGCGTAAATGGCTCGGTGGCGACGTTACTGACAAGGTGGTCGGCGGGACGACGTCTCATCTCGACGCTGCTGTTGCTCGGCCCCGTGCCACCGCGTTCGGTCTGGATGCCTATCCCGATGACTACACGAAGGCCGCGGCACTCATGCAATCACTGGCTCGTAATTACGGTTGCGTCCAGGGAAACAACGACCACCCTCACCATCATGGCAAGCATCTACGCGATCAGGAGGAATCGTGTCCGCTGACCGCACTCCACACGGATTCTGCAGCACATCTACTTCGGCAATTCGCGCAAGGTCGAGGTACGCCTGGACGACGACACCACCGTCCTCGTGCGCGAAAGCGCCGGCGCCCTTAGCCCTTCCAACGCCTACGATCGAGTCTGGCTTACCTTCCGCCCGAACGACGCAGCGATCCTCGCTTAACGAACAGGAGCACAACCATGTCCATCGACGAGAAACCCGTCGATGCACCAACCGAATTCGTTAACGGCGACGTGTCCTTCTGGTACCGATCGATCGGTCTGCCCGACCGGCGGCCGCCATTGCCGGGCGATCGCGACGCTGACGTGTGCATCGTCGGCGCCGGGTTCACGGGTCTGTGGACCGCCTACTACCTGAAGCAGGCGCAGCCCGATCTTCGGATCGTCCTGTTGGACCGCGAGTTCGCCGGCTTCGGCGCCTCGGGTCGCAACGGCGGTTGGCTGTCGGCCGAATTGGCAGGCAAACGCGATGCCTACGCCGCGACACACGGCCACCAGGGTGTCGTCGACCTCATGCGCGCCATGCGCGGCGCAGTCGACGAGGTCATCGCCGTCGCGAAGGGCGAGGGCATCGACGCCGACATCGCCAAGGACGGGCTGCTCCACGTCGCCCGCAACCGTGCTCAGCTGGGCCGGTTGCACGAATCCCTGCGGTACGAACAAGATTGGGGCGCGGGGCCGGAGGACTTCGTGGCGCTGAGCCGCGACGAGATGGACAGTCGTATCCGAGTCGCAGGCGCGCTCGGCGGCCTTTTCAGCCCCCACTGCGCCCGGGTTCAGCCTGCCAAACTGGTGCAGGGGCTGGCCCGCGTCGTCGAGGCCACCGGTGTGACGATCTTCGAGCAGACCGCGGTCAACCGGATCGAACAGGGTCGGGCGGTGACAGACCACGGCACCGTGCGCGCACCCATCGTCCTGCGTTGCCTGGAGGGATTCACCGCGAGTATCGAAGGCCAGCGGCGTAATTGGCTCCCGATGAACTCCTCGATGGTCGTCACCGCGCCGCTGCCGAAGGACGCGTATGACCAGATCGGCTGGCAGGACGCCGAACTGCTCGGCGACTACGCGCACGGCTACATGTACGCGCAGCGCACCGCGGACAACCGCATCGCTCTCGGCGGCCGTGGCATCCCGTACCGCTACGGATCGCGGATCGACGACCGAGGTGCCACGCAGCACTGGACAGTCGAAGCCTTGACGGCGTTGATGCACGACATGTTCCCAGCCACCACCGATGTGCCGATCGTGCATGCGTGGTGCGGCGTCCTTGGCGTGCCGCGGGACTGGACGGCCACCGTCGATCTCGACCGCAGCACGGGGCTGGGCACGGCGGGCGGCTACGTCGGCAGCGGGCTGACCACCACCAACCTTGCCGGTCGCACCCTCGCCGACTTGGTGCTCGAACGCGACACTGAGCTCACCCGTTTGTCCTGGGTTGGCCGCCATGTCAGGCGCTGGGAACCCGAGCCGCTGAGATGGCTTGGCGTGCAAAGCATGTATGTGTTGTACCGCATGGCCGACCGGCGGGAGACCGAGAAGAACCTCGCGCATACCAGCCGAATTGCACGCATAGCCAACATGATCACCGGGCGTTGAACCGGTGGCCGACCAAGAAGGACAACGAGTGTCTCTCGGCCCAGGCTCCCTGCGCGTCCTGCCGCGAGGATGGCGTGGCTCCTGGGTGGTCCGCGAGACCATCCGCAAGTCCTACATCACCGTCGACCACTAGCTCTACCTGGTTGCACGCGGTTCCAAGAATCCGCCAAGGCATCGGTCTCAAGGTTGGGATCGGTAGAGACGCTGGAGGGTCTGTGCTCAATCGCATTGGCAACGCCAACGGGGTGGCGGTTCACGAAAGGACGCAACCATGAACCGGATTTCGCGATTAACGACGACCGTGCTGGTGTCCGGCGGTTTGGGCCTGGCCAGTTTGGGGCTCGGTGCAGGTATCGCCCACGCCGGCGGCCCCTATCAGTGGTGTCCTGGGGATGAGGCTGGGGGCTATGGCGGCGGGTTCAACACGCCCGCGGACGCGCGGCCGAATTGGGACTGGAACGTCTGCCATACCTATCACTACGTCAATCCTGGGCAGGGCAACGTTTCTTCCACTGTTTGGGACGGCGACAATCCCCCGCCTCCGTACCCGTGGCAGGCCCCCAACATGTGCTGGTCTCTGTTCATTCCGCGGCCATGCGGGCCGAATGGCTACTGAGAAGCTACGGCCAGGTGCTCGTGAGAGGTTGGTAGCGAAGAGCGACCGCCGGGGGCAGCGGTCGGGCGTCATTGACCGTTATCGCGTCGAGGATCAGGGCGACGTAGCGTCGCCAGCCATCACCGGTTGAATCCATTGTGGAGAGCACGCTGTAAAGCATCGCGATGAGGCGCGGCAGGTCGTCGGCGACCAGATCGGCTCGGACGAGGCCCGCCTCCTGGGCTCGGTCGGCGAGTTCGGTGAGCACGTCATACATCGGGGTCGAAATGTCCATGGTGAGCGATCCGGCCCTGCGCGCCGCGGTCAAGAGGTGGTGTTCGCGTGCGCCGAGCGATATCGCTGCCTCGATCAGCTGGGCGAGGCCCTGCAGCGGGTCGGTGGCGCGGCGCGCATCCTCGATGGTGGGAGTCAGATCCTCCGCGATGCTCTGCTCGAGCGCGGCGCTGATCAGGTCGGCCTTCGTCGGAAACCTTCGGTACAGCGTCCGTTCGCCGACACCGGCACGACGAGCGATGGCCTCCACCGGCGCCTCCGGCCCTAGTTCGCCGTAGGCCTCGCGCGCGGCGCGCAGAATGCGCTCGGCGTTGCGCGCCGCATCCGCTCGCAACGGCCGGTCGGCCACCGCAGTCATCCTGACAGCGTAACTGACGGTTGACTGCCACTTTGTCGGGATCTAGGCTCGACTAATTGACAGGCACCTGACACTTATGGGGAAACGCCGGTGATTCCAACGACTTCCGATGCCAAATCTGAGACGCCCCTTCTCGTCATTCCCGCGGAGCGCGCGGCAAGCTGCCCGCTGCACCCTCCGGCGGAGTTCGCGAAGTGGCGGGAGGAACCCGGCTTGCGACGGGCGATGTATCAGGGGCAGCCCACGTGGGTGGTGAGCCGCTACCACGACATCAGAGCCGCGCTGGTCGATCCGCGCCTGTCCGCAGAAACCATCCCGGCGTCGATCATGCCGGCGACAGCAGATGGCGAGACGCCGGCGATGTTCGCGCGGATCGACGACCCCGAGCACCATCGCTTGCGACGCATGATGACCCGCGACTTCACGTTTCGACGAGCCGACAGTATGCGCCCGCAGATTCAAGGAATTGTCGACCGCTATCTCGACGAAATGATCGACAACGGCCCGCCTTCCGACCTCGTGCGCGACTTCGCTTTGCCTGTGCCGTCACTCGTGATTGCACTTTTACTCGGTGTGCCGTCGGACGATCTCGAGTACTTCCATCGCAACACCACGGTCTCCCTCGATACCAGGTCGTCCGACGAACAAAAGGCGCAGGCGTTCGGAGCGATGTGCACCTATATACGGGAGTTGGTCGACCTCAAGGAGCACAACCCGGGCGACGACTTGATGAGCCGGCTTGCCACCGAGTACGTGGCAACCGGCCAGCTCACCCGTGAGACCGCAGCGGTCACGGGCGCGATCATGATGCAGGCGGGCCACGAGACCACCGCGAACATGATCGCACTGGGAGCGGTTGCGCTGGTGCAGCATCGCGATGTGTTCGAGCGACTCGGACAGACCGATGACCAGGCCGTCATCGCGAACGCCGTCGAAGAGCTCATGCGCTACCTCACCATCGTGCACAGCCAGGTGGATCGTCTGGCTTCCGAAGACCTCACGATTGGCGGCCAGTTGGTTCACGCTGGCGACCTACTCGTGATGAACCTGCCCGCGGGAAACTGGGATCCCGACTTCGTCGATGACCCCGAAACCCTCGACATCGACCGAAACACCCGCGGACACGTGGGTTTCGGCTACGGGGTGCATCAGTGCATCGGGCAGAATCTCGCGCGAGTCGAAATGCAGATCGCGTTCGCGACGCTGGCGCGGCGCCTGCCTGGGCTCCGACTGAACGCTGCTCTGGACATGCTCCAGTTCAAGGGCGAATCGGGCATCTACGGGATGAAGGAGTTGCCCGTCACGTGGTGACATCCAGGACCGCGCGCAGCTTCCAAGAATTCGCCAAGGACGTCGACGCAACCTTTTCGTGACCGGGCCACTACTGGACACCGGGAACGGAAGGAAAGCGATGAAGCTCACGAAACTGCCGTTCGCGGGGTTGGCAACAGCTGCGTTGGTATCTGGTGGCCTGGGTCTAGCTGGTTTCGGGCTGGCCGCGGGTACCGCCCAGGCCCAGCCGGCCCCGATGGTGTGCCAAGATCCGAACTCGCCGCCGGGTCCCCAAAACTTCTGCACCTATCAGTGGTGTCCGGGCTCACCGGTAATGCGGAACATGCCTAACTGGGACATGAACGTGTGCCATCCGTGGTACTTCGACCCGAACAGTCCTCTGACCAATTCGACAATCATCGAAGGGTTTCCTGACCCTCCTCCGCCGCGCTTTTACGGCCCGTGCCCGCCCTTGGCGTTCTTGTGTCCGTAATCGCTATTGCCGCATGTGGGATGCGCCGCCGATGTACCACACCTGACCGTTGATCCATTCGGCGTCATCCGATAGGAGGAAGGCGGTAATCGCGGCGAGGTCGCTCGGTTTCCCAAGGCGCGTGACCTTCGCGGCCATCAGGAACATCTGTTGGATCTGTTGGTCGTTCTGCCGCTCCTGCGTCTCCCCCATCACCAGCCCCGGCATCACTCCGTTGCACCGGATGCCCTGCTTGCCCCAGTTGTTGGCGACGTGGCGAGTGAGGTGGTTGACGGCTGCCTTGGAGGCGCAGTAGGCGACGTGACTGGGGTCGCTGCCCAGTGAGCCGCCCGAGGACGTGTTGACGATGTTGCCGCCGCCGCGCTCGAGCAAGTGCGGTAAGACTGCACGGATCGTGCGGACGTAGCCGAGCAGGTTAACGTCGAGCGTGCGATGCCAGACATCGAAACCGGTGTCCAGCAACGTCTTATCGCGGCCCAGGTTGTTCTCGGACAGGTCGGCGCCGACGTTGTGCAGCCCGTGGACCGCGCCGAACTCGGCAATGGTCGCGTCGACGAGACGTTGCACCGATGCCTCGTCGGCGAGGTCGAACTCGACGGCGACGGCTCGTCCGCCCGACCGCACGATGTCATCAACGGTGGCCTTGGCACCGCCGATGTGGATGTCACCGACGACGACCGAGGCACCTTCCTCGGCGAGCCGCTTGGCGGTGCCCGCGCCGATGCCGGTGGCTCCGCCGGCGATGACGAAGCTCTTGCCGTCCAATCCGTTCATCGCGAGATCTTGTCGAGGGGGTTGGAGCGTTCGAGCATGCCGTAGGTTTCTTCGCCGTCCCACCGATACCGCACTCCAGCCTGTTGCAACGCCGGAAAGTCCGGTATCTCGTTCTTCATCGCGTGTACCGAGTACGTGTCGTCGTTGTGGTGGATGTCGTGGGTCGAGAACACCGTCTCGCCCTCGATTTGGACTGTGCCGCTGTTAGTTTCGAGAACCAGTGACACATCCTCGCCCAGCGCCTGCAATCGGGTCAGCCACGGCGCCTGCACCACCGTGGCGGGAATCAACGCGCCGTCACCGGTGAAGAGGTAGCCCTCGTTGAACGTCGGTTGCCCGTCGGGCCGCGGCGGATAGGCGATGTAGCCGAACGCCTTCCCGCTGGGAAACACCGCGGATTGCCAGCAGTGACCCCAGAACCCGGCGAGCCTGCGCACGCCTTGACGGCGGATCCGCAGGCCGCTGCCGGTGAATTGTTGTGCGTCGCCGTTGTCGACGGTGACCGAGCCGACCGCGCGGAACAATTGCTCATACCGCGGTCCACCCATCAGGTCGCCCTCGACGGACGTTTTCAATTGCGTCCCGGCGTCGGCCTGCAACGCGCCCTGCACCCACGGCGGCACAGCCATCGTCGCCTTGACCTCGAACGCGACGTCAACCAGAGGGCCATCCGTGCGGCCCGCCACGAGATCGGCCGATGATGTCTGCACCGCCTTACCGTCGTAGCTCATCGTCCAGGTGTCGAATGGCTTGAGGCACCGAAAGACCAGCCCGCCCGCACCAAGCTCGGTCGGCTGACCACCGGGACCTTCAGCAGGCAATGTCGGGCCGTTGCCCCGCAGCCGGTACACCCGTCCATCCGGAAAGGCGACGTTGACCTGAATGTCGTGGTTGTCCCAATTGGCGGCCACAGCCTCGATTCCGATGCGCGGCAAGCCAATCTCGCCACGATCGTCCACCGTCCAGAAACTCACCGAATCCCGCATCTCCGGGTTGTCTGGGCGCTCTGCGAACACATACTCCCGCGACGGGTTGATGCCGCCGGTCAGATCAATCGACATGAACGTCCTTCTCTAAGCGGATTGATGGGCGGTCCAGCGGACCGCGTGGTCGACGTAGGTGGCGAATCGCGTGCGCACCGCATCCAATTCGATGCCGAATTCGACCGGGTCGGCGTGCGAGCTGGGCTCGCGCTCTGCAGCGGCCCGAGTCCACCAGCTCTGCATCCGGCTTTCGAATTCGTCACCGACCGGCTCACCCAGCCACGCGTACAAACCCTTGACCTCGCCGATCGGGTCCGCCTGCATGGCGCGAAAGTCGATGTCGTAGAACCGGTCATCGGCACCGTTGGCCCGGAACCGCAGCGCCCGATCCATTCCCAGCGACCAGTGCTCGACGTTGAGTCGCCCGATGTAGCGGCGGTCGATGTCGTCGGTGAACGATCCGATGATGTCGGCGTACAGGTCTGCCACCGACAGGATGACATCGGTCGGGTCCCGATGTGTCATCACGTATTTCGCATCCGGAAAGGCGGAGTGCACGGCGCCGAGCCACAGCACGTGAGAGGGACACTTGAGCCGCCACGGTTTCGCCGGTTCGCCCCACTGCAGCAGCTTCATCACCCGTTTCTGGTAGCTCAGCGTGCTTTCGAGATCCGCCTTCTCGATGAGCCATTCCGAGTAGCTGGGGACCTGCGCGAAGGACTGGAACAGATGGGACTTGAAGTCCAGCGCCATCAGCTCGTGACACTCCATCGGACCGTGGGTGTCGGTCGGCACGTGATAACGCGTGCCGATCATTTCGCCCTTGTCCGGCGGAACCCGCGGATCGACGCCCTGCACCGTGGAGGGCGGCGGGCACGGCTGGGACGACTCCCACTTCCGCAAGTACCGCACGCCGGGGTCCTGGGCGAGCAGCATCGACAGCGCCGTCGAACCGGTGCGGGGTAACCCGAGCCCGATCAGCGGCGCGGCGATCGGAAGCTCGTCGATCTCGGGGTGCCGGCGGAACCAGTTCTCCACCTGCAGCCGCTGACCCAGATAGCCGATGATGCGCTGATAGATGAACGCCTCACCGCGGCCGTTGAGCCGCGCCTCCGCGCCCAAGGACTTCAGTAGGAGGCCCAGACCCTCGCGGTACGAGGGCTCCCCGAAGTCACTCAGTCCGGTCTGGCTGGCAGCTGCGTCTTCAACCTCGTTGACACTGAGCATGTTTCAGTTCATCCACTGCCCGCCGGCCACGTCGATCGTTTGACCGCACAGATAATCGGCGGCTTCGGTGGCAAGGAAGGCGACCACGTTGGCGGCCTCCTCCGGCAACGAGGCGCGGCCCAGCTGCACCTGTTGAGTAATCGCCTCGGCGACCGCGCCGCGACCGGCTCGGTCTTGATCGTTCTGCGGGTTCAACATGTAGCGCTTCATGTCCGGCTTGAGCATGATGCCCGGCGCCACGCCCAGCACGTTGACGCCGCGCAGTGCGACCTCATGAGCGAGATTGCGGGTAAATCCGATGACACCAGATTTGCAGGCGTTGTAGACGACCAGCCCCCGCTGCTGGATGCGGCCACCGACCGAGCCGATGTTGATGATCTTGCCCGACCCTTGGGGCAGAAGGAATTCCAGCGCGGCATGGGCGCCGTACATCATCATGGTGAGGCTGCCAAGGACGGTGTAGTCGATGTCTTCTTTGGTCTGCTTCTCGAAGGGCCCGGCCTTCACCATCACGGGGTTGTTGACCATGATGTCCAGGCCACCGAGCTCGCCGTGCGCCTCGCGCACCGCGTCGTGCACCTGGTCCCAGTCGGACATATCGGCTCTCACCGGGTAGGCATTGACACCCCAGCGTTGCTCGATCTCCTTGGCGCGTCGCTCGACCTTTTCCAGGGTGCGACCGATCAACGCCACGTCTGCGCCCAGGCCTGCGAGGCGATTGGCGATGGCTTGACCCAAACCGTCGCCGCCGGCCCCCGTCACGAACGCCCGCTTCCCCGACAGGTCCATCAACTCGGTCACGCGCTTGCCGACGATGTGCTCGGGCAATCGGTCGAACCCCAGCACCTGCGCCCAGTCCTGGTCCTCCTGCACGGTCACGTGCTTCTCCTCTCACGCCTGCGACGCGATGGCTTGGCCATATCAGCCGGGCATCCGTCGAGCTCAGATACGAGACTAGGACTGCGTGCGACCTGCGCGGTAATACCAATTGCGACGTTCAGTCATGCCACATATTTATGGCTGGTATATCTGGGCGGCGATGGACACTCACCGGTTGAAGTACTTCCTGCGGATCGCCGAGGAGGGCTCGATCACGCGGGCAGCCGCTGCGCTGGGCGTCGCTCAACCGGCGTTGAGCCGCCAGATTCGCCTGCTCGAGGAGGACCTCGGCGTCAGCCTTTTTCGCCGAACCCGCAGGGGAGTGCAGCTGACCGATGAGGGCGAGCGTTTGCGCGCCTCGACGGCGGCGCCATTGCGGCAGCTCGAACTCGCTGTGCAGTACGCCGGATCACCCGTGGCGAAGATCGAGCGCGGCGTTCGGCTGGGCCTGCCGGAGACGACGGTCGACGTGCTCGCCGCGCCACTCATAACCAGCTTGTCGACGGTGTTCTCGAACCTCACGTTCTCGGTCACCGCGGGGACCACCGCCGCACTCGTCGACGCGATGCTCAAAGGGGCGGTCGACGTCGCGCTGATCAACCCGGTGCCCGATGACCGCGTTTTCTATCGCGACCTCGTCGCCGAGGATCTGGTTGTCGTCGGCGGCCCTGCCTGCGACCTCGACACCGGTCGCGCTCTGACGTTCATCGAACTCGTCGCGTTACCGCTTGTGATTCCGCGCTCCCACGCCGGTATCGGCACTCTGCTCGAAAACGCCGCGCTGCGAGTCAAAGTCAACATCGGCTACCGGGTCACCACCGATTCGCTTCAAGTCACCAAGCGGCTCATCGAAGCCGGCCTGGTGTACGGCGTACTACCGCTGTCGGCCTGTGGCCGCGAGATCGAGCGAGGCCAGATGCGTTATGCCCCGCTACGCGAGCCCACGCTCACCCAGCATCTCGGTGTGGCCGCGACGTCGCAGCTGGAGTTGCCGCGGGAGTTCACGGTGAAGTTGGGCAACACACTGCGCGAAGAGGCCGCGCGGCTGATCAAGGCTGGCCATTGGCAGGCGCAGTTGCTCTCGCCGCAGGCATGGGATCCACACCGCGCATAGCTTCAGAACGCTTCCTCGTCGAGTTCCATCGCGGCCAGGCTCTGCGATTCGACGGCAATCCGATCGGCGGCCAGGCGGGGCAACACCGTCTCGGCGAAAAGCACTGCCGCAGCGATCTTTCCGCGGCAGAAGGCGCCGTCGCGCTCGGATGCCCCCGCGTCGAGTGCGACCTCGGCATGCCACAACAACAGCCAGCCGATCAGCAGGTCGGCGACCGACAGCAGGAACGGCACTGCCCGCAATCCCACGCGGTAGACCTCAGTTGGCTGCTCACCGGCGGCACTCGCGTATCCCATTAGCGTCGTATGCATTCCGCGGACGTCGCAAGTTGAATTCACGGTCACGCACATTTGCTTTGTAGTGGCTCATCGGCAGCCTTTCGCCGTCCTTCGCGCAAATTGACGAAACTGTCACGGCCATTCCGCTGTCCGGCCAGCGAAAGCAGTACAGACTGAAAAGGTCCGGGGGAGGCAGTATTGGGCGAAAGAAGCGAGCGCACCACCCGCGTATCACGGGCCTCGACGGAGCTGAACCAGCAGTTGCGAGATGCCCGCGAGCAGTCAGCGGCGAGCCGCGAGATCCTCGCCGCTCTGGGGCGTGCCGACGCCGACCCCGAGGCCATCCTCGACACCATCCTGGAGCGCGCCGCGCATCTCTGCCGTGCACAGGCCGCAACGCTCTACATCCCTGAAGGGGACGTGTTTCGGCTGTCTCGCGATACCGGCAAGATCCCCGAGGAGTTTCGCAAGCTCCTGCTGGACCAACCGCTTGCCAGAAACCGGTCGTCCACCGTCGGTCGCGCGGCCGAAGAGATGCGCACCATTCAGATTCCGGACGTGTTCAAAGACGCGGAGTATCTACGCCTCGACCTCCAGAGTCTCGCCGGGTTCCGCACACTGTTGTCCACGCCGATGATGCTGCAAAACGAGGTCGTCGGCGTGCTGTCCATGTGGCGCACCAACGTCAAGCCCTTCAACGCCCGGGAGTGCGAGCTCCTCGAGGAGTTCGCCGTTCAGGGCGCGATCGTCATGCGACAGGACGCGCTGAGGCGCGCACTGAAGAGCAAGCTCAAGCAGCTGGAAGCCCTCCGCGAGGTGGGCGACGCCGTCGGCTCGACGCTCGACCTCGACGAGGTACTGGACCAGATCGTCAGCAACGCCGTGCGGCTCACCGGAACCGACGGCGGATCCATCATGGAGTACGACGAGTCGAGCGATTCGTTCCACGTCCGTGCCGCTGCCGGAAGCAGCCCCGACCTTCTGAAGCGGCTGCGGGCGATCACGATTGACCGCGAGACGACGCTGGTCGGACGCGCCGCAACCGACCACCAGACAGTTGAGGTCCCGGACCTGGCCGCCAAGACCGAGCTCGATCCCCACCTCGACGCGTTGTTCCGGGACGGCTGGCGGTCGGTGCTCGCGGTTCCGATTCTGCGCGGCGAGCGGATCCTGGGCGCCCTGGTGATCCGCCGTCGCAGCACGGGCTCCTTCGGACCGCATGTCGAACTGCTCGAGACGTTCGCCGGACAGTCGGCCCTCGCCATCGTCAACGCGCGCTTGTTCGGGGAGTTGCAGACCAAGACCAGCGAGCTCGAGATCGCCAGCCAGCACAAGTCAGAGTTCCTGGCCAGCATGTCCCATGAGCTGAGGACCCCGCTCAACGCGGTGATCGGCTTCTCGGAGGTGCTGCTGGATCGGATGTTCGGCGAGATCAACGAGCGTCAGGAGGATTACCTGCGCGACATCTGGAACTCCGGCAAGCACCTACTGGAGCTCGTCAACGACATTCTCGACCTATCGAAGGTTGAAGCGGGCCAAATGGTGCTCGAGCCAAGCACATTCAGCGTCAGCAGTGCCCTTGATTACTGCCGGGCGATGCTCCGCGAGCGCGCGACGTCGCACGCCATCACCATCGGCGTCGAGGTCGCCGACGGGATCGACACGATCGAGTCCGACGAGTTGCTGTTCAAACGCGTCGTGCTCAACCTGCTGTCCAACGCCGTCAAGTTCACACCAGACAAGGGCACCGTGACTGTCCGCGCCTACGGCGAGGGGACCGACCTGTTGGTGACGGTGACCGACACCGGCATCGGGGTACCGGCAGAAGACCAGGAACGAATCTTCGAGTCCTTCCAGCAGGGCCGCCGCGGCGCACCAAAAGAGGAGGGCACCGGGCTCGGACTGACGCTCTCCCGTCGCATCGTCTGGTTGTTCGGCGGCCGAATGTGGCTGGAGAGCACGCCCGGTAAGGGAAGCACGTTCGGCTTCTCTGTTCCGGGCATGCTGCGGCCCGCGCCCGAGCCGCATGTGTCCAGACACCTGCCGGTTGTCCTTCTCGTCGATGACGACCGGGCATCCCTCGATCTCAACTCGGCCTATCTTGATGGTTCACCGATACGCGTAACGCGGGCCATGGACGGCGTCGAAGCTCTCGAGTTGGCACGCAAAGAACTGCCCGCCGCCGTGGTGCTGGAGATCGGGCTGCCACGACTCGATGGTTGGCAGGTGCTGACCGAGCTCAAGGCGGATCCCGCCACCGCCACTATCCCGGTGGTCATCGCAACAGACGTCGACGATCGGGCCCGCGGTCTGGCTCTAGGCGCAAAAGTGTATCTGCGCAAGCCAATTCGCCGCGAGGAGCTCGTGGATGCGCTGCAGCAGGTAGGTGTGCTGTGACGCCCGCGCGAATCCTCGTCGTGGAGGATAACCTGTTGAATCTCAAGCTGGTTCGCGACGTGCTCACGTTCGCCAGCTATGACGTCATCGAGGCGCAGTCGGGTGAGGAAGCTCTGCGCGCCGCCAAGGAGACTCCCCCGGATCTGGTGTTGATGGACCTCCAGCTGCCTGGTATCGACGGAACAGAGACGCTTCATAGGTTGCGCGAGAGCACGCTCGGCTCGGATGTGCCGGTTGTCGCCGTGACGGCCCTCGCGATGGCCGAGGACAAGGAGCGGGCAGCTCGCGCCGGCTTCGACGGCTACATCGAGAAGCCGATCAGCGCGCGAGCACTGCCCGGTCAGATCGAAGCTTTTCTCAACGGACGGGCCACCTGATGGACATCAAGGCGATCGTCCTGGCCGTCGACGATCAGCCGACCAATTTGAGGCTGCTCGACGCGGTTCTCACGCCCCGCGGCCACCGGGTCGTGACGGCGGCATCGGGTGCTGAAGCACTGGCGCTGCTGGAGACCGAGGACATCGACATCGTGCTGCTCGACATTTTGATGCCGGAGATGGACGGCTACGAGGTCTGCCGGAGGATACGCTCCACTCCCGCAACGGAATTCCTGCCCGTCGTGATGATCACCGCCAGTGGAGCCGAACAACGGCTGGCCGCCCTCGAGGCGGGCGCCGACGACTTCGTCACCAAACCCTTCGACAAGAGCGAGCTACTCGCGCGCGTGGCGTCGCTGGCGCGGATCAAGCAATACCACGACACCATCCGGCGTCAGGCTGACGAACTGGCGGCCTGGAATACCGAACTCGAATCGCGCGTCACCCAACAGGTTGCCGAGTTGGAGCGCACCAATCGGCTACGCCACTTCCTGTCGCCACAGCTGGCCGATCTCGTCGTCGGCGAAGAGAACATGCTGAACAGCCATCGCCGCGAAATCGTCGTCCTGTTCACCGATCTCAGAGGCTTCACGTCGTTCGCGGAAACCAGCGAGCCAGAGGAGGTGATGGGGGTACTCGGGGAGTATCACCATGCCATCGGGGCTCTCATCCATGCATACGGAGGCACGCTCGAACGGTTCACGGGCGACGGGATCATGGTGTTCTTCAACGACCCAATCGAATGCGACGATGCCGCGGAGCGTGCCGTGCGAACGGCGCTGGAGATCCGGGACGCCGTCACCGACCTTGCCGCTCGCTGGCGTCGTAAGGGCTACGACCTGCCCGTGGGAATCGGTATCGCCCAAGGTTATGCGACGCTCGGGCGGATCGGCTTCGAGGGCCGATTCGACTATGCCGCCATCGGCAGCGTCACCAATCTGGCAGCCCGGCTGTGTTCGGACGCCGGTCCGTGGCAGGTGTTGGTCACCGACCGCGTACTCGCTGCCACCGAGCACCTAGCCATCGCAGAAGAAGTCGGCGACATACAGCCCAAGGGATTCAGCCGCACGGTGCGGGTCCACAACATCAGCGGGCTCAAAGAAGAGTAGGTAGGCAGATGACACAACTAGAGGCACCCACCCAGACGGGCCGCAAACTGTCGCAGCTCGACGATGCGGAGCGCTATCGCTGCTTTGATGAACTGCAGCTGACGATGCCGGATGTCTGGGAGTCCATGAGGCGCGACATGGAGGACGAATCGGTCGTCGTGGTCCCGTCGATCAGCATCGAACGCACCACACCCGGCAGCGGCACCATCATGCAGGCGATGGAGGAACGCGCGCTGTTCCTCTTGCTGCTGCTCCGCCAGCCGCGGCTGCGGATGATCTACGTGACCTCGCAGCCGGTGTCCGAAGCGATCATCGAGTACTACCTCGGGTTGCTTCCCGGCGTGATTCCCAGCCATGCCCGCGCCCGGCTCACCCTGGTGCCGGTCGGCGATGCGTCAGGCGTTTCGCTCAGCTCGAAACTCCTTGCGCGGCCCCGACTTCTCCGCGAAATCCGGTCGCTGATTCCCAACGCATCGCGCAGCCACCTCATCCCGTACAACACCACACCGCTCGAGCGCGATGTCGCCCTGAGCCTGAAGATCCCGATGTACGGCGCGGATCCCCGGCTCGAGGACCTCGGCAGCAAGACCGGCTGCCGCAGGATGTTCGAGGAGCTCGGGGTGCGCTGTCCGGTCGGGGCCGAGGACCTTCACTCGGTGGATGAGATCGTCGCGGGCGTGCAAAGCATGCGCGCGCGGCGGCCGTCGCTGCACCAGGCAATCGTGAAACTCAACGAAGGCGTCTCCGGGGCAGGCAACGCGATGGTGTATCTGAGCGACCTGCCGGCCCCTGACTCGCCCGACGAGGCGGCCGTCATTCGGGACCGCGTGCTGAGCTTGCAACCGGAGTCGGAAAAGCTCTCGGTAGCGGAATATCTGGCCGCGTTCGAAAAACACGGCGGCATCGTCGAAGAGCGGATCACCGGGGAGAAACTGGAAAGTCCGAGCGTCCAGATGCGGGCGTTGCCCGACGGCACCGTCGAACTGCTGTCAACCCACGACCAGCTTCTCGGCGGCGCGAGCGGCCAGAAGTACCTCGGCTGCGTGTTCCCGGCCGATCCGGACTACGCAGCGGCAATCGCGGAACCCGCCATGGTGGTCGGCAGACGGCTCGCAGAGCTCGGTGCGCTCGGCAGGTTCGCTGTGGATTTCGTTGTGGTGCAGGACAACACCGGCGCGTGGACGCCGTATGCGATCGAGTTGAACCTCCGCAAGGGTGGGACCACCCATCCATTCCTCACCCTGCAATTCCTCACCGATGGCACCTACGACGGCGAGCGCGGCGTGTTCCTGACCCCCAGCGGCAGCACCAAGTACTTGATCGCCACCGATCACTTCGAGGACGACCGGCTCAAGTCACTGACCGTGCGGGAATTGTTCGATGTCGTCGTGCGGCACGGCCTGCATTTCGATCAGGCCCGGCGCACGGGCGTGGTGTTCCACATGATCAGCTGCCTGACCGAGTGCGGTCGGGTCGGCCTGACCGCCGTCGGGGACACCCCCGAGGACGCCACGCGGCTGTACGAGAAGGCGCAGTCCGTCGTCCTGCAGGAGGCCGAACAGGCGCTCGAGGAAGGCAGCGTCGTCGGCTGAGACCTAGAGCCGACCTGCCGCGAACTCCGCGGCCTGGTTGGTCATGCCGTTCATGCCGTACAGGGCGTGCGAGATGCTGGGGCCACCCGCCGGCGCGCCGTTGCAGATCGTGTCGTCGGGAATGCACAGGTCGATTGTCTTCGGCACGTATAGCGGGCCGATCACTACCGGCGGCGCGCCGCCGTCGCGCATGAACTGATCGGAGGGCCTGCCGAGCAGGACGACGGCCGCGACGTGGTCTGCCACCGAAGGCGGCATCGGATTCGGTACGGAGGACCGGAACTCGGCCGGGACGGCGTCCGGAATGGTCGCCGAGGTCACGAAACCCGCGACGACGGCACCCTGGGAATATCCGCCGACGACGATTCTGGTGTTGGGGCAGTTCGCCGCCGTCGCCTCCACATGAGCGCCGGCGTCCCTTATCCCGTCGACGACCGTTCTCGCGATCCCCATGCGATCGCCGAAATCGCTGCTGGCGGCGTAGTTGACCGGATACACGTCCATCGATCTGGTGCCGATCTGGGAGCGCAACGCGTCGACGAACGCCTGGCCAACCCCACCGACCCCGGGTGGTTCACTGGTGCCGCGGGCGAACACCACCTCGACGTCGGGGCATGGCTGAGCGGATGCGAATGGGAGAGGTGCGCACAACAGCGTCGCCCAGGATGTCACGACCACTGCACCAAAAAAACGAGCGATTCGGGGACCGGTCATTAGCGAACTCCTTGACCCGCGGATGGCGGTTGACTGCCGCCGCCGGTTGACCATGTACCCGGATGTTTGCCGGGCAAAACGCTCGTAGGACGGCCACGGCGTCTGATAAACGTAGAGGCCATGGCCGAAGCCGGGTTCTGGATCGCGTGGGGTCTACCAACGCAGGGACGCGAAAAACAAGCACTTGACCTGCTCCACGAGAGCCGGGGCTACCTCGCTGGTCTCGCGCAAGACCGGCAGATCGAGCGTTTCGACATCGCCATCCTCAAGCCACAGACCACAGAGTTGGGCGGCTTCATCCTGATTCAGGGCACGCAGTCGCAGATCGACTCGTTACGCCGTAGCGACGACTTTCAGGTCTGGGTCAACCGGGTGCAGCTGGTTGCCGACCGGGTCGGGATGGTGGACGCCTGGGTCGGCGAGGGCCTCAGCGAGGCGACCGGCCTGTACGAGCAGGCGCTCCGAAAGGCCGGCCTCTCCCCGTAGCGAGCGGGGTAGCTCAACCGACATCGGCCCTTCCAAAAGCCCAACAAGATCAAAACCACAGCGACGCCTGTGATTCATGAGTCATTTGTCCCTTTTGCTGTGCGCTTCGTCTCCATTCGATTTAATGACCTCACATCGCAAATTGACGGGGGAGTTGCTTTTTGGAGGGACAACATGGGAGCCGCAACCTATATCGGTCGCGTCGGGGGGCTCGCAGTCGCGTTGGGCGTCGGGACGGCCATCGCCACCGGGTATGGCGTCGCATCGGCCGACGACACCGCGTCGAACCCGCCGCCGTCTGATACGACCAGCGGGTCGACCGGCACCACAACCAACACCACCACGACAACCACCAACACACAGACCTCGACGGAACCGTCGACCACACCGGTCACCACAGACCCGGACCCGGACACCACGCCGCCGGGCAGCACTACGAACACCGTCACCGGCGGCACCGTAGTGAGCGCCCAGACCAACACCGGCACATTGGGGACCACCGGGACGACGGAACCGACACACACCGAACAGCCGACGACAGCGCCCACAGAAACGGCGCCACCCACACCGGAGCCGACGCAGACTCCCGAGACCGAAGAGCCGACACAACCACAAGGCGATCCGACGCCGACGCCGACCAACAGCAACAAAGCGTCGTCGAACAGCGACGCCGGGCCAAGCACTTCGCCGTCCGCGCACATTGGCCAACCGGCCGCAGATCCCTCTCTGGCCCTTCAGTCGCCAGATCCCGTCGCCGTCTTCGCCGACGCACGAACGCTCGCCGCCGCCTCGCCGACGATGATGTCGCCGATGATGGCGACCCAAGGCTTGTCAGTCGAGCCATTCCAACCGGCCGTCGCCGCCCCTGCCCCGAATCCGCTGACCGCCATCACCAACCTGGTCTCGAGCGTCATCAACTTCGTGCTGAACCCGTTCGCCGGCGGCGCGCCGACGACACCGGCCCAACCGCCGCTGATCTGGAGCCTGCTCGCCTTCGCACGGCGTGAGTTCGAGAACTTCTTCAACGGCTTGAGCGGCCGCTCCGCGGCGAACGTCCTTGCGGCGCCGCAAAGCACTAGCCTCACGCTCGACAACGCGGAGATGACCAGCTTCGCGGCGGCTGCGGTGGCTCCCGACACGCTGTATCTGCCATTCGCCACCGCTCAGGTGAGCCCGTCGACGCGGTTCGTGAGCTGGGTGACGGGTGGATACGTTTACGACGACTTGACGCTGGCCAACACTCTGAGCCGCTTCTCGATCTACGGCACCGACGTTGGGACCATGTGGGACAACGGCATTCCCGACAATCCCGCCACGGTAGGCATCAACGAGCACCAGGTATTGATCGCGGTCGGCGACACGTTCGTCGGGTCCAATTCGGCGGATTGGCGCGCGAACACGATCTTGCGAAGCTCGGACACCGACCTGTTCGACGGGATCACCATTCCCAACGGGCAGTGGTACACGGGCAACTGGTTCGGCG
>Ga0075418_10003285_pt1 | contig 18476 bp, 16 predicted proteins | sample SoiMetdeltSBSDD2_FD_81776 | JGI IMG/M metagenome (GOLD analysis project Ga0075418, IMG submission 81776) | Bulk soil microbial communities from a Populus tree surrounding site in Tennessee, USA - Soil MetaG P. deltoides SBSDD2 | ecosystem: Environmental > Terrestrial > Soil > Tree plantation... | reverse complement strand
CGGCGCGCTGGATCGTCGGGCGCCCGCCCGGCTTTTATGGAATGTCCGATGTCCTCGGAATCTGATGGGGGACTGCCCCCTTTCCGTGTAGTAAACTTCAGTCTCAGGTCGCGGCCCCCTTCTAAAGAGACAGCTGATGACCGGTGGAGTCCAAGACGGGCCCACCCACTGATGTCCTGCGCCTCTTGCCGGCGGCGGCGCGGCGGGACCCGGAGGTAGCCTGGTGACACCAACACCTGCAGTGCTCGCGCTCGAGGACGGCACGGTGTTTCGGGGCATTTCGATCGGAGCATCCGGCGTCACGACCGGCGAGGTCGTGTTCAACACCGCGATGACGGGCTACCAGGAGATCCTCACCGATCCGTCCTACGCGCGCCAGATCGTCACCCTGACCTATCCCCACGTCGGCAACACGGGCGTCACGCCCGAGGACCTCGAATCCGACTCGGTCCACGCTGCGGGCCTCGTGATCCGTGACCTTCCAAGACGCTACTCGAGCTGGCGTGCAAGCCATTCGCTGTCGCAATTCCTGGTCGAGGGCGAGACGGTCGCGATCGCGGGCATCGACACGCGCAAGCTCACGCGGATCCTGCGCGAGCACGGCGCCCAGGGAGGCTGCATCGCGACTGCGGACAAGGCCGACGCCGACGTGGCGCTCCGTGCGGCGCGCGCCTTCCCCGGACTCAAGGGCATGGACCTCGCAAAAGTCGTGTCTGTGCGAACGGCCTACCAGTGGAACGAGGGCAGCATCGGACGCGAGCCCTCGCGCGTGCTGCGCCCCGGCTCGCGCCTGCACGTCGTCGCCTTTGACTTCGGCATCAAGCGCAATATCCTGCGGCTTCTCGCGGACTACGGCTGCCGCATGACGGTCGTTCCGGCACAGACGAGCGCTGCTGACGCGCTTGCGCTCAATCCGGACGGCATCTTCCTCTCGAACGGGCCGGGCGACCCGGAACCCTGTGACTACGCGATCGCGGCCATCCAGGAATTCCTCGAGACCGACGTCCCGGTCTTCGGCATCTGTCTCGGCCACCAGCTGCTCGGCCTCGCGAGCGGCGCGCAAACCGTCAAGATGAAGTTCGGCCACCATGGCGCGAACCATCCGGTGCAGGAGCTCGCCGGCGGCCACGTGCTCATCACGAGCCAGAACCACGGATTCGCAGTCGACGAGGACACGCTGCCGTCGACCGTCCGGGCGACGCACCGCTCCCTGTTCGATGGGTCGCTGCAGGGAATCGCGCGCACGGACCGTCCCGCATTCGGATTCCAGGGCCACCCCGAGGCGAGCCCGGGGCCCCACGACCTCAGGCAGCTCTTCGAGCACTTCGTGTTCCTGATGGTGCGTCGCCTGCAGCAGATGCTGCGCGCGCAGGTCGCGGTGGCAGAGGGGGCGGCGGCGCGCTGATGGGCAAGCGCACCGATATCGAGAGCATCCTGATCATCGGCGCCGGCCCGATCATCATCGGCCAGGCCTGCGAATTCGACTACTCGGGCGCGCAGGCTTGCCGCGCGCTTCGCGAGGAAGGCTACCGCGTCATCCTCGTCAACTCGAACCCGGCGACGATCATGACGGACCCGGAGATGGCCGACTCGATCTACATCGAGCCGGTCGACTGGCGCACCGTCGCGCGCATCATCGAGAAGGAGCGTCCCGATGCTCTCCTGCCGACGATGGGCGGACAGACCGGGCTCAACACCGCGCTGGACCTGGTGCGCGAGGGTGTCCTCGAGCGCTTCGGCGTCGAGATGATCGCCGCCTCGCGCGAGGCGATCGACATGGCGGAGGACCGGGAGCTCTTCCGGAACGCGATGCGCGGCATCGGGCTCGATTGCCCGAAGTCCTACATCGCCCACGACCTCGACGAGGCGCTCGCGGTGCAGGCCGAGGTCGGCTACCCGACGGTGATCCGCCCGTCATTCACGCTCGGCGGCACTGGCGGCGGCATCGCTTTCAATCGAGATGAGTTCGAGGAAATCGTGATGCGGGGTCTCGACGCCTCGCCGACGGCCGAGGTGCTGATCGAGGAGTCGGTGCTTGGCTGGAAGGAATACGAGATGGAGGTGGTGCGGGACCGCAAGGACAACTGCATCATCGTCTGCTCGATCGAGAACCTCGATCCAATGGGCGTGCACACCGGCGACTCGATCACGGTCGCGCCCGCGCAGACGCTGACCGACAAGGAATACCAGCGCATGCGCGACGCCTCGATCGCCGTGCTGCGCCAGGTCGGCGTCGAATGCGGCGGCTCGAACGTGCAGTTCGCCATCAACCCCGACGACGGGCGGATGCTCGTGATCGAGATGAACCCGCGCGTGTCGCGCTCGTCGGCGCTGGCCTCCAAGGCAACGGGATTCCCGATCGCAAAGATCGCAGCCAAGCTCGCTGTCGGCTACACGCTCGACGAGCTCAGGAACGAGATCACGGGCGGCGCGACTCCGGCATCCTTCGAGCCGACGATCGACTACGTCGTGACCAAGGTCCCGCGCTTCACCTTCGAGAAGTTCCCCGGTTCGAACACGCGCCTGACGACGCAGATGAAGTCGGTCGGCGAGGCGATGGCGATCGGCCGCACCTTCCAGGAGTCGCTGCAGAAGGCGCTGCGCAGCCTCGAGACCGGCTGCGACGGGCTGACGCCGATCGTCTCGCTGCCGCTCGACGCGGACGGCGAGCTGCGGCTCGCCGAGGAGCTGCGGCACCCGGGCGGCGAGCGCATCCGCTACGTCGCCGACGCATTCCGCGCGGGCTGGCCGCTCAAGCGGGTCGCAGCCGAGACGATGATCGACCCCTGGTTCCTCGACCAGGTCGAAGACCTCGTCCGGGAGGAGGAGGCCGTGCGCTCCGAGGGGATCGCGGGCCTGACGTTCGAGCGGCTGCTCGCGCTGAAGCGCAAGGGCTTCTCGGATGCCGCGCTCGCGCGTGCCATGGGCGCCCCCGAGTCACGCGTGCGCGCGCGGCGCCTCGCCTGCGGCGTTCACCCGGTTTACAAGCGCGTCGACACCTGCGCCGCCGAGTTTGCAACCTCGACCGCCTACCTTTATTCCAGCTACGACCAGGAGTGCGAGTCAGACCTGACGCCGCGCCCCAAGATCATGATCCTTGGGGGCGGACCCAACCGCATCGGCCAGGGTATCGAGTTCGACTACTGCTGCGTGCACGCCGCGCTCGCGCTGCGCGAAGACGGTTACGAGACCATCATGGTCAACTGCAACCCGGAGACGGTCTCCACGGACTACGACGTGTCGGACCGGCTCTACTTCGAGCCGCTGACCTTCGAGGACGTGATGGAGGTCATCGGCCGCGAGAAGCCGCAAGGCGTGATCGTGCAGTTCGGCGGCCAGACGCCGCTCAAGCTCGCGCGCCAGCTCGCTGCCGCGGGCGCGCCCATCATCGGCACGAGTCCCGATTCGATCGACGTCGCCGAGGACCGCGAGCGTTTCCAGCAGCTCCTCATGAAGCTCGGGCTGCGCCAGCCTGCGAACGCGACCGCGCGCGACGAGGAGCGGGCGATCGACCTCGCGCGCGAAGTCGGCTTCCCGCTGATCGTGCGTCCCTCCTACGTGCTAGGCGGCCGCGCGATGGAAATCGTGTACGAGGAAGAGGATTTGCGCGCCTACATGCGCGAGGCAGTCAAGGTATCGAACGAGAGCCCGGTGCTGCTCGACCGCTTCCTCGACCTCGCGATCGAGGTCGACGTCGACGCAGTCTGCGACGGCCAGGATGTCCTGATCGGCGGGATCATGGAGCACGTCGAGCAGGCCGGCGTGCATTCCGGCGACTCGAGCTGCTCGTTGCCACCTGCGAGCCTGCCACCGGAAATCCAGGACGAGCTGCGCAGCCAGACGCGCAAGATGGCGCAGGCACTGAACGTCGTCGGTCTCATGAACGTCCAGTTCGCGATCCAGAACGGCGTCGTCCACGTGCTCGAGGTCAACCCGCGCGCCTCGCGCACCGTCCCCTTCGTGTCCAAGGCGACAGGCCGGGCTCTCGCCAAGATCGCGGCGCGCGTGATGGCGGGGCGCAAGCTCGCCGACCTCGACGCGACCGAGGAGCGCGTGCCGCCTTACTTCTCGGTCAAGGAAGCCGTCTTCCCGTTCGCCAAGTTCCCGGACTCCGATCCGATCCTCGGGCCCGAGATGAAGTCGACGGGCGAGGTGATGGGCACGGGCCGCACCTTCGGCGAGGCTTACGCGAAATCGCAGGCCGCGAGCGGCATCCGGCTGCCGACGCGCGGCGTCTGCCTCATCTCGGTGCGCGACCGCGACAAGGAGGCGGCGACGGCAGTCGCGCGCAAGCTCCTCGAGCGCGGCTTCGAGGTCATCGCGACGCAGGGCACGCAGGCGGCGCTCGAGGCGGCCGGGGTGCCATGCCGGCGCGCACTCAAGGTGCGCGAGGGCCGGCCGCACATCGTCGACATGATCAAGAACGACGAGATCGACCTCATCATCAACACGACCGAGGGCAAGCGCGCCATCCGCGAGTCGCACTCGATCCGCCGCGAAGCTGAGCTGCGCCGGGTCACCTACTACACGACGGTCAACGCGGCCCACGCGACCATCGCTGCGCTCGACCACCTCGAAGACCACGAGGTGAATCGCCTGCAGGACCTGCACCGCGAGCTGGGCGCTGCATGAGGGCTCCGATCACGTTGCGCGGCGCCGAGAAGCTGCGCGAGGAGTTGCGCAAGCTGAAGGCCGAGGACCGGCCCGCGATCATCCGCGCGATCGCGGATGCCCGCTCGCATGGCGACCTTTCGGAGAACGCGGAATACCACGCGGCGCGCGAGCAGCAGGGCTTCATCGAGGGTCGCATTAAGGAGATCGAGCAGAGGCTCGCAAATTCGCAGGTCATCGACCCTGCATCGCTTCCCGACACGGGCAAGGTCGTGTTCGGCGCGACGGTCGAGCTTGCGCCGGTCGACGGCGGACCCGAGGTGAGCTACCAGATCGTCGGCGACGACGAGGCGGACATTCGGCGCGGGCTCGTGTCCATCAACTCCCCGATCGCGCGCGCGCTGATCGGGCGCACGGTGGGCGACGAGGTCGAGGTCGCTGCGCCCGGGGGCGCGCGCAGTTTCGAAGTGCTGGCGGTGCGGCTGGCCTGACTCAAGAATCGGGCAGAAGTATCTTGGGCAGCTTGCTGTTTTTCTTGTAGAAAAGCCCGACGTTCCCGATGCGATAGATGAACTCCGATCCGGTCAGACGGGCAAGCTCGTCGAGTACCGAGTCGCGCTCCTCGCGATCTCCGACCCGGGCGCGCAGCTTCACGAGCTCATGATGCTCGAGCGCGAGGCGCAGCTCCTCGGCGACGCCGGACGTCAGGCCCTTCTGGCCGACGAGCACGATCGGATGCAGCTCGTGACCGAGCCTCCGCAAGTGTTTTTTTTGCCGCTCGGTGAGCGCCATCATCGCATTATAGGGGCGGGTTGGCGGAGGCATGGATGGCGCGGCGCAGCAAGTCCAGCGGCCGATGGCTCGAAGAACACTTCTCGGATCCCTACGTGCGGCGCGCGCAGGAGTCGGGGCTGCGCTCGCGGGCCGCATTCAAGCTCGAGGAGCTGGACGCGGTCGAGAAGCTCCTCTTCCAGGGCGCCGTGATCGTCGACCTCGGCGCCGCGCCTGGAGGCTGGAGCCAATACGCGGCACGCCGGCTCGGCGGCAAGGGGCGTGTGCTCGCGCTCGATCTCCTGCCGATGGACGCGATCGCGGGCGTCGAATTCATCCAGGGCGATTTTCGCGAGCAGGCGGTGCTCGATGCGCTCCTGGCGCAACTCGGCGGCCGCCGCGTTGACCTTGTGTTGTCGGACATGGCCCCCAACATCACCGGGGTGGACGTGGTGGACCACGCGCGCGCCGCGGACCTCGAGGGCCTCGCGCTCGACTTTGCGCGCCAGGTGCTCGGTCCTGACGGCGTACTGGCCATGAAGGTGTTCCAGGGAGCCGGGTTCCAGGAGTTGCTCGGCGAGGCGAGGCGCGCTTTTCGGGGGGTGCGGATGCGCAAACCCGGAGCGTCCAGGCGCCGGAGTTCCGAGACGTATTTGGTGGCGAGGGGTCCCCGTCCGGTGTAAGGTGAAACTCGCACCGCGCCGGAGTGGTCCAAGTCCTTGACCCGCCGGCAATTGATTCGAGTCCAGGAGCCCGAGCTTGAACGATCTGACCAGAAACATCGTCCTGTGGGTCGTCATCGCGATCGTGCTGCTCGCGGTCTTCTCGAATTTCGGCCAGCGCGCGGCTGCTCCCGAGGATCTCGGCTACTCGCAGTTCCTGACGGAAGTGAGGAGCGGCGGCATCCGCACGGCCACCTTCAAGGGCGACACGATCGTGGGCGAGCGGGCGAGCGGCGGCAACTACATCACGCACAACCCCGAAACCGACAACACGCAGCTGATCGGGCTCCTCGACAAGCAGCACGTCGTCTTCGATGCAGCGCCTCCGGAGCGCCAGGGATTCCTGCTGCAGCTCTTCATATCCTCCTTCCCGATCCTCCTTCTGATCGGCGTATGGATTTACTTCATGCGCCAGATGCAGGGTGGCGCGGGCGGCCGCGGCGCGATGTCCTTCGGCAAGAGCCGTGCGCGCCTGCTGTCCGAGGACCAGGTCAGCGTGACGTTCGCGGACGTCGCGGGCGTCGATGAGGCCAAGGAAGAGGTTGCGGAGATCGTCGACTTCCTGAAGGATCCATCCAAGTTCCAGAAGCTCGGCGGCAAGATCCCGAAGGGCGTGCTGATGGTCGGCAGCCCCGGCACCGGCAAGACGCTGCTCGCGCGTGCGATCGCGGGCGAGGCCAAGGTGCCGTTCTTCACGATTTCCGGCTCCGACTTCGTCGAAATGTTCGTCGGCGTTGGCGCGAGCCGCGTGCGCGACATGTTTGAGCAGGCGAAGAAGCACGCGCCCTGCATCGTGTTCATCGACGAGATCGACGCCGTCGGCCGCCACCGCGGCGCGGGCCTCGGCGGCGGCCACGACGAGCGCGAGCAGACGCTGAACCAGCTGCTGGTCGAGATGGACGGCTTCGAGGGCAACGAGGGCGTCATCGTCATTGCCGCGACCAACCGGCCGGACGTGCTGGACCCGGCGTTGCTGCGGCCCGGCCGCTTCGACCGCCAGGTCGTCGTGCCGCTGCCCGACGTGCGCGGTCGCGAGCAGATCCTCAAGGTACACATGCGCAAGGTCCCGATCGCCGAGGACGTGCGCCCCTCGCTGATCGCGCGCGGCACGCCGGGATTCTCGGGCGCGGACCTCATGAACCTCGTCAATGAAGCGGCGCTGTTCGCCGCGCGCGCCAACAAGCGCCTGGTGACGATGGATGAGTTCGAGCGCGCGAAGGACAAGATCATGATGGGTGCCGAGCGGCGCTCGATGGTCATGAGCGAGCAGGAGAAGCTCAACACCGCCTACCACGAGGCGGGCCATGCCATCGTCGGCATGAGCCTTCCGGAGCACGATCCCGTCTACAAGGTGACGATCATCCCGCGCGGGCGCGCGCTCGGCGTCACGATGTTCCTCCCGGAAGAGGACCGCTACAGCTACAGCAAGCGCCGGATCGAAGGCCAGATCACGAGCCTCTTCGGCGGCCGCATCGCCGAGGAGCTGAAGTTCGGTGCCGAGGCGGTGACGACGGGCGCCTCGAACGACATCGAGCGTGCGACCAACCTCGCGCGCAGCATGGTCACGAAGTGGGGGTTATCCGAGCGCCTCGGGCCGCTTTCCTACATGGAAGACGAGGGTGAGGTTTTCCTCGGCCGTTCCGTGACGCAGCACAAGCAAGTCTCGGACGTCACCGCACACGTCATCGACGAGGAGATTCGCCGCGTGATCGATAACGCGTACGCGCAGGCGCGCGCGATCCTGACCGCGAACCGCGAGAAGCTTGACGTCATGGCGAGCGCGCTCATCAAGTACGAGACCATCGACGAAGAGCAGCTCAAGGACATCATGGCCGGGCGCGCGCCCAGGGCGCCGCGCGACTGGGACGAGACGGGCGCGCCGACCGGCGGCCAGGGCAGCGCAAAGCCCGAGCCGGTGATCGGGCCCACGGCCAGCCAGACCTGATCCGCGCGCGGCCTCGCGCCGCGAACCATCCCGCGAACGCCGCGACCGCACTCATGCGCCTCATCTGCGGCCGCCACCGCATCGACCTCAGCCGCCCCGTCGTCATGGGCGTACTCAACGTAACGCCCGATTCCTTCTCGGACGGTGGCCACTATGGAGCGCTCGCGGCAGCCCTCGCGCACGGCAGTCGCCTCGCCGAAGAGGGTGCCGCGATCGTCGACGTCGGCGGAGAGTCGACGCGTCCTGGCGCTGCGCCCGTGGATGAGGACGAGGAACTTCGCCGCGTGATCCCCGTGATCGAGGGGCTCGCAGCCACGCTAGCGGTGCCCGTCTCCGTCGACACGCGCAAGCCCGGCGTGATGCGCCGGGCGCTCGCGGCGGGCGCCTCGATGGTGAACGATGTCGCCGCGCTCGCCGCGCGGGGCGCGATCGACGCGGTTGCGGCGGGCGACGCGGCCGCCTGCCTCATGCACATGCAGGGCGAACCGGATACGATGCAGGCCGACCCGCGCTATGGCGACGTGGTCGGCGAAGTGCGCAGCTTCCTCCGCGCTCGAGTCGCTGCCTGCGAAGCTGCCGGGATCGCGCGCGAGCGGCTCGTCGTGGATCCGGGCTTTGGGTTCGGCAAGACACTGGAGCACAACCTTGCGCTCCTTTCAGGCCTGCAGGCGATCGCGGCAGACGGCGTGCCGGTGCTCGCCGGCCTCTCGCGCAAACGCATGATCGGAGCGCTCACCGGCCGCGCCGAAGGAGACCGGTTGGGCGGCAGCGTCGCTGCCGCGGTGCTCGCGGCGCTTCGGGGCGCGCGCATCCTCCGGGTGCACGACGTGCGCGCCACGGTCGATGCGCTTGCAGTCGTGGCGGGTTCGGGCGCATTGCGGGACAATCCGGCGTGACCATGCGCTATTTTGGTACCGACGGGGTACGCGGCCGGGTGGGCACGCACCCGATGACCGTTGAGTTCGCCTTGAGGCTCGCGGGCGCGGCCGCGCGCGTGCTGGCGTCAAAAGGCGGTCGCGTGCTCGTCGGCAAGGACACGCGTCTTTCCGGGTACATGTTCGAAGCGGCGCTCGAGGCGGGTTTCGTCGCGGCGGGCGTCGACGTGCTCCTGGTGGGACCGCTGCCGACGCCCGGCATCGCCTACCTGGTGCAGCGCCTCGGCTGCGACTTCGGCGCGGTGATCAGCGCATCGCACAACCGCTACGACGACAACGGCATCAAGTTCTTCGACCGTGACGGCGGCAAGCTCGCCGACGAGCTCGAGGAAGCGATCGAATCGCACCTCGACGAACCGGCGCCGACGCGCGAGTCCTCCGCACTCGGGCGCGCGACGCGGGTCGACAACGAGCGACAGCTGTACCAGTCGTTCTGCGCGTCGACGCTCCCAACCGGCATGCGCCTCGACGGCCTCAAGCTCGTCGTCGACTGCGCGAACGGCGCCGCCTACAAGGTTGCGCCGCGCGTACTTGCCGACCTCGGCGCCGAAATCGTGCCGATCGGCTGCTCGCCGAACGGGCGCAACATCAACGACGGCTGCGGTTCGACGGACCCGGGCCTGCTCAAGCTCACCGTATCGGGCGTCCGGGCCGATGCAGGCGTCGCGCTCGACGGCGACGGCGACCGCCTGGTGATGGCCGATCATCTGGGCCGTAGCGTCGACGGTGACCAGCTTCTCTACGTGCTGGCGAAGGCGCGGCTCGCCGCCGGCACTCTCAAGGGACCTGTTGTGGGCACGGTCATGAGCAACCTCGGGCTCGAGCTCGCGCTGCGCGACCTCGGCGTGCCGTTCCAGCGCGCCGCGGTCGGCGACCGGAACGTGCTGCAACTCCTGCGTGCGAACGGCGGCATGCTGGGTGGCGAAGCCTCGGGCCACCTCCTGGTGCTCGACAAGACGACAACCGGCGACGGCCTCATTGTCGCGCTCCAGGTCCTCGCGGTGATGAAGGCGACCGGCAAGTCGCTGGCCGAGCTCGCGGCCGGCATGCAGCGCTTTCCCCAGCAGCTCCTCAACGTTCGCGTTGCGAAGCGCTTCGACGCCGCACGCGAGCCGTCGGTTGCGGCGGCGATCGCGCGCGTCGAGCAATCGCTCGGCACGCGCGGGCGCGTGGTGCTTCGCGCCTCCGGCACCGAACCGCTGATCCGCGTCATGGTCGAGGGCGAGGACGCGCAGTCGGTTGGCCGCCATGCCGAGGAGCTGGCCGCGGCGGTCCGCGCGGCCGCACCGCCGGCATGAACCTGGGCGCCCGCAAACCGCTCGTCGCCGGCAACTGGAAGATGCACGGGAGCCATGCCGAGGCCGCGCGCCTCGTCGGCGAGCTGATCACGCGCGGGACTGGCGCGGGGAGCGCAGAAGCCGTCGTTTGCCCGCCCTTCGTTTTCCTCGCGGAGCTGCGCCGCCAGCTGGACGGCAGCCGCATCGGCCTCGGCGCGCAGGATGTCTGCGCGGAGGAACTCGGCGCTTTCACGGGTGAGGTTTCGGCCGGCATGCTGGCCGACGTCGGCTGCCGCTACGTGATCGTCGGCCATTCCGAGCGCCGCGCGCTGTACGGCGAGGACGACGGACTCGTTGCGCGCAAGTTCGCGGCGGCGCAGCGACATGCGCTCGTCCCGATCCTGTGCGTGGGCGAGACTCTCGAGGAGCGCGAGCGCGATGCAACGCGCGAGGTCGTGCTACGGCAGCTCGACGCCGTCGTCTCGGCGGCCGGCGTCGGCGCCTTCGCGCGAGCCGTCGTCGCCTACGAGCCGGTCTGGGCGATCGGGACCGGCAGGACCGCGACACCGGCGCAGGCGCAGGACGTGCACGCGTTGATCCGGGGCCGGGTGGCAGAAAAAGATGCTACAATTGCCGCTTCCCTTCGGGTCCTGTACGGGGGCAGCGTCAAGGCGGCGAACGCCGCGGAGCTGTTCTCGAAGCCCGATGTGGACGGCGGTCTGATCGGCGGCGCCTCGCTCAAGTCGGAGGACTTTGCGGGCATCTGCGCCGCGGCCGACCGCTGACGGGCCTGCAAGGACGAGTCGAGGACATGCTGCAACACCTGATCACCTTCGTGCACGGGCTCCTGTGCTTCGCGATCGTCGCGCTCGTGCTGCTGCAGCGCGGAAAGGGGGCGGACGCCGGCGCAGGCTTTGGCGCGGGCGCCTCGGGCACCGTGTTCGGGGCGCGCGGCTCCGCGACTTTCTTCTCGAAGCTCACGGCGGTTCTGGCGACGCTCTTCTTTGCGACCAGCATGACGCTCGCCTGGTATGCGACGCGGCCGCGCGCGGATGTCCCGAAGAGCATCGTGGACACCACGACTGTGACCGAGCCCGCGCCATCCTCGGGCGTGGACGAGAGCTCGGTACCGGCCCTCCCGGCAGCGCCGCCCGCGCAAAAGCCGGCACCGCAGCCCTCGCCGGACGGGCAGTGACCGGACGGTTGATCGATTTCAGTGCCGACGTGGCGGAATTGGTAGACGCGCTAGCTTGAGGGGTTAGTGGGGAAACTCGTGTCGGTTCGAGTCCGACCGTCGGCACCATTCACGGCTCGATGACGGAGATCCCGGGGGTCCCAAGCGGCTACCCGGACGGTTACAATGCGGCCGGCTTGCGGGGCGCTTCCCGCGCTCGAGAACGGTCGCCGACTTGCTCGATAACTACCTGCCCATCCTGATTTTTCTGGCGGTTGCCGGCGGCTTCGGCGTGCTGCTGCTCGCCCTCGGATGGGTGCTCGGTCCGCGCCGCCCCGACCGGGAGAAAGTCTCGCCCTACGAGTGCGGCTTCGAGGCCTTCGAGGACTCGCGCACGAAGTTCGACGTGCGCTACTACCTCGTCGCGATCCTCTTCATCATCTTCGACCTCGAAATCGCCTTCCTGTTTCCGTGGGCGGTGTCGCTCGACGTAATCGGCGGCTTCGGGCTGCTCTCGATGGGCGTGTTCCTCGCGGTGCTCGTGATCGGCTTCATCTACGAGTGGAAAAAGGGGGCCCTCGAATGGGACTGAGCGAGGCTGCCCCGGAGCTCGCGCCCGTCGTCCAGGGCCGCGGCTTCGTCACGACGACGGTCGACAATCTCATGAACTGGGCGCGCACGGGCTCGCTCTGGCCGATGACGTTCGGCCTCGCCTGCTGCGCGGTCGAGATGATGCACGCGGGCGCCGCGCGCTACGACCTCGACCGCTTCGGCGTCGTCTTCCGCGGAAGCCCGCGGCAGTCGGACGTCATGATCGTCGCCGGTACGCTCGTCAACAAGATGGCGCCGGCGCTGCGCAAGGTCTACGACCAGATGCCGGAGCCGCGGTGGGTGATCTCGATGGGCTCGTGCGCCAACGGCGGCGGCTACTATCATTATTCCTACGCCGTCGTCCGCGGCTGCGACCGCATCGTGCCCGTCGACGTCTACGTGCCGGGCTGCCCGCCGACCGCCGAGGCGCTCGTCTACGGGATCCTCCAGCTCCAGGACAAGATCCGCCGTACCAGCACGATCGCGCGCGGTTCTGCATGACCCGCGTCGAGGCGACCGCACAGGCCATCGCGACCCGGATCGGCGCACGCGCCGTTCCGCTCGCGGCGCTGCCGGGCGAGATCGCCATCGAGGTCGCGCCGGAAGAACTTCTTTCCGTCTGCCGCGAATTGCGGGACGCGCCGGAGCTCGCTTTCGAGCAGCTCATCGACCTCTCAGGCATCGACTACCTGGACTATGGCCGTTCCGAATGGACGACCGACGACGCGACGGCGTCGGGATTCAGCCGCGGTGTCGAGCGTGCGCCGCGCGCCGAGGCGCCGGCGACGCCGGGCCGCTTCGCGGTCGTGTACCAGCTCCTGTCGGTGTCGCGGAACACGCGTTTGCGCCTTCGCTGCCGTTGCGAAGGCGGTGAGCCACCGATGGTCGACTCGGTGACCGGCGTCTGGGCGTCCGCCGACTGGTATGAGCGCGAGGCCTTCGACCTCTACGGAATCCTCTTCCGAGGTCACCCGGACCTCCGGCGGATCCTTACCGACTACGGTTTCATCGGGCACCCGTTCCGCAAGGACTTCCCGCTCTCGGGCCACGTCGAGGTGCGCTACGACCCGTCGCGCGGCCGCGTCGTCTACGAGCCGGTCAGCATCGAGCCGCGCGTCACCGTGCCGAAGGTGATCCGCAAGGAACGCGGTCCCGGGGCGCCGGGGGCGGGCGGAAATGGCTGAGTTCCAGAACTTCACGCTGAACTTCGGGCCGCAACATCCCGCCGCGCACGGTGTGCTCCGCCTCGTCCTCGAGATGGACGGCGAGGTGATCCAGAAGGCCGACCCTCACATCGGCCTCCTGCACCGCGCGACCGAAAAGCTGGCCGAGTCGAAACCCTTCAACCATTCGATCGGCTACATGGACCGGCTCGACTACGTCTCGATGATGTGCAACGAGCACGCTTACGTGCGCGCGATCGAGCGGCTGCTGGGCATCGAGGCGCCGGAGCGCGCCCAGTACATCCGCACGATGTTCGACGAGATGACCCGCATCCTGAACCACCTGATGTGGATCGGCTCCCACGCGCTCGACATCGGCGCGATGACGGTGTTCCTATACGCGTTCCGCGATCGCGAAGACCTGATGGACTGCTACGAAGCGGTTTCCGGCACGCGGATGCACGCGACCTATTACCGGCCAGGTGGCGTGTACCGCGACCTGCCGGACTCGATGCCCCGCTACAAGGAGGCGAAAGGCCGCAGTGCCGCCGACCTGGAGCGGCGGAACGCCGCGCGCTCGGGAACGCTCCTCGACTTCATCTGGGATTTCACGGAGCGGTACCCGGCGTGCGTGGACGAGTACGAGACGCTCCTGACCGACAACCGTATCTGGAAGCAGCGCACGGTGAACATCGGCGTCGTCACGCCGGAGCGCGCGCTGCAGCTCGGCTTCACCGGACCGATGCTGCGCGGCTCCGGAGTCGCCTGGGACCTGCGCAAGAAGCAGCCCTATGCCGCCTACGACCGCGTCGAGTTCGACGTTCCGGTCGGCGTCAACGGCGACTGCTACGACCGCTACCTCTGCCGCGTCGCGGAGCTCCGGCAGTCAAATCGCATCATCCGCCAGTGCGTCGAGTGGCTGCGCGAACCACGGCCCGGTGATCCTGGACGACCACAAGGTCACCCCGCCCCGGCGCGGCGAGATGAAGGACGACATGGAATCGTTGATCCACCACTTCAAGCTCTTCACGGAAGGGTATTGCGTGCCAGAGGGCGAGACCTATGCGGCGGTCGAGGCGCCGAAGGGCGAGTTCGGCGTGTGGCTCGTGTCCGACGGCGCCAACAAGCCGTACCGTGTCAAGTGCCGCGCGCCCGGATTCGCGCACCTCGCCGCGATGGACGAGCTGACGCGCGGGCACATGCTCGCGGACGTCGTCGCGATGATCGGCACGATGGACATCGTGTTCGGGGAGATCGACCGGTGAGCGGGGATGCGCGGGGCACCAGCGCGCTCAGCGAGCACACGCGGCACGAGATCGACCACTGGCTCGCGAAGTTCCCGCCGGACCGGCGCCGGTCCGCGGTCATCGCCGCGCTCCGGGCCGCGCAGCACCAGAACCACGGCTGGCTCTCTACCGAGCTCATGGACGCGGTCGCGGCGTACGTCGGGCTGCCGGCGATCCAGGTCTACGAAGTCGCGAGCTTCTACTCGATGTTCGAGACGAAGCCAGCCGGCCGCGTGCATGTCTCGGTCTGCACCAACATCAGCTGCATGCTCTGTGGCGCCGATGAGATCGTCGCGGCCGTCGAGAAGCACCTCGGCATCGAGACCGGCGAGACGACGCCGGACGGGAAGTTCTTCCTCAAGCGCGAGGAGGAGTGCCTCGCGGCCTGCAACAACGCGCCGATGATGATGGTGGACCATGTCTACCACGAGAACCTGACGCCCGAGTCGGCGATCCGGATCCTGGATGGGGTGAAGTAACCGTGGCGCGCGCAATGAACCAGGTGGTGTTCGAGCCGCTGCAGCACGCGCAGAGCTGGACGCTGCCGGTGTACGAGAAGCTCGGCGGCTACCAGGCCTGGCGGAAGATCCTCAAGGAGAAGACGCCGCGCGAGGCGATCATCGAAGAGGTGAAGGCGTCCGGCCTCAAGGGCCGCGGCGGCGCCGGCTTCCCGACGGGCGTGAAGTGGAGCTTCATGCCGCGCAGCGCCCCCGGACAGAAGTACGTCGTCTGCAACTCCGACGAGAGCGAGCCCGGCACCTGCCACGACCGCGACATCCTGCGCTACAACCCGCACTCGGTGATCGAGGGCATGGCGATCGGCGGCTACGCGATGGGCGCGACCGTCGGCTACAACTACATCCGCGGCGAGTTTCTCGCCGAGCCGTACCCGCGCTTCGAGGCCGCGCTCGCGGAGGCCTACGCCGCGGGCCTCCTCGGCAGGGACATCCAGGGCTCCGGCGTCGACTTCGATCTCTACGGCGTCGCCGGCGCCGGCGCTTACATCTGCGGCGAGGAGACCGCGCTCCTGGAGTCGCTCGAGGGCAAGCCCGGCAAGCCCCGCTTCAAGCCGCCGTTCCCCGCGAACTTCGGCCTCTACGGAAAGCCTACGACGATCAACAACACGCTCTCTTTCGCCTCGGTACCCGCAATCATGCGCAATGGCGCGAAGTGGTTCGCCGAGCTCGGCGTGCCGAATGCGGGCGGCACCGTGATCTTTTCGGTCTCCGGCCACGTCGCGAAGCCCGGCAATTACGAGCTGCCGCTCGGCATCCCGTTCAAGGAGCTGCTCGAGATCAGCGGCGGCATGCGCGGCGGGCGAAGGCTCAAGGCCGTCATCCCGGGCGGCTCGTCGGTGCCGGTGCTGCCGGCGGCGCTCATCGAAAACTGCACCATGGACTACGATTCGTTGCGCAAGGCCGGCAGCAGCGTCGGCACCGGCGCGATGATCGTGATGGATGAGACCACCTGCATGGTGCGCGTGCTCGAACGGATCTCGCGCTTCTACATGGCGGAGTCCTGCGGGCAGTGCACGCCCTGCCGCGAAGGGACGGGCTGGCTCACCCGCATGCTGCGCCGGATCCTGGCGGGGCAGGGGCGCATGGCCGACCTCGACCTCCTGGTCCAGGTCGCGAACCAGATCGAGGGCCACACGATCTGCGCGCTCGGCGACGCGGCGGCCTGGCCGGTGCAGAGCTTCCTGCGCCACTTCCGCCACGAGTTCGCATACATGGTCGAGCACGGGGGCCGCAGCATCGTCGACGCGCCCGCGCAGGCGGTTGCATGACGGACGACGTCGTCAACATCGAGGTCGACGGCCGGCCGCTCAAGGCGCGCAAGGGCCAGATGATCATCCAGCTGACCGACGAGGCCGGCGTCTACGTGCCGCGCTTCTGCTACCACGCGAAGCTCTCGATCGCGGCCAACTGCCGGATGTGCCTGGTCGAGGTCGAGAAGGCGCCGAAGCCGATGCCTGCCTGCGCGACACCGGTCGCCGAGGGCATGAAGGTATTCACGCGCTCCCCGCGGGCCAGGGCCGCGCAGAAAGCGACGATGGAGTTCCTCCTGATCAATCATCCGCTCGATTGCCCGATATGCGACCAGGGCGGCGAGTGCGAGCTGCAGGACCTCGCGCTCGGATTCGGCGCGGCGGCCTCGCGCTTCGACGAGCGCAAGCGCTCGGTGAAGGACAAGAACCTCGGCCCGCTCATCTCAACCGACATGACGCGCTGCATCCACTGCACGCGCTGCGTGCGGTTCACCGCCGAAATCGCCGGCCTGCAGGAGCTCGGTGCGACCGGGCGCGGCGAATGGATGGAGATCGGCACCTGGATCGAGAATAGCGTGGACCACGAGCTGTCCGGCAACGTCATCGACCTCTGCCCGGTCGGCGCGCTCAATTCCAAGCCGTTCCGGCACCGTGCGCGCTCCTGGGAGATGACCGAGCACGCGCTCATCTCGCCGCACGACGGCACTGGAACGAACCTCTGGGGCCACGTGCTGCGCGGCCGCCTCATGCGCGTCGTGCCGCGCGAGAACGAGGAGATCAACGAGACTTGGATCGCGGACCGCGACCGCTTTTCGTACGAGGGGATTTATGCGCCCGACCGCCTGCGCGCGCCCATGCTGCGCGTCGAGGGTCAGTGGCGCGAGGCCGGCTGGGAGGCGGCGCTCGAGGCTGCAGCTGGACAACTGCGCGACGCGGCGAAAGAGGAGGGCGCGGGCCGCATCGGCTTCCTTGCCACGCCGGGTTCGACGAACGAGGAGGCCTACCTCTTCGGACGCCTCGCCCGCGGGCTCGGCTCGCACAACGTGGATTCGCGTCTGCGCCAGCTCGACTTCTCGGACCAGGCCCATGACCCGCCGTATCCCGGCCTCGGCGTCTCGCTGCAGGCGATCGAGTCGCTGGGCGCGCTGCTCCTCGTCGGCTGCCACGTGCGCGAAGAGGCGCCGATGCTCGCGCACCGCGTGCGCAAGGCGGCGCTCGCCGGCTGCAGCGTGAGCCTGCTCCCGACGGAAGCCCAGGAGTGCCATTTTCCGGTGCTGAAACAGACGGTCGTGCCGCCGGCCGACCTTGCGGCGGAGCTCGTCGCGCTCGCCGGAAGCGTCAAGTTGTCCGACGCGCGCCGCGCGATCGTCGACTCGCTCGCAGCCGGGCGCAGCGCGATCGTGCTGGGTGGCGTTGCGCATCGCCACACGCATTTCGCCGACATCCGCGCCGCGGCTGCCGCGCTCGCGGCGAAGACGGGCGCCACGCTCGGATTCCTGCCGGACGGAGGCAATGCCGCGGGGTGCGCGCTGGCCGGCGCGCTTCCGCATCGCCTGCCAGGCGGCGTGCCGGATCCAAAGGCCGGTATGGATGTGGGCCGCATGCTCGACGCCCCGCTCGCCGCCTGCGTGCTGATGGGAGGAATCGAGCCGGCGAAGGACATCGGACGGCCCGGGGCCGAGGACGCGCTCGCGGCCTGCCGTCACGTCATCGCCATCACGCCGTACGCCGACGCCTCCGTGCTGAAGCTCGCGCAGGTCCTGCTGCCGATGGGGAGCTTCGCCGAGACCTCGGGCAGCTACGTGAGCGTTGAGGGCCGCTGGCAGGAATTTCGCGGCTGCGCCCAACCCGTCGGCGAGGCCCGGCCCACCTGGAAGATCCTGCGCGTGCTCGCGAACCAGCTGGGTCTCGATGGCTTCGACTACGAGAGCTCGGCCGACGTGCTGGCGGAGCTGCGCGGCCTCGCGGGAAGCGCTGGCTACGACGGGCGCTTCGCGTCCGAGCGCGCAGCGCCCGCCGAGCGGCGCGGCTCGTCGACGACCGTGCCGATCTACGGCGTCGATGCAATCGTTCGCCGCGCGCCTGCGCTGCAGCGGACCCGCGTCGCGCAGCGCCGCAGCGGACAGGGCGGCTGAGGCATGTCCGTACCGTTCCCCGCCGGCTGGCTCACGGACCTTCCGCCGGAGTGGCGCTTCGCCGTCGTCTCCACCTTCTGGATCGTGATCGTCCTCGT
>Ga0075418_10003283_pt1 | contig 18481 bp, 16 predicted proteins | sample SoiMetdeltSBSDD2_FD_81776 | JGI IMG/M metagenome (GOLD analysis project Ga0075418, IMG submission 81776) | Bulk soil microbial communities from a Populus tree surrounding site in Tennessee, USA - Soil MetaG P. deltoides SBSDD2 | ecosystem: Environmental > Terrestrial > Soil > Tree plantation... | reverse complement strand
TCATCGTCCGCAACCACCACGTCGCCGGGCGATACGGCCGCACCGGCGCAAACCACCGGCACGTTCACCGAACCGAGCGTCGACTTGACGGTGCCTTTGGCGGAAATGGCCCGCGACCACACCGCAAAGCGCATCTCGGTCAACGTCTTCACATCGCGGCAGCCGGCATCGATGACGAGCCCCGCCACGCCCCGCGCCATCACCGAGGTCGCCAGCAGGTCGCCGAACATGCCGTCGGTGTTATCCGAGGTGCACGCCACCAGCAGCACGTCGCCCTTGCGGCACTGCTCGATTGCCACATGCAGCATCCAGTTGTCGCCGGGATGGGCCAGCACCGTCACGGCGCTGCCGGCGATCTGGGCGCCCGGCCAGATCGGCCGCATGTAGGTCTTCATCAAGCCTGAGCGGCCCATAGCCTCGTGCACGGTCGACACGCCGTGATGGGCCAGCTCGGCGATGGTCTCGGCCGGTGCGCGCTGGATATTGCGAATGACGACCGGTTTCATTTCAGCTCCTCCAGTACCTCGGGGAACAGCCGCTGATAGGCCTCACCGTAGGTCATCGGCCGGCCGGAATTGCGTCCGCCCTGCACGCCCCGGTTGAGCGCCACGCGCGTGTAGTACTCCCAAAGATGTTTTTGCGCGGCCAGCACCTCGAAGGCCTTGCGCTTGGTCTCCCACACCGCATCGATGTTGAGGATCACGTTCGGCTTGAAGTTGCACTGCTCGGGCTGGTGCGGCTCGAACAGAAACATCGAGGGCGCGCTGTAGGCCCGCGTCGGATCCGGCTTGTGGCCGGCCGCCTGGGCGATGATGCGCGCCTCCTGGGCAAAGTGCGCAGCCAGGGGGTGATCGAAGTTGTAGGGATCCTCCAGGGCGTGCGACAGCACGAAGGAGGGCTGCAGCTCGCGATAGATGTCGACCGTGCGCTCGAGCATTTCGGGCGTCGTACGCAACGGATAGTCGCCCGCGTCGAAGAACTCGATGTCGGCGCCCAACACGGCCGCTGCCGTCTCAGCCTCCTCGCGTCGCTGCGCCTTCACGTCCTCCATCCGCACGCCGGCCTTCTTCCAGGCGAATTGGCTCTCGCCGCGCTCGCCGTAGGACAGACAGACGATTTTTATGCGGTAGCCCTTACTGGCATGCAGCGCGATGGCCCCACCTGCCCGCCAGACGAAATCGCCTGGATGGGCGGTCACCACGAGCCCGGCTTTGCTGGTCAAGCCTTCCTCCCCGGAAACACACAACCCTCAGGGGGTAGCGCCGCCGGATGCGGCGGCAGGAGCGACCACTTACGCCCGGGCACGATCGCAGTAAAGCCCCCGCCGGACGCGGCGGCCGGGCGACGGCAGGCATCGCAAGCTCACTGGTGGACAGCGCACGCCGAACCGGCCCGGCAGTATTGCCAGGCGGCGGGTTCGGTGATTAGATGCGCTTACACTGCAAGAGCACTAGAGTGCTAGCACCGCTAGCATCCCGAACAAAGATTGACGCGGAGTTAACGATGCGCGTGTGGGCGGCACTGAGCCAGAAGGGAGGGTCGGGCAAGAGCACCATCATGCTGCAGCTGGCCATCGCCGCTACCGCTGCCAACCGCGTCGCCTCCGTGATCGACCTGGACCCGCAGAAATCCGCCGAAAAATGGGGGGCTTTGCGCGGTCGCAAGACCAAGACCGACGACCCGATCATCGTGCACGGCCTGCCGAGCCAGCTCGACAGCATGCTCGACAAGGCACGCGAGACCGGCCACGAGCTGGTGCTGATCGACACGCCGCCGGCCATCGACCGCACCACCATCCTGGTCGCCGCCAAGGCCGATTTGATCATCGTGCCGACCCGCACCTCGATCCTTGATCTGCAGGCGCTCGACGACACGCTCACCATCCTGAAGGCGACGCAGGGAGCTAACCGTATCGTCGTTGTCATCAACGCGGCTGGCCCTGACGCCAAGGCCAGGGACGCCATCAAGAAGCTGGTGCGCAAGGAGCAGGGCATCCCCCTGCTCGGTGTCGCGCTCGAGGAGCACCTGGAGTTCCGCACCTCGCTCGGCAGCGGCAAGGGCGTGGCGGAGGCCGCGGCGCAGAGCCCGGCCGGCAAGGAATTGAAGAAGCTCTACAGCGCGCTCAGCCGCTGGGATCAACAGCTCGCCAAAAGCCGCAAGGGGGTGGCCGCATGAGTAAGCGCAAGCCTGCAACAAGATCGGTAGCCCTGAGCGCAACGCGGCGGCGGGCGGAATTGGAGGCGGTGTCCGGGGTCGAGCGCAAAAAACCCGTGCCGCCGGCCGCTCTACCCGAAAAGGGCCGGGCCGGCCGCAAGGGCGTGGTGATCTATCTCGATCTGCCCGCCAAGTCGCAGCTCGCCGACCTTGCCCACGAGCACCGCAAGTCGCTGCAGGACCTCGGTATCGAGGCGTTCAATCACCTGTTTCGTGCCTACGGGCACAAACCGATCGCGTGAGCATCAGGGGTCCATTTCTGTCGTAAGGGGTGCGTCATGACCAAGAGAAGCAAGGAAGCCATTGCCGCGCGCAGACAGGCCCTGCTCGCAGCGGCCCACACGCCGCGCTACCCGAGCGTGTTCATCTCCTATTCGCGCAAGGACAAGGCTGCCGCCAAGGCCCTTGCCGACGATCTCATTGCTGCCGGGGTGCCGGTGTGGTGGGACCGCGAAATCTACCCCGGCGACGACTTCCACAACGCCATCGTCACAGCCCTGGACCAGGCCCAGGTGGTGATCGTCATCTGGTCCCAGGATGCGGCCGCCTCGCCCTGGGTGCGCGATGAGGCGCGGCGCGCCGCCCGGCAGAAGAAGCTGATCACGCTGCACGTGCCGGGCTTTGATCCGGCCAACATCCCGCTCGGCTTCGGCGACCACCATTCGGAGAGCATCGAAGACCGCGACCGGCTGATTGCAACACTCCTCGCCCGCCGCCCTGCCGCGGCCTGAGGAGCCAACCCGTCCGGCGGCTGGCGGGCATCGGCGACCTCTTGCCCGATCGTTGCATTCTTGCATCAGCATCCAGCAATAGGGTTGCTGGCGGCCCCAGTTGCGTTCGCGCCAGGTTGCCGCGCCCGCCCTACGTACAGCCAATATTCATAGACGAATGACTAGATGCGCCTGGCCGAGCCCGTGGCAGCCCGCTCGGCCCGGTTGTCAGCCTTGTGCCCATGGGGCAACAGTCGTCGGGGGAGATGCGGCTGGCAAAGACGGAAGGTGGGGCCGTGCGCCGTCTGCCTGTAGTGGTGGGTCATGTGCAGCCCGAGTTCGGACTTACGATTGCAATTTGGGGGGAGTGAGTGAAACTTGCGGGAGGGGTCGCAGGTCGCGTCAGCCTCGCGTGCGCCGTAGTCTTTATAGCGATGGCGGCCGCGATGGCCGCCAGCCAGCTTCGGCCGCCGCTGCAGACCCCGCAAAGCACGTCCGCGCCTGAGCGGCCGCATCGCGCGTCCGAGGTGGTGCGCGTCAGCAGTCCCGCGCAATCGCCATGGGAAAAGCGCTGGTGGATCGACAAGACCGCCAAGCTGCTGCGCGCCGGCGAGGGCATCGGCCCCGACGACGACATCGAAGCCCTCCTCAAGATGTCGGAGGAGGAGATCGCCCGCCACTTCATGAACGACCCGCGCTTTGGCGACGCGCTGCTCGACTTCAACATGTACTTCATGGGTTTCAAGGCCGACGACATCAAGACTGACGGCGCCTACAACAGCCACGCATTCGATTTCCCCAACACCATCTCGGCGGCCCAGGCGCTACTCAGCAACGGCGACTACTTCAAGCTGTTCGACCTGGAGGGCCCGTTGTTCTTGGCCCCGCTGCGTCGCGAGACCGATCCCGAGAATATGCTGCCTGGCGACGCCGGCCTGACGGCCGCGCAGCTGCGGCGCAAGGTCGTGAACGAACTAAAGGTGGTATTTGCCAACCTTGGCGCGTCCGCAGCGGCCCAGATGTCGAGCAACGGTCAGGATCTGTGCCGCCAGCTTGCCGACTTCGGCGCCCGCAAGGATGCGCTGACCGAGCAGGTGCACCGCGCCTTCGACGACGCCGAGATCTTCGTCCTGACGCGAGCCCAGGTCGTCTCGTGGCCGCTCGACAGCGTCGCCAGGGCCGCCAGGGAGGAATGCGTCAAGTACAAGCCGAAAGCCGACGTCAAGCGCCTGGCCGCGGCGATCCAGGCCGCTTCCGAGCAATTCAGCACGTCGTTTGAGGAGATCTTGCGCTTCGAGCCCGAAGCCTACGAGCCTGAGTCGGTGCTCGACTTCAAGGCCGTCGACCTCAGTACCTTCCCCATCAAGGACAAATGGCTCGCGTTCGGCTACGAGCAGGCCGTGGCGCTGCAGAACTCCTCCACGAATTTCAACCGCAAGCGCTCGGCCTACGTGTTGAAGCGCTTCTTCTGTGACGACCTCACTCCGGTCGGTTTCGAGGACCCGCAGGAGCACGTCGCCGGCGCGCACGGCTCGGACACCTCCTGCTTTGCCTGCCACTACAAGCTCGACCCGATGGCCGGCTTCTTCCGCGGGCTGGGCGCGCAGTTCTACGATTACTCGCGCGAGCGCACGATCATCTTCGACGACCTCGCCGACGACAGCCGCTCCCGCTACGAGGCGACCTGGCGCACGCGCAAGGGCTCCAGCCGCAAATGGAACATCGGCTACGTGCGATCCCCGCGCTGGGAAAACCAGAACAGCTACGGCGAGACACTCGGCGACTTGTCCAAAATCATCCGCGAGGCGCCCGAGCCCAAGCGCTGCCTTGTGAAGCGCCTGTTCGAATACATGACGGCCGAGAACCAGACCATCGACGGCGGCTACCTCGACCACCTCACCGAGGCCTTCGCAAAGGAAGCAGCCGTCAGCTCTTCGCAGGCGATGAAGAACGCCATCGTACGCATCGCCAAAAGCCAGACCTACCACGAGCGCAACGCCGAGCCGCAGCGCTGCTACGACCACGCTCCGGACGCCACGGCCGCCAAAGGACCGCCCTGCCGTGTCGCCTACATCCTGCAGAAGAACTGCGCGCAGTGCCACGGCACCATCTACGGCGGCGACGCCAGCCTCGACCTCGGCGCCTGGATCACGGCTCCCGACGGCAAGAACCGCACCTTCCCGCACCTCGACGACGACATGCAGCAGCGCCCCGCGCAGGACACGATCACGCGCATGATGGAACGTCTGGTGTCGACCGACCCGAAGAGGCGCATGCCCAAGAACAAGATCATGTCCAGCCAGGAGCGCCAGGAGCTCTACTTGTGGGCGCAGCAGGAGCTGTCACGCATCGGCAAAGGGGACGTGCAATGAAGCCGCTGGCGGTCGCGCTGCTTGCCGGTGTGGCGCTGTGCGCGGCGGTGGCCGACGGCGCGGCCCAGACATCGCGCTTCAAGGGCTGGGCTGCCATCTCCAAGGAGCTGTCGACGCGCATTGCACCGAAGGGCGAGATGCTCGACCTCGACCGCTTCCTGCCGGCCGCCGACATGGAGGACCTGCTCGGGCGGTGGTCGACGTTCGGCTCGGAGCACGCCTTCCAGAACGGCCTGCCCAACGCGATCAGTATCGCCATCTGGCACGCCACCCTGTCCAACTTCGCCACCAGCGTCGGCGCCTCCTGCAGCGCACCGCAGCTCGAGTTCCATGCCAAGTTCGCGCAAACCCTGAAGGATCTGTGCAGCTGGCCGGCCGCCGGCGCCAAGGCCGACGCGCTGCTGATGGATTACTGGCTCGCCATCATGGGCTACAACGCGCCCGAGCCCGAATACGTGGCCTGGCGCGACCACTTCCTGGCCTCCTACAAGGATCGGCCGGCCGCCGAGACTATCACCGCCATGACGCTCGCCATCACCATGAACCCCTACTTCCTGCTGCACAAATGAGCCGGCCAAAGCCCATGCACCCCTCACGACGCGAGGTCCTGCGCTTTGGCGGGTTGGGCGCTGGCACCCTTTTGTTTGCGCGCTCGAGCTTTGCCTCATCCATCTCCGCCGATGCCGATCCGCACTTCTTCCTCCTGGTGGTCCTGAACGGCGGCGCCGATTCCTCCTACATGTTCGATGCCCGCCCGCTGTCGATGACCAGGGCCGGCAAGATCCAGAACTACCTTGGCAAGGAGCCCGATCCGTGGATTGGCAAGAACGGCGGCAAGGCGCTGTCGACCTCGCTCATCAAGCCGCTGGCCGCCTTCCGCGACCGCTTCAGCGTGCTCAACGGCGTGTGCATGGCGCCGAGCTTCGATGGCCATCTGCAGAACATGAACTTCCTGTTCGCGGGCAAGCCGTTCGGCGGCGACAGTTTCGTCCCCCACCTCAATTCGAGCGAGACCGGCCGCAAGCCTGAGTCGCTGGACGCCATCGTCCCCACCGATCCGCTGTTCATCAACGTCGACAACCATTCAGGCGTGGTGCCGCTGCGACCCGCCTCGGTCAAGGCCCTGTCGGCCACCCTGCGCAACGTCGAGCCGCCGGGCTCCGACCACGGCCTTGTCGACTTCATGCGGCGCAGGCTTGCGGCTCACACCGGCGATGCCGGGCGCTTCTCCGCCGGCTCCAGCCTAATGCTGGCCGGCCTCGACGGCGCCGCGCAGGTGCACCGTCAGCTGGCCAGCCTCACCGCACCCAGCGAAAACCTGGGCCCGGAGCAGCAGCAACTGGCCTTGATCGCTGAGTGCTTCCGCCTGTCCATTTCGCGCTCGGCCATCTACGTGCTGCCGGAAAGCTTCGACGTGCACGCCCCCGACCAGGCCAAGGCGCAGCCCAAGCTGTTCTCCGACGCCATCGGCCGCATCGCCACGCTGTTCAAGGGGCTGAACGACACGCCCTTCGATGCCAAGCGCTCGCTGTTCGAGGTAACGACCGTGATGGTTGCAAGCGAGCTCGGCCGCACCATGCGCGGCGTTGACCTGCCGATCGACCAGACCGGTACCAACCACAACCAGTTCTCCAACTCGATCCTGATCGGCGGCAAGGGCATCCGCGCCGGCCTGGTGATCGGAGCCTCCGACCTCGCCGATGAGAAGGCAACCGTCTCCAAGGCGCACCTCGCCCTGGACGGCGTGCTGGAGAAGACCATGGGTTTGCCCTTTGACTTCTCCACCCTAAAATCCCGGCCCGACCAGCCGGACGCCTTCGACATCAAGGACTATCTGACCATCGGCTCGGTCGTTAACACCGTCTATGCGCTGTTCGACGTGCCCAAATCCAACTATCGCTCGTTGCGCCGCGACCTGCCGGCGGCCCCGGTTCTGCACGGCCTGCTCGTCTGACCTGCGAGCGCATGCAATGCTCGCGGGGCCATAACACCTCCAAGGAGCCTGCTGTGATGATCGAGACGTCCGCTACCATGTATGCGGCCAGGCTGAGCGGCGGACTTGTCGATCGCAATGGCCCCAGCACGCGCATCCTATCCGTGTCCTGCAGATCGCCAGAGTCGCTCAACATCGGCCACCCACGGCAACGCATTGCGCGATCAGCACTCTCGCGATCAGGACGCTGGCGATCAGGACGCTGGCGATCAGGGCACTCGCGATCAGGGCACTCGCGATCAGGGCACTAGCGTGGACACCGCGTCGCTTCGCCTGCGTGTCAACCTGCTCGGCTGCGCAGCACTGGCCGGCTACACCGTGCTGACCGTGCTGTCCTGGGTGCAGGCGCCGGCGCTGTGGCGGGCCGAGAATGCCGGCAACATGCTGGCCTTCTTCGCCGAGCTGGCGTTGCGCTTTCCCGTTCTTGGCTACTATCACTCCTTCACGTCCAGCGAGGCCGTGATCGTCAGCACCTGGGCCCCCCTCGGGCTGGTGACACTGGCGTGTGTCCTCCTCGTCCTGCTGCTCGCGCGCCCGGCAACGCCGGCGGACGCCGCCGTGCAGCAGCTCATATTCAACTGGTCGCTCACCTTCGCCGGCGTTTGCCTGCTGGCGTTTCCGGTGTTCACGCAGGACATGTGGCTGTCGGCGGTGTGGGGCCGCATGATCGCCACAGGCGTCAATCCCTACTACCAGATGTTCACGCCGGAGATGCTGGCCGGACTGCCGCTCGACCATTTCCCGATGGTCATGTCGTACGGGCCGCTGTGGGGCCTGTTGTCGACCATAGTCATGCTGGTGGCCGGCAACAGCGTTCTCGCCGCCGGCATCCTGTTCAAGGCCGTGCTGGCGGCCGCCTGGGCCGGCTCGCTCGTCCTCATTGACCAGATCACGCAGGCGCGGCCCGTGCGCGAGCGGTGTGTGGCGCTGGCCATGTTCGGATGGGCACCTTCGAGCGTGTCGCAGTCCCTGGCTGAGGGCCACAACGACATCGTGCTGGTCGCCTTTGCGTTGCTTTGGCTGCTCCTGCTGCTACGGGCGCACTCGGCCGCGCCGGTGGCACTCGTGGCGTCGGTTCTGTGCAAATACGTGACCGCACCTCTGCTGCTAATTGATGCAATCGCCGCCTGGCGCCGGCAGCGCGCCGGCTGGACGCAATTCCTGACACGGCAGGTCGCGCCAGTCCTGCTCGGGCTCGGCACGCTTGCCGTGTTCTACCGGTCGCCCGCCTTCTTTGAGGGCATCAGGGTCGTCAGCGAGTGGCACTTCCTGCGCCCGAGCGATGCCCTGCTGGCTATCGAGCAGGCGACCGGCCTCTACACGCTGGCGCTGCGCATCGCCGTGGCCGCGTTCTTCGTCTTGCTCGCCGCCTATTGGAGCGCCGTCTCGTTCTGGGCGCCGACCGTGACAAGTCTGCAAAAGGCGGTGATCGCCATCATGGCCGCCGTATTGTTCGCCGCGGTCAGCCACGTCTGGCCCTGGTATGCCATCTGGGCATTGGCGCCGGCCGCCCTGCTTCCCGACTGGTGGCTCTCCCGGTTCGTGTTCGGCGTGTCGCTCAGCATGCCGTTCACGCTCGCCGGCTGGTGGAGCGAGCCGTTCCCCCACCACATGGAGTTTGCGGCGCTGGTTGTGTACGCCACTGCCTGTGTGTGGACGGTCGCAACCGCTGCTCGCGCACGGCCGAGCTGACGCCACCCGACAGCGGACGGCAGACGCGGGCCGATGAATGGACATTCAGGAACTCAGGATCCGACAAAATTTGTGACCGCAAGAACACACTTTCGACTTCCGCCGGGGCCTGGCGTCAGCGCATTATGTCCTGGTCCGTTGCGACCTTACGGTTCGCGGGCTAGCCTGCGACGCTCGCGGACGAGTTGGTGCGCGGATACATTCGGGGGTGCGTACACGGTTGCCCAAGTAACCCGTACGCGCTGTTATCTTGCAGCATCAGCTGCTCCACTGCCGGCCCTGGGTCCGGTGCGCGAGGGGTTTTGCCATAAACCGGGTCGAGCAGAATTTCTCCGCCAAGCAGGGGGTGTTGGCGGCTCTCATTGAGGGGCTCCGGCTTCATCAATGGGCCAAGAACGTCCTCATTTTTGTCCCGCTCCTGCTATCAGGCACCATCCAGAGCCTCGACGCGTGGATCGCCTGCGTGATCGGATTCTTTGCCTGGGGCATCCTGGCCTCGGCCACGTATCTGCTGAACGATCTGCGTGACCTTGAATCCGATCGCGGCCACTGGTCAAAGTGGCGCCGGCCGATCGCCCGCGGTGCCCTGCCTATCCCCCTTGCGGTGGCAACGGCCATCACCGGTATCGCCGCCAGCTTCGCCATCGGCTGGACGCTCACCGTGGGCGCGCTCCTGATCCTCATCGCCTACGCGGTGCTGACCATCACCTACTCGCTGTGGCTGAAGCGCCTGCCGATCATCGACGTGTTCCTGCTCGCGTCCCTCTACACGTTGCGCCTGTTTTTCGGCATCGAGCTGGCCGCCATCTCCTACTCGCCCTGGCTGCTGGTGTTCTCGATGTTCGTGTTCCTGTCGCTGTCGCTGGCCAAGCGCTACACCGAGGTCGGCCGCGGTGGCAGCTTCGGCCGCGAGACGGTCGAGGGGCGTGGCTATGTTGCCAAGGACGCACCGCTGATCTTCGGCCTCGGCCTATCGACGGCTGCCAGTGCGGTGCTGATCATGGTGCTCTATCTCATCAACGAGGCGTTCGGCGCCACCTTCTACCGTACGCCCCTGCTGCTCTGGCCCGTGCCAGGCCTGCTGTTCCTGTGGCTCGGCCGGATCTGGCTGCTGGCCGGCCGCGATGAGCTGGACGACGATCCGATCCGCTTTGCCATTCGCGACGCGGTGAGCCTGGGGCTCAGCGCCGCCATTACGCTGTCGTTCGTACTGGCATGGCTTGTCTGATCTAAGAGTAGCGTCAATGAGCGCAGCGTCCCTGGCGCGCAAGCTGGCCAGCAACCGCATCGCAGTCTGGATTGCCTGCGTGCTCGGCGGCAGTGCCATCCACCTCTACCTGTGGCAGATATCCGAGCCGCCGGACCTGTTCAGCGATTTCTACAAGGCCTACTACCCGGCCGCCGAATACCTCCTGGAAAAAGGCCTGAGCGCCACCTGGCCGCTCACCGAGGCCGCCGCCGGCGGCTTCGTCAACATCCCGATCGTCGCCTGGTTGTTCGTGCCGTTCGTGATGCTGGGCGAAGAGGAAGCCGGATGGGCGTTCCTGGCCTTCGGCGCGGCCGCCGCGCTGGCCGCATGGTGGCTGCTGGCGCGCATGCGCCGCGCTGAGGCAATGAACACGGCGCCGCTGCTGCTGTTGCTCGGCCTCGTCAACGGGCCGATGATCAACAGCCTGCGTGAGGGCAACACCACTCACATCATTCTGCTCCTGATCGTGCTGGCGTTCGTGCTGTGGCGGTCGGGCTGGGATTTCGCGGCCGGCTTGCTGCTCGGGCTCTGCGCTGTGATCAAGCTGCCGCTGCTGCTGTTCGGCGCCTACTACGTCCTGCGCGGCAAGTGGCGTGTGGTGGTGGGCGGCGTCACGTCGATTGCCACGGCCGTGCTGCTATCGCTCGCCGACTATGGCCTGCAGGGCAACATCGGCTGGTACAAGGACAGCGTCGAGCCGTTCCTGGGCGGCGTCATCCCGGCCTTCAACGTGCAGTCCATCGACGGCTTTCTGGTTCGCCTCTGGACCGGCGAAGGCCGCCTGCACGACTGGGATCCGATGGTGCCGGAGGTGCTGCACAAGGTGATCCGCAATATTCTCTTCCTGCTTGTTTACGGCGGCGCCATCTGGCTCGGCTGGCGTGCCACCCGCGCCGAGCCGCCGCCCGCCATCAACGGCAGGCTCAGCGCGCGCGATACGCTCGAATTCGTGCTGGTGATCACCATCGCCATCATCACGAGTCCCATCTCGTGGACGCACTACTACCTCCTGCTTCTGGTTGCCTGGGGCCTCTATCTGGGCGGCCAGCTGCCGGTGCCGGATGACCGCACCACCCGCTGGCTGATGTGGATGAGCCTGGCGCTGACCTCGCTGCCGGTCGTTATTCCGGAGCATTCTCCCAATTTGATCACCGAAGTACTGGCGCGCACGGTCGTGTCGGCCTGGTTTTTCGGGGGCTTGCTGATGCTGGCAGCGCTGCTGCGCGCGCTGTGGAAGTTGGTGCCGTCGAACACGTTGCAACCCAATCACGCGGGTAGCCATGTCACGCCATAGCTACACATGGAGCGACACAAGCGCGCCCTTCACATTGCGCCTGGGCCTGTTCCTGCTGTTCTGCGTCGTCGTCCTAAACGGCCTGATTTACGTGACGGCACCCGAGCTGCTGAAAGAGAACGCGCTCAACCACAGCTGGGATGTCGTGCATGGCCGCGGCTCGGATGATTCCTGGGGCGCCATGCAGGCCGCGCTCGACTATTTCAAGACACCCAACACGACACCGCTCTATTCCGAGATCTTCTTCAATCGCCTGTTTCGCTTCCAGTACCCGCCATCAGCGCTGTTTGCCTTGCAAGGCATGCAATGGCTGGCGCCCGACAATGTTCGCACCGATGAGAACCAGAACTTTCCCGGAGTAACCCTGAACGACATCATCGGCTGGGCCTTTATTCTGGCGACTGCTGCCGCCGTGGCGACGCTGCTCGAGCTGCAGGTTCGCAAGCGCTACGACGTGCACGCGCGTGCGCTGACCGTGGCCCGCGTCGTCATTGCGGCGGGGTTCACGCTGACCTTCTATCCGGTCGTCAAAGCCTACTCGCTCGGCCAACTGCAGGTCTGGATCAACGGCCTGTTTGCCGTGGCCCTGCTCGGCTGGGCACTTGGCTGGAAAGCTGTGTCGGGGATCCTGGTCGGGCTGACCTGCCTCATGAAGCCGCAATACGTCCTCTTCCTGCCTTGGGCGCTGCTGCGGATGGAGTGGCGCTTTCTGGTGGCGTGCGCTGCCACGGTCGCCATCGTGCTTGGCGCCTCGGTGCTGGTGTTTGGCTTTGCCAACCACATCGACTACCTGCGCGTGGTCTCGTTTCTGGGCGAGCGCGGCGAGGCCTATTACCCCAATCACTCCATCAACGGCCTGCTCAACCGCGTCATGGGCCTTTACGATCCCGAGCAATACTCGATCCTCGAGTTCATCGCCGGCCAGTTTCCGCCGTTCAATCCCTGGATCTATGGGCTCACCGTGACGAGCTCGATTGTCATTCTTGCCGCCGCACTTGCGCATCGCAGCACGGTCGGCGATCCCGACCGCCTGTACGACGTATGTCTGATGGCGCTCAGCTGCACGGTGGCCTCGCCCATTGCCTGGGAGCACCACTACGGCATCCTGCTGCCGATCTTCGCCGTGCTGGTTGTGGCGGTCGAGCCCAAGCCGCTGGCGCTCGGACTGCTGGCCGCGGCCTACGCGCTTGCCAGCGTCTACATTCCCGCCACCATGCTGCTGGCGCCGACGCCGTTCAACTTCGCCCAGTCCTACCTCTTGTTCGCCGCGTTCATCGTGCTGGCACTGCTGCACTGGCGGCCATGGGTCGCCGCGGAGACGCACGCGCCGATCCGATCCTGAAACGCAAAAAGGGCCCATTGCTGGAGCCCAAAGTTGCGTTGCCTGGAAATGGAGGGAAGACCTAGGTACGCACTAATCAGCAACTTGCTGCGAAGCCGGCGCGTCTGCACCAAGCTTCATCGGCGCGTAATAGCGCTCCTCTCGCCGGCAGGCGACGAGAGCAATGACCGCGCACAGCAGCGCGACAGTGGCGAACTTTTTGGACATCGCGATTCACCCTCTACTGGTTGGATCGGCCCCCCCGGGCCAAACTCGCACGCTGCTAGTTGCTCCCGTTTGCTGGGCCCCCGCAATGCGAGCGTGCGCGATTTAAACAGCTTGCCCACGCTTTCCACAGCGCGCCGCTGGATAGCCTGCGTACCGCACGACACCGGACCTTTAATAAATTGTGCGGTGTTTGCGCGCAGGGAACTTTAAGACGTGCCGTGCTGTTCTAACTATGAATGGGCCGTAGTTCGCGGTTTGCTGCAAGCATTCAATCACTTGTGATGCCAAGACGATCGTCGCCAAACGCCGGCAAGCTGCTGAGACGGGCCATTGCCAAGAGCGATCCCACCAAGCAGCGCCCGACCGTCGGCAAGCCCGTCATCATCGATCCTCCAAGCAAAACGCGGGCGAGCAAAACGCGGGCAAACCAAACGCGGGCAGACAAGGCGCGGGCAAGCCAGGCCCAGCCGGCAAAGCATCGCAGCAAGCGAGCATTCAACGAGGAGAAGTGACCGTTGCGCGTGTTCCGGACTGCCCTTGCAGCGCTCGCCTTGGCCGGCTGGGCATCCGCCCCAGCGCTGGCCGACCCGCTGCTCGCCGAGTTCCCCTATCCCTATCCGATGCAGACTTACCAGTTTCGTTCGCAGGGTCAGCCGCTGTCCATGGCCTACATGGACGTGCATCCCGCCCAGCCAAACGGCAAGACCATCGTCCTCCTGCACGGCAAGAACTTCTGTGGCGCCACCTGGGAGGAGACCATCCGGCCGCTGCGCGATGCCGGCTATCGCCTGGTGGTGCCGGACCAGGTCGGCTTCTGCAAATCCACCAAGCCGCAGGCCTATCAGTTCAGCCTGCACCAGCTCGCGCTCAACACGCGGGCCTTGCTTGCCAGCATCGGCGTCGACAAGCCGATCATCATGGGTCACTCCATGGGCGGCATGCTGGCCATGCGCTACGTGATCAGCTTTCCCGGCGAAACGTCGGGCCTGGTGCTGGTAAATCCGATCGGTCTGGAAGACTGGAAAGCCAAAGGCGTGCCGTTCGCACCCGTCGATCAGGTCTATGAGCGCGAGCAGCAGACCTCGGTCGAGACGATCAAGCAATACCAGCAGTCGACCTACTACGGCGGCGAGTGGAAGCCCGAGTATGATCGCTGGGTGAACATGCTGGCCAGCATGTACAGGGGCGCCGGCGGTCGGCTGGTGGCATGGGACCAGGCGCTCACCTCCGACATGATCTTCACCCAGCCCGTCGTCTACGAGCTGGAGCTGATCTCGGTACCGACCCTGCTCATGATCGGCCTCAAAGACACCACCGCCATCGGCAAGGAGCGCGCACCGCCCGAGATCGCCAAGACGCTCGGGAACTATCCAGATCTCGCCTGGGAAGCCCAGCAGCGCATCAAGAATGCGACGCTGGTGTCCTTCCCCGAGCTCGGACATGCGCCGCACCTGCAGGACCCGGAAGGCTTCAACAAGGCCCTGATCGACCAGCTCGCCCAGCTGCAGTAAGGCTCGCCGCTTGCCCCAACTTCGGGCTAGGCACGCCGGACGCAGCGCTGCACACTGCGCCCGTAGCACCGCACACGAGGTCGGCATGGGCCATCAGTCGGCGAGGATCGTCATCTGCGGGGCGGGATTGGCCGGCATCTCGGCCGCCTACTATCTCGCCCTCGAGCATGGCTGCCAGAACATCGTGATTGTCGAGCAGGGCAATCCGCTCTCGCTCACCTCCGACAAGTCGACCGAAGCCTACCGCAACTGGTGGCCGGGTCCCGACACAGCCATGACCTCCTTCATGGACCGCAGCATCGACCTGCTGGAAGACATTGCGCGCGCCACCGACAACCGCATCAACATGAACCGTCGCGGCTATCTGTTCGCGACCGCCGACCGTGGCAAAATCCCGTTCCTGCAGACCATGGCGACGATGGCCGAAGCCCGCGGCGGAGGGCCGGCGCGCCTGCACGAGACCGCATCGAGCCCCTACCTAGCCTCGCCCGAGCGCGGCTTCGACTTCGATCTGACCGGCGCGGACGTCATCATCGAGCCAAGCCTGATCCGCCGCCACTTCCCCTACCTGGCGCCGGAGACGGTGGCGGTGGCGCACGCGCGCCGCGCTGGCTGGCTGAGCGCCCAGCAGCTCGGCATGGTGATGCTGGAGGCAATCCGCGAGCGCGGCGTCAAGCTGCTGCGCGGCAGGATGGAGGGCATCGACACGGTCGCAGGGCGAATCCGCTCGGTCGCAGTCGAGCACGACGGCGAGCGCCGCTCGCTGGAAGCCACGCATCTTGTGCTCGCGGCAGGCCCGATGCAGAAGGAGATGAGCGCAGTGCTCGGCGTCGACCTACCCATTCTTGCAGAGTGCCACCTCAAGGTCAGCTTTCCCGACCCGCAGGGCACGATGCGCGCGGCACCGATGCTGATCTGGCTCGACGACCAATATCTGCCCTGGAGCGAGGAGGAGCGCCAAGCCCTCGCCGAGGACGAAGAATCGCGCTGGCTGCTGGAGAAATTTCCCTGGGGCGTGCACGGGCGGCCGGAGGGTCACGGGCCCGGCTCGACCTTCATCGTGCTGTTCAATTACCATCAGGGTACTGCCAACATCGTGTTCCCGCTGCCCGAACAGCCGCACTACCCCGAGATCGCGCTGCGTGGCATGGCCACCATGGTGCCAGCGCTGAAGGCCTACATCGGTACGTCCGCGCGGCCCTACGTCGACGGTGGCTACTACATCAAGACGCGCGAGAACCGTCCGCTGATCGGCCCACTGCCGATCGAGGGCACCTACATATCGAGCGCCTACTCGGGTTTCGGCGTGATGGCCTCCTGCGCTGGCGGCGACCTCCTCGCGCGCCACATCACCGGCAGCCCGCTGCCTGACTACGCACCGGCGTTCCTGCTGTCGCGCTACCTCGATCCAGCCTACCGCGCCCTGCTCGACGCCTGGGGCGACGGCGGCCAGCTGTAGTCGGCGGGAAGGCATGGCCTACCTGTCAGCCTCGGGCTGGCGGCGAGAATCCAGCCATGCGGTGAACGTCCAAGACAAACTGACAGATGGGGACCGGGACAAGCCTGACCATGTCAAGCTGTCGATGGGCGCTAGGCTCGGCGCTTGGTCGGAATGTCAATGGGCAGGAACTCGACGCCCGACTGCTGCACGGGCTGCGGATAGAGCTTCATCAGCTCCAGCACCTCAAGAGGCATGCCCACCTTGACCGGCAAACCGAGGCTGCGCGCCTCCTCGGCGGTCAGTGCATAGTCATGCGTCCACTGCCCGCCCGCCAACTTGGCGGCCAGAACCTCGGCGGCGTTCTGCTCCATGCGCGGCGTCAGCAGCTCGATGGCACCACGCTTGACTTGGGCCAGCGCCTTCTCGCTCACGTCGGCCAGCACCAACGTCAGGTCGAACACGTGCTCGACCGGCTTGGAGTCGCGCGCGCGCACGATGCTGGCCGCAGGCATCCCGGCGATCTGCGGATCGATCGGACCCAGCACCGAGAACTCGCCGAGCACGATCTCGTCGGCGGCGAGCGCTATGAGCGTCCCGCCCGACATCGCATAGACGGGTACGTACACCGTCACCTTGGCCGGATGCGCTTCCACGGCGCGCGCGATCTGCATCGCCGCCAGCACTAGCCCGCCCGGAGTATGCACGATCAGGTCGATCGGCCGCTCGGGCGGCGTCTCCTTGATGGCGGCAATGATGGTCTGGGCGTCCTCCAGATCGATGTGCCGGGACACGTTCAGGCCGAATAGGCTGCGCTTCTCCTGGCGATGGATCATGGTGATGACGCGGGTGCCGTGCAGCTTTTCGACGGCTGCGATCGCCTGGGCACGCTTCAGCGCGTACCACCGCCCCATCAAAATGGGTTGCAGCGCCATGCCCGCAATCAGGATCCATATCAGGGAGGAAAAGTCGAACGACATCCAGTCAAGCTCCGCGCAGTCAACGCGCAAGATCCCGTATCAGTGCCTCGATTCCCTTTAATATTCTGCCTATCCCTCGGCTTGCCCAGCGGATGCTGCCCCTTGGCCTGTGGCGATAGGTGTCCATCAAAGCATCGCGCAGCGCCTCGGCTGCATTTTTGCAGACGACCAACATGCGGCGCCGACCAGTCGACGGTATCGGCAGTCAAGATCGTGCAGGCGCTCGACCAATCGCCACGCCCAGGGACGCGAGCCAGTCGCCTGCCGCCGGCCGCCATGCGCGCCACGGAGCGAACCCAACCGTTGGGGCGCCTGCGGCCGCAGCTCGGCGCTGTGCGACTATTGTTGCAACTGCATAAAATCTCCGGCTAGACGCAGCAACCAAGACGCGTCATTGTTACCGCCGAATTAAATTGTCCGACAATCGGACATGCGGTGACCATGACCGCCGTACAAGAAAGTTTGGGGAGCACGCGCCCGTCCATCGATCCACGTGACGCACGGCGCGTTGCGGATGATCGGCTGTTGAGCGTGCGCAACATCTGCGTCCGCTTCGGCAACATCATCGCCCTCGACGACGTGTCGTTCGATGTTGCCCCAGGCCACATCGTCGGACTGATCGGCCCGAACGGTGCGGGCAAAACCACGCTTTTCAACTGCTTGTCGCGCCTGTACGTGCCGACCAGCGGCGACGTTTTGTTTGAGGGACGGTCTATTCTGTCGCAACCGCGCCATGCCATTGCCAGGCTCGGCATCGGACGTACGTTCCAGAATGTCGCGTTGTTCGACACCATGTCGGTGCTGGACAACGTCAAGGTCGGTTGCCACAGCCGCACGTCGACCGGGCTCATCGCCAACACCTTGCGACTGCCTGCTGCCGGTCCTGAGGAGCGCCGCATCACGGATCTGGCGCAGGAGCTCCTCGCCTTCATGGATCTGAAGGCGGTAGCGCAACTGCCAGCGGGCGGCCTGCCATTCCCCGTGCGTAAGCGCATCGAGCTGGCGCGCGCGCTGGCCGGAAACCCCAAGCTGCTGCTGCTCGACGAGCCGGCCGCCGGCCTCAATCACGACGAGGTGGATGTGCTGCGCAACCAGATTCGCCGCGTGCGCGACGTGCAAAAAGTGACGGTGCTGCTCGTTGAGCATCACATGAGCCTGGTGATGTCGGTCTCCGACAAGGTTGTGGCAATCGACTTCGGCCGCAAGATTGCCGACGGGAGCCCCGCCGACGTGCAGCGCAATCCGGAGGTGATCCGGGCCTATCTCGGCACGGAGGGCTGACGTGGCCAAGCTGCTCGAGGTAAGCGGGCTCAAGGCATACTATGGGTCCACGCAGGCATTGTTCGACGTCAACCTGGCGCTCGACCAAGGCGGCGTCATCACGCTGCTGGGCGCCAACGGCGCCGGCAAGTCAACGACCCTGCGCGCGATCTGCGGGATGGTTCGCACGGGCGGCAGCATCCGGCTCGATGGACAGCC
>Ga0075418_10003282_pt1 | contig 18483 bp, 16 predicted proteins | sample SoiMetdeltSBSDD2_FD_81776 | JGI IMG/M metagenome (GOLD analysis project Ga0075418, IMG submission 81776) | Bulk soil microbial communities from a Populus tree surrounding site in Tennessee, USA - Soil MetaG P. deltoides SBSDD2 | ecosystem: Environmental > Terrestrial > Soil > Tree plantation... | reverse complement strand
TGCAAGCACTACGGCGTGGAGCATAGTCATTGGATTCGCTGGCTCTCGCTGGCAGAGTTCATTGTAGCAACCGCGACGGTCGGCTGCGTGGATGAGGTCATAACCTGTGCCACACTGGGATGTGGGACTGGTCAGCGGCTCACTGTTCGAAGCCGACTTGCCGAGCGGCTTTCACTATCGGGCGAACTTCATCACAGCCGATGAAGAGACCCATCTGACCAGCGAGATCGCTCGCGTCGAATTCTCGACGTTTGAAATGCGCGGCGTCGTCGCGCGCCGCCGCGTGGCGTTCTTCGGAGAGTCGTACGACGCGGGAAACGCGTCCACTCCACCAATCCCGGCGTTTCTGCTGCCGCTCGGCGCCAGGCTGGCAACCTGGGCGGAAGTGGATCGGCGAGAGTTCGCGATGGCGCTCATCAACGAATATCCTCCGGGCGCGCCGATCGGCTGGCACCGCGACGCTCCGCAGTACGACATCGTCGCCGGCGTTTCGCTACTTTCGTCCTGTCGAATGAAGTTTCGGCCGTGCGTAAGTCATGGCGCACGCGGGGGAGCTGGTCCACGCCGCACCACGACACACGAGATTCAGCTCGAGCGCAGGTCCGCGTACTTGATGACTGGTGTCTCCAGAAGCGCCTTCGAGCACCACATCCCAGAGGTCAGTACTCTGCGGTATTCGATCACGTTTCGAACGCTCCGCAGCGGCGCCAATCTCACCTGTTGAGATCGATTCGGGCGACAGTGTTGCAAGGAATTCTGGAGGAGGCACATCCATGGCAAAAAAGAGTTCCACCGCACGGAAGTCGACCTCTAGAAGACGTGCCGCAAAACGCGAGCTGATCTCGCCTCGCAGTGACAAGAGATACGTGAGACGAGGAGCAGGCGGTCGGTTCACCGAGTCAGACGACGTCGGGAAATCGCTGTCCAACGATCGGCGTCGACGAAGTAAGACGAAAGCCAAGAAAGGTCAGGGGGACCGCGGGGATCGCTGACCTTCGACCGGCTACTCCACTCTAAGTGCGGCGATCGGGTCGATCGCCGCCGCTCTTCGTGCGGGGACGTAACCAGCCACAAGCGCCGCCACGCTCAAGACTGCCGCGAATGCAACGACGATTCGTGGATCGCTGGACGCGATCCCGAGCAGGCCGGCTTGCATCAAGCGGCTAAGTGCCACGGCGAGGATGGCACCGATCGCCGTGCCAGTCAGCGTCATTCGCAGCGCCTGCCCGACCGTCAATCTCACGACGTCACGCGTCGAGGCGCCGAGCGCGATGCGAACGCCGATTTCGTGCCGCCGTTGCGCGACGAAGTACGTTACCAGTGCGTAAAGGCCGACGGTCGCGAGCAGAAGCGCGATTGCGGCAAACGTCGCCATGATTGCCGCGAGGTACTGCAGACCGATCGTCCGCTCGTGGAGCGCGCGGCGCATCGTCATCACGTCGAACACGGGTTGGTCCGGATCGATACTCAGCAAGGCACGCCGCGCTTCTGGTGCGACCAACGTCGGGTCGCCGCCAGTGCGGAGGACAAGACACAGGTAATCGGTCGGAGACTGAGACAATGGCCGATACATCGCTGGGGTATTCCGACGGTTGAACCAGTCGTGAATGACGTCCCCCGAGATCCCGACGACCGTCAACCAGGGACTATTGCGGACCTTCATTCGTCGTCCGATCGGATCTTCATTCGGCCAGAATTTCCGGGCCATCGATTCCGACACAATTACGACTGCTTGCGTGTCTTCGCGATCGGCGGCATTGAAAGCACGCCCGCGGACCACCGGTATGCGCAACGCCGAAAAGTAATCACTGGTGATTTTCCGGTAATCCACCGACGGAAGGTTATTTGGATCCGCCGGAGGGTGGCCGTCGATTTCAACCGCCCGCGACGAGTTCGATCCGCTCGTCGGCATGTTATTGATGGCAGCCGCGCTCTCGACGCCGGCGATCTGCCGGAGGGCGTCCATCGTCTTCGTCACGAACAACCGCCGTGCTACGTCGTCGGGGTAACTACGATCCGGCAGGATCAGCTTCATGGTGAGAAGACCATCCGGGTCGTATCCCTGGGGTCCGTTGAGAAATTTGTGGGTACCGACAACACCGAGTCCCGCGGCGACGAGTAGCGGCAATGCGATGGCGATCTCGAGAACGACAATCGCGCGACGAACCGTGTGACGGCCGGTCGATGTACGGCCACCTTCTTTGAGCGTCTCTGTCACTGACGATCGTGCTGACTGCAGTGCCGGCAGCAGGCCGAAGATGCATGCTGTGACGGTGGCGATTCCAATCGTGAAGGCGACCAGTCGAAAGTCGGGACCCAGCGATTCGAATCCGGGCACGAACCGCAGGATGTTGGCGGGCATGCTGATACGCACCGCATAGAGACTGAGCCAGGCAAATCCCAATGCAGGTGGAACCGCGATCATTGCAAGGAGCGCGCTTTCGATCAGCGACTGGCGTGCGATCCGGCCGCGCGTCGCGCCAAGCGCGATGCGCACGCCTGTTTCATGCCGTCGCTCCGACGCGCGGGCCAACAAAAGGTTCGCGATATTCGCGCAGGCAATGAGGAGCACGATGAACGCAGATGCCTGCCATAGCGACAGCAACGCACCGGTCCCCTCGTCAAGCATGCCCTGCGTCAACGTGTAGACACGAACGCCGTGATTACGGTTGGCTTGCGGATACTCGCGCGCGAGCCGGGTGGCGATGAGCGACAGTTCTGACTGCACGCCCTCGAGCGTGCTTCCATTCCGGATGCGTGCGATTGGAGTTACGTATCTGGCCGTGCGGCTCGGAGGCGTTTTGGGGTCGAATGCAACCGGCGCCCAGATTTGAGAGCCATCCGGAAATGCAAACCGCGGCGGCATGACGCCGATGATCTGGTGCGGCTCGCCGTCGACGAGGATCGCCCGGCCAATCACTGATGGGTCGGCATCAAACCTGCGCTTCCACAATGCGTCGCTGACGATCACGACGTGATGACGGCCGAAGGTCTCGTCGTCGCGGATGAACGTTCGCCCGAGCGCTGGCCGCACGCTCAACGCTTCGAAGAATCCACTTGTGACGCGAAAGCCGGGCAATCGTTCAGGATTGCCCCGATCGACCAGGTTGGCGTCCCACCACACGGAGCCGGAGAGAAAGTCGAGGGTGCGCGCTTCGGCTCGCCAATCGAAGAAGTTAGCAGGCGAAACAGCCTCCTTCTTGAATTCCTGATCTGGTGCTGTTTCGGACAGGAGCACGACCGAGTCGGGATCCTCGAGCGGATATGGACGGAGCACCATCCGATCGATCAGGTTGAAGATGGCGGCGTTGGCGCCGAGGCCGAGGGCCAGCGTTGTCGCGACGGTCAGGGTAAGGAGGGGACGTGTCAGGAGCGCGCGAAAGCTGTACCGGATTTCCTTGAACAGGTCGGACATTGGCATCTCCGCGCGACGGGGGCCGGTCGTGGCACGCGGTCTATTCTACGAAGGCGGAGAGAACGGAGTTCACAACGAAGGAACGGAGTTAACGGAGACGAACGAAGATTTTTCTCTCATCGGGTTGTCTCTCGAGCGCTGGATCTGCGTACATTCTGATTTGAGCGCCAAAAAACCCCAACCTTTCTTGGAGGCCGGCAACTTGCAGCTCAGGTTGCATGCTTACTGATCCGTTCAATACGAATCGCGTGACGAGTGCCATCATCGGGAGCGCGATTAAAGTCCATAGAGCGACCGGGCCCGGATTGTTGGAATCGACTTATTACCCGTGCCTGGTATTCGAAGTACGGCAGTCGGGGCTGGCAGTTGTGACCCAATGGCCGATCCCACTCGTCTACCGTGGCATTCATCTGGAAGCCGGGTATCGAGCCGACATGCTGGTAGAAGACAGGGTGCTAGTGGAACTGAAGGCGGTGGAGTCACTTTTGCCGATTCACACGGCGCAGATGCTGACATACCTGAAACTTTCCAGAAAGCCGGTCGGTTTGTTAATCAATTTCAACATGCCCGTCCTCAAGAACGGCGTTAAACGAATTTTGAACCCGGACCTCGCGCATGTTGATGCTCCTCCTGTTGCGGACATTTCATCGCAGGAGGATATGCCAACGCTTTCTGAAGAATGACTAGAACTCGTTTCAAAACCGATCTCGCGCCGAAATCGCAGAGAGCACAAAGAACAAAAGATGTAGCAACTCCTTCTGGTCCGGCTGGCCCGACCGCGCTGCGCGCGGTGAAGGGCCACGAGATGCACGCCCGTTCCTATTGATCTCTGCGCTCTCTGCGCGAGCCAGCCCTACGCGCAATCACTAATTACGTTCTGTGAATGATCCTTCGTTCTCTGAAGAGCCATTTTCTCCGTTCGTCTTCGTTTCCTCCGTTTCTTCGTTGTGATTTCTGTTCCCTTCACTCAAATTTCAGGGTTTGCACGCCGTTCCTTCATTACAAACGCGTGCTTTAGGGAGATATTCGTGTGCAGACGTTGCCGGAGTATACGGAAATGACGAGCACGCAAAACCTCCTGTTGTGGGGACCCAGGATTGCTGGAATCATCGTCGCCGCGTTCCTTGCGTTGTTCGCGATGGATGCGTTCAACGAACGCTCGGGGGTGTCGGCATTGTCCGATTTTGCAATTCACCTCATTCCTTCGCTGCTCGTGCTCGCAGTCGTCGCAGTAGCCTGGAGATATCAATGGATCGGCGCGATCGCATTCATCGGACTCGCGGCCCTCTACGCGCTCGCCGCTCGAGACCGTCTCGATTGGATTGTTGTGGTGTCGACGCCGCTCCTCGTCGTCGGGCTCCTGTTTCTCGCGAGTTGGCATCATCGGACGGCGCTTGATCGCAACCTCTAGCATTGAGCGGTTCAAACGCTGGAAAACCAACGCGCCCGAGACTATCCTGCACGATGCGAGGTGACGATGGTCAATCGGCAGTGTGGAATCGTTTTGCTCTTCATGCTCTCTTTGGTGGCAGTAGGTTGTGGTGCGAAAAGCATTAACCAGGTTTTGGCCGATCCAGCCAAATACCGCAATCAGTCGGTGACCGTGCACGGAACCGTGGACGAGAGCGCATCGGTCCTCGGGCGCGGAGCCTACCGCATCTCGGACGCGGGCCAGAGTTTGTGGGTCGTGACCAACGGTGGAGCACCGCGCAAGGGTGCGCGGGTCAACGTGACCGGCCACCTGCAGGAGGGCTACGACTTAAGCGGCCTCGGCAACATCATCAAGCTCCCAGGCGCAGTCCAGAGTGGACTGGTGCTGATCGAGGAGTCGCATAAGGCGAAAGACTAATCGCGACCGCGCACTCACTCTTGTCTCAGGGCGATCATCGGATCCACCGCCGCCGCCCGCCGCGCAGGTATGTAGCACGCGGCGAGCGCGACGAACGACAAGAGCACCGCTACCGCCGCGTACGACACGGGATCGGCGGGCTGCACGCCAAAGAGTTGACTACGCAGCATGCGCGTTGCGGCAAGGCTGACGGCGATTCCGACGACGAGACCAACGCACACGAGGCGTCCTCCCATCTTCAACATCAAACCGAGAACATGACGTCGAGGAGCGCCGAGCGCCATCCGCACGCCGAGCTCGTGAGTGCGGCTGAGCACATGAAATGAGAGGACGCTGTAGATGCCAACCGCCGCCAGCGCGAGACCGATCATCGCGAAAGCGGTGAACAAGACCATCGTGAATCGTGGCTGGACGGTTTCTTGGCCGAGAATCTCGGTGACGGTGATCGGGCGACCTAGCGGCTGGTCGGAATCGATCGCCCGTACCGCCGCGCGCACCGCGTTCAACTGAAGCATCGGATCCGAAGCCGCGCGCACCGCGAGCATCCGCTGCAGTGGAGCGACGGCGGTATACGGAAGCGCCACGGTCGGATTCGGTTGCTCCTTCAATCCCGCGTTGCGTGTGTTGGCCATGATGCCGACGATGGTGACTTCCGCGCCGCGTGTGGTGTCCACGAGAGTGCGTGCGGGTGGATGCTCGAGCACGTCGAGGCGAACGCGCGCGCCAATGGGATTCTCTCCTGTCGCAAACAGCTTGGCTGCGGCTTCGTTGATGACAGCGACCCGGTCCGCCCGCCGAACCTCCGCGGCCTCGAACATGCGCCCGGACACGAGCCGAATGCCAAACGCGCGCAGATGATTCTCGCCGACCAGGTTCACCGTCATTCGCCTGGACGGGTCAGCCGTCTGCCCCACGATCGTGAAGGCAGTCTGCGGACCGCCGAACGGATGGCCAATCGAAGCCGCCTCAACACCGGGGAGATTGCTGACGCTCTCGAGCACGCTCGCCACCAACTGATTCCGTTGATCGAGTGTGCTGTATTTAGCGGGCGGGAGCGGAACACCGACAAGCAACACTCGGTCGGGTTGAATACCCGGATCGATGCTCTGAAGTACGACGAACGTGCGGATCATCAATCCGGCGCCGACAAGCAGCACAACGGATAAAGCCACCTCGACGACGACGAGGACGTAACGGCTGCGGGCGCCGTCGCTTTCGCCGGCGGTGCTGCGGCCGGCTTTCAAGGCGTCCGCCACGCCAGGCCTCGATAAACGGAGTGCAGGGACGAGGCCGAACACAATCCCCGTGAGCACAGAGACGACCACCGAGAACGCGAGCACTGGGATGTTGATCGTGACGCGCGACTCATTCGGAACGTAGAACTCCGGCATCATCGCGACAATCGTGCGCGTCGCTTCGAAAGCGAAGAACACACCAAGCGCGCCGCCGATGAGTGACAGCAGAACGCTTTCGGTGAGGAGTTGTCGCAGCAAGCGACGCCGGCCCGCGCCGATCGACATGCGCACCGCCATCTCGCGCGCTCGTGCCGTTCCACGTGCCAGCTGCAGGTTGGCCACGTTGGCGCACGCGATCAGCAGCAGAAATGCGACGGCGCCGAGCAGAAGTCGCAGGCTGGTGCGCATCTCGCCACTGGCGACCGTAATGTCGAGATAGTTTCGCAGCCGCGTCGTGAAGCCCTGCGACGGAAAAGTCGTCGGCTTTTCGGCGGCGAGGCGTTGATGAAACGCCTTGAGCTGCTCCTCGGCAGCCGCCGGCGGAACGCCAGGTGCCAGCCTCATGATTGGATTGACGAACGGGAGATCGGTTCGTGCGGGAGCGAGTGGCAGCCAGAATCCTTCATTGCCGTACCAGCCGAAACGCGGTGGCATCACACCAACGATCGTGTGCGGCCGGCCGTTCAGCTGCAGCGTTCGACCGAGTGCGGAAGGACTGCCGTCGAATAAACGCATCCACAATTTGAAACTCAAGACAACCACGGGCTCGGCTGAGCCATCGGCGCGGATATCCGAAGGTTGAATCGTTCGTCCCATGACCGGCGGGACGCCGAGAAAGTTGAAAGCGTTGCCCGACAGCAGCACGCCGCCGAAACTCTCAGGCGAGAACTCGACAGTCATCAAGACGATTTCCTGCGAGGTGGCCATCACGTCGGAAAACGCAGGAATTTCCGCCAGCCGTCGCAATTCATCCACCCGATACGCGCGTCCGCCGCGGCCGTCGATGCCGCGAATTTCCGGCGCCCAGATCTCTCCGGGTTTCGCGTACGGATACGGCGCAATCAGCACCCCATAAATGACGCTGAAAATTGCGGTCGTCGCACCAATACCCAACGTCAGCGACAACAGCGCGACCAGCGTAAACGCAGGACTCCGCCGGAACGAACGCACGGCGTACTCGAGATCCTGCTTGAGAGACTCCACCCAGGCTGACATGGGACTCCTCACAATTGGTGAATTGGTGAATTGGTGAATTGGCGGCCGCCTTCGCAACGCCGCCTCACTCACTAATTCACCAATTCACGAATTAGACGACCCGGTGTCGTATTCCGTTTGCAAGAAAGCGACGCGCATTGACGCCCTGCTCGGGCGACGGCTATCATCGCCGGTCGACTACCCACGCGGGCGCATTGAGAGGAACCGACATGACGCTGGCATTCACACGCTGGAGCCGAATGGCAGGATTGCTCGTCGCGCTTGCCATAATCGCATCGAATCATTTCATCGACGCTGCCGACAAACGCATCGTCCTGATTGCGGGCAGACCCAGCCATCCACCCGGTATGCACGAGTTTCGCGCCGGAAGCATGCTGTTACAGAAGGCGTTGTCCAGCGTCAAGGGTGTCACCGTTGAGGTTTACACCATGGGCTGGCCGAGCAAGACCGTCGACGGCAAACCGGTGGACGACAATGCCGCTCTCGATGGCGCCGACGCCGTGTTCATTTATGCCGATGGCGGCAAGGGACATCCGGCGATTCAACGCGATCACATGAAAGTGCTCGACGCGCTGGCGGCCAAAGGCGTTGGACTTGGCTTCGGTCATTACGGCGTTGAAGTTCCTGCTGGAGAAACCGGCGAGGCGATGCAGCGCTGGAACGCCGGCTACTACGAAACGAATTTCTCGGTGAATCCGATGTGGTCGCCGATGTTCGAGTCGTTTCCGAACCACCCCGTCACGCGTGGTGTGAAGCCGTTCAGCAATCGTGACGAGTGGTACTTCAACATGCGCTGGACGCCCGATCAAGCCGCGATGAAACGGCTGACTCCGATCCTTACCGCAAAACCGAGCGACGAGGTCCGTAAGGGACCTTACGTCTCTCCTCAGGGTCCGTATCCACACATCATTGCCGACAGCGGCAAGGTTGAAACCATGATGTGGGTCTACGAGCGGCCCGGCGGCGGACGAAGCTTCGGCTTTACCGGGGGTCACACGCACACGAATTGGGGCGACGTGAGTCAGCGCAAGGTCGTCCTTAACGCGCTGCTGTGGATTGCGAAGGTCGACGTCCCAGCCGGCGGCGTCGTCGACGCGATCACGCCGGAGGATCTGACCGTCAATCTGGACGAGAAGCCGCCGCGGAAGTAAACGGAAGCCGCCACGGACAGCTGGCGAACGAGCGCGCGAGTGAGCCCACGCGAGCGGAGTGGGGCTAGCGGGGCCCCGCGAGCGAGCGTGTGGGGGAGTCCGAGGGGCTTCGCCCCTCGGAGTGATCAAAGTTGTCAACGATCCACACGTCGGACCGTGACGAATACGACGTGTAGACGAACCGCCGGCCGTCGGCGGTCATGGTGATGCCACCGACTTCGTTCGACGGCAAGGTCGCGATGGTTTCTGCATTGCGTCAAGAACAACACCTTCATCAACGATCGTGTCGCGATCCTGATCTTTGGTGGCGTCGACAAATACGGTGAAGCAAAACAATGTTTCCGGCAGCACTGTGGCCGGCATCCGGCTCATTGGGACGGCGAGCGGGAATGTCCTCAAGGACAACGCGGTGTCGTCCAGTGCCGCCGGTATCGAGTTCGTCCTGACGCTGACCGAATGGGCACAGGGCAACGAGCTGAAAGCAAACACGCTTTCGGCGAACGTCTGCGGTATCAAGGGTCCGACGGCAGGAAACACGCTCAAGGACAACGTGCTCGACGGCAACACCGCCGATACGTGCTCCTGACCACCGATACACACGGTGGCTACTGAAAGTACGCGTCGATGGTTTCGATCGAACCATCGGCGCGGTACTTCAACTCCGCGACTTTGATGTTACGCAGATGGGTCTGACCGCCCGAGAGCTGCGAGTCGTGATAGAAGAGATACCATTTCCCATTGAACTCGACGATCGAGTGATGGTTCGTCCAGCCCAGGACCGGTTCCAGGACTTTGCCCTTCATCGTGAATGGACCATACGGTGACTTACCGGTTGCGTACATGATGTAGTGCGTGTCACCGGTCGAATAAGAGAAGTAGTAGGTGCCGTTGTATCTGTGCATCCACGACGCTTCGAAGAAGCGGCGGCCGTTGTCGCCTGACAGGAGCGGCTTGCCGCTTTCGTCCAGCAGCACGACATCTTTCGGCGGCTCGGCAAAGCTGACCATGTCGTCGCCGAGGCGCGCGACTTTCGCTGAGAGGGCGGGCTGGTCCTTCGCCGGCTGCGTATAGTCTACGGCATAACTGCCGGTTTTCCAGCGCTGCAGCTGACCGCCCCAGATTCCGCCGAAGTACATGTAGTACTTGCCATCGGTATCCTTGAACACCGCCGGGTCGATGCTGAAGCTGCCTTTGATTGGCTCTGGCTGCGGCGTGAACGGACCCGATGGCTTATCGGCAACCGCAGCGCCGATGCGAAAGACATCCTGTTTGTCTTTGGCAGGAAAGTAGAGGTAATACTTGCCGTTCTTTTCGGCGGCGTCGGGCGCCCACATCTGGCGTCCGGCCCACGGCACGTTCTTGATGTCGAGCGCCACACCGTGGTCGGTGACTGGTCCTCCGACTGCGTCCATCGACAACACGTGATAATCGCGCATCGCGAAGTGGCTGCCGAGATCGTCTGGCGTCACACCGGCGTCAATATCGTGCGAGGGATAGATGAAGACCTTTCCATTGAAGACGTGCGCGGAGGGATCGGCGGTGTAGATGTCTGTAATCAGAGGCCGGGTCAGAAACTTCGCGGGATCCAGCCTGGCGCCGCTTCCCGTTTGATCGCCCAACAGGATCGGCGAGGCGAGGAGTGAGCCAACCAGGGCGATCGCGATTCGAGGCATAGTGTAACTCTCCGTCACGAAATCAATGCGGTGGAGCATAGTCTGACGAACGATTCTGGAGCAAACGCATCGTCTTCACGTAAAGCGTGGCGCATCAATGCATGCCCGGGCCGCACAGGTGCGACGATCGCGATCGTTCTGCTCTCGGCGCTGTGCTGCCGCTGCGGCGGAACCGCGACGCCAACGTCTTCGAACACTCCTCCTGCGACGTCGCCTCAGACCTGGGCCGACGAGTTCGACGGTCCAGCGAATACGCTGCCGGATCCGTCGAAGTGGACGTATGACCTTGGCAACAACAACGGGTGGGGAAATCGGGAACTCGAGACCTACACGAACAGCCTCCAGAACGTCCATCTCGACGGCGCCGGCCGTCTCGTCATCCACGTGGATCGCAGCGGCTCCACTTACACGTCAGCGCGGATAAAAACGCAGGGACTGATTTCAGCGCGCTACGGCCGGATCGAAGCGCGCATTCGGTTGCCCTTCGGTCAGGGAATCTGGCCGGCATTCTGGATGCTCGGCACGAACATCACCACCGTCGGATGGCCTCAGTGCGGCGAGATCGACATCATGGAGAACATCGGACGAGAGCCGTCAATCAATCACGGCAGCATCCATGGTCCCGGGTATTCAGGAGGGAACTCGATTAGCGGTCTCTACACGCTTCCTGCCGGCACGCGATTCTCGGACGACTTTCATGTGTTCGCGGTCCAGTGGGCGCCGCAGACAATCACGTTCTTCGTGGATGGCACTGCCTACCGAACCGTGACACCGAGCTCGCTGCCGCCAGGCGGTTCGTGGGTGTTCGATAATCCGTTCTTCGTGATCCTGAACGTGGCGGTCGGTGGAAACTTTCCGGGCTCGCCCGACGACACGACACAGTTCCCTCAAGAGATGCTCGTGGACTACGTGCGCGTGTCTGGATCGTGACTTCCGCCTCACCAGGACGATCAGGATCCCTGCGTCGCCATGCGCATCCGTTCCGCCTGCAACTCGTGCAACAGCCGCATGATGTTGTACGCGGTCAGCTCGACGAGGACGTCGGTCACCTTCGCATGCAGCTCGTCGTTCAGACTCGGCTCGACCTTCTTCATGGCCGCGAGCAGTCGCGCTTCCTGACCCGAAAGCTCCTGTTTCGTCACCATCCCATCCGCAAGCGCATCGGTGAATGTTTGAAGCTGAGAAACACGCTCCTGAATTGCCGGATGTTCTGCCTTTTCGTCAAACCAACTAGTTCGGGCCATGGTCTCTATCTCCTTACGCCTCTGTTTACCGTTCTTTCACCAGCTGCTTAATCGCAGTGAGCCTCTCCTGCAGCAGTGCCCGTCCACCCGGTGCCGTGGTTTTTTCCAGAATGCCGGGCGGAAGAAACTGCTTGTCGGTGCACTCCAGAATTGCCGCGGTTTCCTGAAGCTCGCGTTCGAGGCCCTGCGTGGACGGCATGAACTCGGCCACCACACCAGCGAGCGCGTCGCGGGTGACGTGATTCGCGCCCGTTAGAATCGACGCGCGCCACGCGCGCCCCACCATCCCTTCGATGTCCGCGCCGGACAGATGGCCGAGTTGCGGGATCGGCGGCACGTCGTCGAGTGCGAGCGTCGATCCCAGTTTCTTTGCCATGATGACGAACATCTGCCGAATCTCGGACTCGTCGGTCGGATAGAAGAGCGGGATATGGACTTCGGCGCGACCCTGACGCTTCAAGTCGATTGGAAGCAAATCCGGGCGGGCGGTCAGGAGCATCCAGATGATTCGTCCGCGATACTTCGTGTCGCCCATCTGCGCCGCGATCATCGCGAACACGCGGCTCGATGTGCCGGAATCGCCATCCGACTCGCGACTGCCCAGCGCCGCGTCCGCCTCGTCAACCACCACCACGACTGGACCCATCGCGCGAAGGACCGACAGGACTCGTTCGAGGTTTCCTTCCGTTTCACCGACGTACTTCGATCGGAAGTTTTTCAAGATCACGCAAGGCACGCCGATCTCGCCGCTCACGCACTGCGCCAGAAATGACTTGCCGGTTCCAACGGGCCCACACAGGAGATATCCCATCGGCAGACTATCGAGCGCACCGCGCTTGAGAAGCGCCGCGTCCTCGCGCAAACGTTTCTTCGCCGCGTCGTGGCCGACAACCGTATCGAGCGTCCAACGCGGCTCGATGAATTCCAGCAAACCATGGCACTGACGCTCGAGCAGCCGTTTCTTGAGCGCACGAAATGCTTTCGCATCGAGACGCTTGCCACTCTCGCGCGCGGATTGAATCAGAACGTTGAGATCGGTCTGCGAGATGCCCGCCGTCAGCTTCGCCAGTTCTGTTGCCTCGAAATCCGAAAACTGGCTGATTGCGCGATCGGTGGTGGAGGCCTTGATGAAGGCTTCGCGCGCCGGCTCGTCAGGAAGCGGCACCTCGATCGCCGCGACATGCGGATTGCCCGTGAGACGGTCGCTGAGATCGGCAAGCTTCTCGTCGATCATCACAAACGCCATGTTCAGCCGCTTCACGTGCGGGCTCATCGCCCAGTTCAACATCGTCACCAGTTGGGATGACGCCTGCATGTTGAGGCGGCCAGGCTCGGCTGCGGGAAATACGTACGATGCCTGGTCCATGACGAGCGCGAGACTCTGACGATCCTCTTCCGGCGCCATGATGTTCGTGCGAACGAACCGGTCGAGAAGCGCAAACGTCGCGGCCGGATCTTTCGCAAGCGAGCTCAGATCGCCAAGCTTGCGGTTGGCCAGCGCGACCATCTCTTTCAACCGCTGCTCGTCGCGTCCTGCAAACGCGCGCAGCCCCCGCCCCAGATCGTAATGAAGGACGAGCGACCATCGTCCGAACAGCTGCTCGGCGAGAAACTCCGCCAGCACGCCATACCGCATGGCGTCGTCGCCACCAATGCGGAACAGGTCGTAGGTATTGCCGGACAGCACGAAGGCGGCGGTCGTACCGGAGAAATACAAGTCGGCGAGCTGCGATGCCCAGGCCGGAAACCACACAGGCAGCTCGGTCGGCCGTCGCGGCTGTACGTCCATCATCGGATCCGGGGGGCTTCGCCCTCGCGGACCCCCCAACACGCTCTCTCGCGAGCCGCTTCGCCGGCTCGCTTCGCTGCGCTCGCTCGCGTCTTGCTTCGCGCATCCTTGCCTCGCCGTAGCACCGGTCGGCCGGTGGCGCGCCTCGCTTTGAAATCACGAGAACTGGTTTCAAAACCGATAGCGGGTGGCCGCGCCCGCCTCCGCCCGCTCACGCGATGCCGCGCGGGCTCCGGCGAGGTCTCGCCGAAGCGTTCGCGTAGGCGGAAACGGGGCGCCCCGCGGCCCGCCGCGGGGCCGTCTCCCGCAACCGCGCTTGTCGGCCCGAGGAGGCCGTGGGACTGTTCGCGGACAGGACCCGCGCCTGACACGGGTTTGAAACCAGTTCTAATCATTGACGAAGCACTCCGCGCAGATCGGATTCGAGAATCGGCGGTGGTTCTTCCAGCTGTTCACCAAGACCGGTCAGATGCTGCAGCTCGCTGACTGCCTTTTCGGTCTGGCGCATGCTCTCGGCGGCCGAGTCGACCTGGCTGCTGAGAAAATCCGGATCCTGACGATTCACCGCCATTTCCGCGAGCGCCTGGATCTTTCCCTCGATGCGATCCAGTTCGACCGAGACGAATTCCGCATTCTTTTTGGCGCGCCCGAAGTTATCGAGCCGTAGCTCTCCCATCGCGATGCTGTCCTGAAGCGATCGGACGACGCGCTCGTCGCCACCCGCTTGCGCGTTGGCGAGACTCTTCCGCAGCTCTTCGAGCCGATGGGAAATCTCCTGGCCGTCCATCGTCTTGAGAAAACGATCGAGTGCCGCCTTTGACAACAACAGCCGGAGAAAGAGCCACAGCAGCCGATCCAATCCTGGTGTGCGGATTTCTTCTGCGGCGCCTGTCTGATTTCCTGCCGTTCCCCGCACTCCCGCAGCAATGCCTCGCATCTCGACACAGCGCGAGTGAAGCTGCTCGAATCGGTTGCGCGACTCGGACGGCAGGCTGTTGAGCATCGTGCTCAACGACGGCGTCGGCGCACCCGGCGTGGCTGCCGGACTGCCCTGACGCCGCGCATGGACCTTCGCGTCAATCGCCGCGCGAAACCGCGGCACCGAGATGAGACCAGCGAGGTACGCCAGCTCGCCGGCGCCGACCAGAGGCAGCAGAACCGGCGCCAGCGGTGTGAGCGCCGCGGCGGCAGTGCCACCCAGAAAAAACAGAAGGTTCCAGCGAAAAAGAAAGGCTTCCTTCAGGTACTCGGACGTAGGGGCGCCCTGTGGAGGCACGTCTGACGTTTTGACAGGATCAGTCATCGCCGGCCCGGGTCGAGCTCGCCAGGTTATCGATGATGTCGCGAATCTCGAAGACATATTGCATGAACTCCGGTTCGCGCTGCATTTCTTTTGGCGGGCGGTCCGGCGGCGGCACGGCCATTTCCTTGAGAATGGTGCCGGGAGCCGACGAGAAGATGTATACGCGATCGCCCAGATACACCGCTTCTTCGATCGAATGCGTCACGAAAAACACCGTCGCCTGCGCTTCCCGCCACAGGTCCACGAGCAGCGCCTGCATGTGCAGCCGTGTCGTCGGGTCGAGCGCGCCGAACGGTTCGTCCATCAGGATGATTCGCGGAGAAAGGATGAGCGTTCGCGCAATGGCGACGCGCTGTCGCATGCCTCCTGACAGTTCACTCGGGTACTTCAACGCATCGCGTTTGACGTCGAGCCCGACCTTCGCAATCCACTGGCGGGCGAGCTCACGTCGTTCAGCCGATGGGACGCCCCGACATTCCAATCCGAAGGCGACGTTGTCTTCCACCGTGCGGTTGTCGAACGACGTGTAGTCCTGAAACACCATGCTCCGATCGGAGCCCGGGTACTCCACCGGCTTGCCCCCGACCAGCACCGTGCCTTCGCTCGGCGGATGATGCGGGCGGAGGCCCGCAATCAGCCTCAACACCGTCGATTTGCCGCAGCCGGACGGGCCGAGGATGGCGATGAACTCTCCCTTGCCGTGCAGATCGGCAACGGAGAATGTCACATCGCGCACGACCGTCAAATTGCCGAAGCGCTTCGTGACGTGCGCGAAGTCGACGACGTTGGGGAGTGGCGCGGGAACGGCCGCAGGCTCGCTCACGAATCAGTCCTCGACCGCCCGATAGGGAAACAACCCGCGCTGGAACCAGAAGAGCACGCGATCGATCCCGTACGCAAGCAAGCCGATGATCATGAGGATCAGAATGATGTGCTCCGACATCCCGCGCCGCTGGCTTGCCATCAACAAATACCCGAGCCCGTGTTCGGCGTTGATCAATTCCGCCAGCATGATGTAGCCGAACGCCAGACCAAAGAGATGACGGAGGCTGTTGTAGATGTCCGGCAACGCCAGTGTCACGAGCACCTTCAGGACAACCTGGTGTGACTTCGCACCCAGCGTCTGCGCGGTCTCGACGTAACGGTCCGGCACACCCACGACCGCCGCGACGGCATCCGAGTAGACGAACGGCACGCAGGCGATGAAAATGAACATGACCTTCTGCGTCTCGTCGATGCCGAACCACAGAATGGTCAGCGGAATCAGCGCGGCGACCGGCAGGTTGCGGCCAAAGAGCGCCAGCGGAGCGCCGGCCGACTCGAGCACACGCCAGGCGCCGGCGGCAATCCCGAGCGGCACGCCAACCAGAACGGCAAGCCCGAACCCGATCAACACGCGTTTCAGTGTCGCCGCCACACTCTGGAGAAGCGCTCGCTCGTTGAGAAGACTCGGGAAGCTGCGAATCACCTCACCGGGGCTCGGCAGAATGATCGGCGAGATCCATCGATCTTCCGATCCCAGGCCGCTCGTCGCGATCCACCAGAGCAGCACGATGAACCCGACTGACAACAGTCCGACGAGCCGCCGCGTCATACGCGGCGGAGAAATGCGCAGCGCCAGCAGATCCTGTTTGGCGGACGCCATCTACTTGGTCGATGGCGCTGCTTCCGCTGGGTAGACCTTGATCTCGACGCGCCGGTTCTTCGCGTTGTTTTCAGGATCGGACGAGTCGGCCGGTCGATCCCAGCCGAGGCCTGCAGTCGAGAACTGATTTGGCTGCAGCGTCGGGAATTTTCGGACGATCGCTTCCTTCACCGAATTCGCCCGGTTCAGCGACAACTCCTGCACGAGGCTCTTGGGAACCGATGCCTTCATCGACGCGTCGGTGTGCCCTTCGATGATGATTCGGGCGGCGCCATACTGGCCCGCAAGTTTGCCGATCTCTTCCACCACAAAGCCGACGTTCGGATCGTAGAACTCCTCGACGTCCTTGCCGTTGACGGCGCGCGTCACCTTCTTGTTGAGATCCCACGAGTTCGGGAAGAAGTGAATGACGACCGTCTTGGTGAGGATCTCGTCTTTCTCTCCCTGCACCGTGCCGGCGCTCGCCGGCGCGAACTGAATGTCGTACTCGTTCTTCTGGCTCGCATACTTCTGTTCACTTCCGAGCTTCTGGATGACGCTGAAATCCATCACCTGATCGAACGCGGTCTTGTCGGTCACCGCGTTGATGCGTTTGTACAGGAAATAGGCGGTATCCCACGTTCGTTCGAAGCTGGTCGGGTTGTTCTGATTCAGGAAGAAATCGCGGTTCTCGGCGTAGTTGGTCGAATGCGCATCCCCCAGCATCCCGAGGGCATCGCTCTCCGGAATCGAGTAGCCGGCGGCCATCAGCTTCGCCACCTTCTGTTTCGATTCCTGCGACTTGAGATCGACCATCGCATCGAAGATGCCCCTGGTGATCCCTTCCATGACCTCGGGATTGTCCTTGGCGAAGTCGGCACGGGCGAACCACACGTCGGCGATCAGCTTGTTGGCAGTCGCGGTGGTGACGAGCATGTGGTTGCCCTTGACCTTCTCGAGGTTGTAGATGTCGGGCGCCCAGCTCACACAGCCAGCGAGACTCCTGTCGGCATTGAACGCCGCGGCCGCCTGAAAGGCGTCCTGCGTGAATTTGAACTGCACTTCCGCCGGTTGGACACCGGCATTGATCAGCGCATTGAGAATGAAGAAATGCGACGGCGAGTTCTGCGCCAGCACAACCGTCTTGCCGCGAAGATCCGCCATCGTCTTGATCGCGTCGCGGACGACGACGCCATCGCCACCGTTCGACCAGTCGACTTGCTGGTACACGCGCGGCATGACGCGCGAGTCTTTGCGCAGCCCTTCGAGGAAGAGCGGCAGCATGTCGAGCGTCGCCCATCCGACGTGGAGATTGCCGGCGGCATACGCGTCGCGCATCGCGATCGGATCGTCGATGAGCACGAGCTCGAGTTTGAAGTCCTTGCCGTTCGGTGCTTTCCACGTCTTGCCGGGTTTGAATCCGTTGTTGGCGTAGATGATCGGACTCCAGCCGGCCCACACGTTGATGCCGAAGCGCACCGTGCGATCCGCCATCGGCTTGTAGCTCGAGATCCCTTTCACCTCGGGCAGACGCGTCGCCGCGACGTAGTTGTATTCCTTGACGGTCGTGATGCCGGCGCTGTCGGGCGCCTCGGCGCCACTCTGCATCTTTTTCAGTTCGTCGGCCGTGAATTGACCCGACTGCGACTTCGGCCCAATCGCTCCGTAGCGCCACAGCGCGAGGCCGACCAGGCCGAGCACCATGAGGAGGACGGCGATATAAAACGCAGGTCTAGGCTGTCCATTGGCCATCTATTAAATTCCTCCTTATTACTCGCGTCTTCGTTCGCGGGTGCTTAATTCGTTTGCTTCTCTGTTGCTTTCTCCGTTGCCGCGGGCCCGAGATCTTTCGCCGTCTGCGCCATCGGCGACGTCTCGGGAGATTTCAACCCGAGCTCGATCTCGAAATTGGTGAGCGCATCCTCGGCGAGCTGACTCTGCATGCGCTCTTCGGCCTGGATCTCGGCGATCCCCTTGTGCGAAAG
>Ga0075418_10003281_pt1 | contig 18488 bp, 16 predicted proteins | sample SoiMetdeltSBSDD2_FD_81776 | JGI IMG/M metagenome (GOLD analysis project Ga0075418, IMG submission 81776) | Bulk soil microbial communities from a Populus tree surrounding site in Tennessee, USA - Soil MetaG P. deltoides SBSDD2 | ecosystem: Environmental > Terrestrial > Soil > Tree plantation... | reverse complement strand
GGCGGCCGACACCGCAAACGGCTCACCCAGGCCGAGCTCGAAGAACGAGAGCTGGCGCGTCTCATCGGGCAGGTTGTCTGCCTTGTTGACCACGAGCAGCACGGGCCGCTTGGCCTTCCGCAGATACTGCGCGATCTCGAGGTCCATCGGGTGAGTGCCGGCCTCGATATCCACCACGAACAGCAGCACGTCGCTATCAGCAATGGCCTGCTCGACCTGGATGCGGATGGCCTTATTGAGCGGATCGGTCGAGCCCGGGACCAGGCCGCCAGTGTCCACCAGCCAGAACCTGCGGCCGTTCCATTCAGCGGGCGCGAAATGCCGGTCACGCGTCACCCCGGGTTGCGCGTCGACGATCGCCTGGCGCCGCCCGATGATACGGTTGAACAGCGTGGACTTGCCCACGTTCGGGCGACCGATGATGGCTACGGTGGGGACGTTGGACGGTTGGACGGTTGGACGGTTGGAAGGTGTTTTCATTCCAACTTTCCAACCTTCCAACCCTCCAACCGATCCTCCAAGGCATCCGCAAAATCGTACGAAAGCCGCACCGGCATAGGCAGCTGCGAAGCCAAATCGTGCGCCTCCACATCGTCCATGAATAGCAGGTTGTCGTTCACCGACTCAGCCGGCAGCAGCGCAAGGTCGAGATCGCGACGATCGCGCAGGGCATCCAACACCGCCCTACCGGGCAACAGTCCAGCTGTCGTCACCGATTTCCCGAAGAGGGTGTTTTCCAATACCAGGATCTCGAACTGCGCCCCGGTCGCAGACGTCAGATCCGCGATCACCTGCGGCATGAGCGGCCCCATCGCTTCGCCCGTCACCACGCCGATCCGCTTACCGCGCCAAGTCTCCTGTTCAAGGTCAGCGCGCGCCGCCCCGATGCGTGTCTGGAGATATCGGACGGCCCCTACCCCGTTCTCTCGCTGCTCGAAGTCACCGTACCATTCCGCGGGCGGCAACGCCATGTCGGCCTGGAGGTAGAGGTCGTCAGCTCCGTAGGCCCATGGCATGCCCCGCTCCGCCACGGCCTGCGTCGCGAACCGGTCGACGACCTCGAGAGCCGCACGACACTCCTGGCGCGTCGGTTGACGCACCAGCGCATGCTTGCTGAACTCCGTTAACGCCACCGGCACCACTGATACCGACAGAACCGAGCCCCCCTCCCCCAGGGCATACAAGTCGGTCAACGTGCGAACCAGCTGCTGGCCGTCGTTGATGCCGGGCACCAGCACCACCTGGGTGTGAAACGTGATCCCCCGCTCCGCAAACCAGCGCAGCTGAGGGATCACATCGGGGGCCTCGGGGTTGCGCAACAGCCAGCGGCGCACAACCGGGTCGGTGGCATGAACCGAGACGTACAACGGGGAAAGGCGATACTCAACGATTCGCTCGAGATCCCATGGCTTCAGGTTCGTCAGCGTCGCGAAGTTTCCGTACCGGAAGGACAAGCGGTAGTCGTCATCGCGGATGTACAGGACCTGTCGCATGCCCTGCGGATTCCCATCGACAAAGCAAAAGTCACAGTGATTGGCACAGCGACGGATACGCGGCGCCTCGAGCGTCACGCCCATCGGCAGACCCTCGGGCCGCTCGATGTCGTACTCGACCTCTTCTCCAGATGGCAGCTTCACGTAAAGCTTGAAGTGGTCGTCCGCGGTCAGGAACTCCCAGTCGAGAAAGTCCTCGAGGTCGCGGTCGTTGATCGCGAGGAGCTCGGTTCCCGGAGTGAGTTGAAGGGCGGCACCCAACGTTTCGGGAGCCACCGCTTGCACGCGAATCACTGCTAGCCGCCTAGAGGTTCAAGGAGTTTCTGAAGCTAACGACGCAACTTCAACGGCTAATATCGCTTAGGAGGGACGGTAACGCCAGGCAACGAGCGCCGTGCCCGGCACGCGCAGCTGGATCGGCTGGGCCCCTTGAGGTGGTAGTTGAGGGATCTCAATGGCCTGCGTGACCTGCGCGCGCCCGTTGGCGTCGAGAAACTCGAATGTGAGGCGCTGCACGGGAGTAGGGGAGGTGGTCCCATTGGTCGCCACACCCTGCAGAACGTAACCCGTGGAATCCGCCCGGAAATCGCTGATCGTTATTTCGACCTGGAGACGCGTTTCGGCCAGGTCGCGGTACTTCTGGGCTGAATCCCGCCGTCCGCGCAGGTCCCACCCGGCGGCGACCAGGCGCAGCGTCGTCCGGTTGAGTGGATCAATCGCCTGAAGACGCTGGGCGACGGGCAGGAGATGCGCGGAGTCGCGCAGCGCCTGATAGCCGTTGGCGAGGTCAGTAAGCGCATCGCGGTCATAAGGCCGCTGCGCCAGGGCCCGCTCCAATAGTCGGGTGCCCACCGCATAGGCGTTAGCGCGCATGGCGCCCTTCCCTGCCTCGATAACCACTTCAGGATCGGTCTTGCGGTCGGGCGGATAGATCGCGTCGAACGCCGTGTTGGCGTCTGCAAGGCGGCCGCTTTGGACGTACAAAGTCGCCAGCCCTGGAACGGCGTCGGTCGCCTGGGGATAGCCCTCCAGATATGCCCGGTAGGCCGTGATTGCAGGGTCGAACAGGGGCGCCGCGGCCGAGCTGTCGCTCGCCACCGTGGCGGCTCCCGCCGCCAGTGCGGCACGGCGATCCGTCACCGCCTTGGCTCGTGCCGTCGAATCTCGGCTGAACGCCTGCTGATCGGCGGGGGCCAGGCGCGCGCCGCGCGCGCGGCGTGAAGCGGACGAGGCTTCGATGCGAGACAGTACGATCGAATCAACGGTGAGCGCGCGCTGGAGCGAGTCGCGTGTGAACCGGGTGCGCTGCCAGCGCTGCACAACGGGATCGCCCTGCAGCCGGCGAATGTTCAGCCGCGCCGATGCGGCGAGCGCGTCCCGCTTCTGTGTCGCGAACGCCGTGTCCGATCCTGCCGCCGTGGCCGCCTGGCTGAGGTAGGTGGCGGCGGAGTCGAGCTTGTTCTCGGATTCGTAGATCTGCCCCAGAGCGAGAAACGCGCGCGGGTGGGCCGGTCGCAGCGCCCCCGCCTGCCGCAGCAGCAGTTTTGCGGAGTCGAGTTTGCTGTCCTGCCAGCTGGTCAAGCCGGCGTTGATGACTTCCACCCAGAGGGCCTCGCGATGCCGATCGATGTCTTCCTTGCACTGGGGCGCGAGCGCGACGGCGCGTTGAAACGCGGTATCCGCGCCCCCGGCGTCATTCGTTTCGACATAGTAGCGGCCGAAGTAGTACCAGGCGGCCGGATTCTTGTCCTGTTTGTCGGCGGTAATGGCGCGGGTGAGGACATCCTTGGCGTCCTGGAGCAGGCGCTGGCGGGCGTTGGCCTTCGTCGCCGCGTTCTGCAGGTCGACGATGGCGCTGGTCACGCGGAAGTGCCCTGCCTTCAGTTCACAAGGAGGTTGCGGCGGGACCCACTGCTGCGATCCCTGCAGAGCGAGCGCCAACAGGAGGAATGGTGACGGCATGATCGAGGCTCTAGAGCGGGCGACGGGATTCGAACCCGTGACGTCCAGCTTGGGAAGCTGGCATTCTACCCCTGAATTACGCCCGCATGCTGGGCGGAATGTGGTTGCACATCCCGCCCACTGTCAATCGCTCATTCCTTGCGATACCGCCACGCGACGATCATCGCGCCCGCCGGCTTGAGCTCGAACGCCTGGCCCTGACCCGCCTGGATCGCCGCGACCTCGACCGTGTCGGTCACGATCACTTCATTTTTTGCGTTCAGGAAATCGAACACCAGCTTGAACGGCCGATTTGGCGTCGTCCGCACGTTCGTGATGATTCCCTTGAACTCACGACCCGTCTCGGTCGAATCGAACTGGCTGACGGTGACGTCCGCAAGCAATGTCGAATCCGCTATGCGGAGGTAGTGCAGCGTGGAATCGACCTTCCCGTTGAGCTGTTGCGCGAACGCCATCATACGGATCGACGTACGGTTCATCGGGTCCACCGCAATGAGGCGCCGCGCCATCGCCAAGGCCGTCGCGGAATCCTGCAGCCCCAGCGCCACGTTCGTCCGATGAATCAGGGTCTCGCGGTAGATCGGATTCACCTTGAGACTCGCGTCGAGCGCCTGGGCGGACAGTTCGTAGGCATCTCTCGAGCCCTGCGCGTGCGCGCGATACATCTCCTTCGTCACCGAGTCGCAGCGCGCCCGAACGCGTGCGGGCGTCAGCGCAGGCCGAACCGTTCTCGCTTGAGTCCGGCAGCTCGTCCCGGCGGCCCCCGTGTCGGGCTCGTTCGGCACACTCTGCGAGATCTCGACGCCCGTCCGCAGCAACGGCACAAAGCTCATCGAATCGGACTTCGCGATGATCAGCCGGTAGATCGCGAATGCGCTGTCCTTGTTGCCACGCTGCATGTGGACGCTGCCCAGCGCCGCGAGCACTTCGGCATCATTGGGATACAATGTCAGATACTCGGTGTACGTCGCCTGCGCGTCTGGCCAGCGCTGCAGGCTGTGCTGAATTCGGCCAAGATTGTAGAGCGCATCCTTGCGGTCCTGCGTGAGCTTGGGATCCTTCGCCGCAACTTCGGCCGTGCGGCGGAAGTAGTGGAGCGCCGAGTCCGATTGGCCGGAATTGTAAAACAGCGTAGCGAGGTACTTGTAGCCGGTCGGGTCGTTCGGCAGCAAGGCGTTGGCGCGACGGAACGACGCGATCGCCGAATCGGTGTTGTTGGCCTGCCAAGCCGCGACCCCCGCGTTGAACGTGGGGACCCAGAGGTAGCGGCGCCAAATGTCGATGTCGGCCTTACAGTCGGGCTTGAGCGCCTCCGCTTTGGTGAAAGCCGAATCCATGCCGCGGGGATCGCTCACGAGGATGTAGTAGCGCCCCAGGTAATACCACGCCGCGGGATTCTTCTCCTGCCCCCCGGTGGTAACAGCTTGCGTCAGCACCCGCTGCGCATCCTGCAAATCCTTGGCGCGTTGATCCTCGAAGCGCGCCTCCGTCGCGGCCTTGAGATACTGTGTGCCCCCGTTGACGAGGAAATGCCCGGGTTTGAGCTCGCACCTCGGACCGGTCCATTTGTTCGTTTGCGTTTGCGCGGGCAGCCGCGCCGCGAGGACACAGAGCATCATTACCGCGAGATTGCGGACTGTACGCACGTTCACTCCTTACCTTTCGCAATAAGAGCCTCGGCATCGCGCTCAACGGCGCGCGCCACATCGATCGGCGGCCGTCCCAAAGCCTTCGCAGCCGCAAGCACATCATCGTACTCGGGTTTCACCCGCACGTTGCCGCCGTCCAAGACTTTGACGCGCACGGCCACGCCGTCCAGCCGCACAGTCAACTGATGCCGCGGCAGTGTCGCCCGCTCGGCGAACCAGCGTCGCACCCCCGCCGTCGTGCTGTGGCGAAACAGCTCCGCCGTTACCGCGTCGGCCAGGGCCTCCGGAGCCATTACTTCCAGGCGAAAACCTTGACGGCCTTTTTTCATCTGCACGGGCCACGTTTGCACGTCCAGCGCCCCGGCGCCGACAAGCGCCTGCCGCAGCGGATCCACATACTCCGGACTCATGTCGTCCAAATCGGTCGCGAGTAGCACAACCCGGGCAGCCTCGCCGGCCGCTTCAGCCACGAGAATCCGCAGCGCGTTGGGATAATGCTTGGGGTCCCGCTGCCCCGCTCCCCAACCGCTCCCGACCAGCCGCCACCGCTCAGGCGGAGCACCCGCGGATAGGACCCGCAGCAATGCCGCGCCCGTGGGCGTGGTGGCTTCGCCTTCCACGGGACCGGCCGCCGCGACTTCCAAACCCTCCAGCAGCAAGGCGGTCGCGGGGGCTGGAACGGGGAGCCGCCCGTGTGCGGCCTCCACCCAACCGGTGCCCACTGCAATCGGCAAATGATACACGGACTCGACGCCCAGTCGTTCGATTCCCTCGATACTGCCGACGATGTCGAGGACCGCGTCCACTGCCCCCACCTCGTGGAGATGGACCTTCTCGGGGGCTACGCCATGCACTCGCCCTTCGGCTTCCCCGATCAGCTGAAAGGCGCGGATGGCGCGTGTCTTGACCCAATCGGAAATCGGTGCGCGCTCAACAAGCTGCACGAGCTCGCCGACGTGACGACCGTGGGGCTGCTCCGGAATCCCGAACTCGACCTGCCTGCAGGTGATTCCGGACCGCCGCACGTCGCGAACCGCAACGCGCACATCCGTTACCCCGACGCGGCTAGGTAGCTCCTCGAGCCAGGATATCGGCAAGCCGAGCGACAGGAGCGCGCCTAGCGTCATATCGCCGCTGATACCGGCTGCCGGGTCGAAGATGGCGATGCGCATAGGCCGAAGTTGCGAAATATAAACAGGTTAGGTGCGGTAGAGCCACCCGGCGCCCGTGTTGAACACCACGACGCACTCCTCCCCGCTCAGCAGCCCCTTCTCCTTGAGCGCTATAGCGCCGGCGAGCGCCGCCCCTCCCTCCGGAGCGGCGTCTATGCCCTCAGTCGTCTGCAGTTCCGCGGCGGCTGCGACAAGTGCCTCGTCACTCACCGCAGCCGCCGCGCCGTTGCTCTCGCGTAGCGCGCGCAGCATCAAGCGATCGCCGAGTGGCGAGGGCACGCGCAGGCCCGCAGCGACCGTCATCGGATCGGACCACGCCGTGGTGCGGTCGGCACCGCTGTCAAAAGCCTGAACGACGGGCGCACAGCCCGTGGCCTGCACGGTGTACATCCGTGGCAGCGCACCACGGACCCAGCCGCTGTCTCGCAGCTCTTGGAACGCTTTCCACATCCCGATGAGGCCTGTACCCCCACCCGTCGGATACACGATCGCGTCGGGCAGCGTCCATCCAAGCTGCTCCGCCAGCTCGAGGCCGAGGGTTTTCTTTCCTTCGATCCGATACGGTTCACGTAGAGTCGAAACATCGATGGCACCAGTTCCCTCCGAAAACATCTGCGCAGCGATGCCGCAGTCACCGATATGACCATCCACCAGGTGCAGGTCGGCGCCGAACGCGCGAATCTGCTTCAGAATCATTGGTGGTGTCGTTGTGGGCGCGTACACCCGCGCCTGCGCGCCTGCACGCGTGGCATACGCCGCGAGCGCAATACCGGCGTTGCCCGCCGTTGGAATCACAAATTGCGTCGCACCGGCGGCGACGGCGCGCGTGACCGCTGCGGCGAGGCCGCGAGCCTTGAAGGACCCCGTTGGATTGGTGCTTTCGTCCTTGACCCAAAGCCGTTCGAATCCATGGCGGGCACCGATGCGCTGGGTGCTCAGCAGCGGCGTCCCGCCTTCCCCCAGCGTGACCGGGTGTTCACCCTCCCGCAGCGGCAGCCACGCGCTGTAGCGCCACATTGTCCAGCGCTGGCGCTTGAGCAGCCATTTGGCTTCGGGTGGGGGCAGCGTTTCGTACCGGACCAGGTAGGGAGCCCCGCACTCCTCGCACACACCAGGGAAGCCTTCGGCTTCGCGTGGGCGGACGGGAACGCACGCCGAACACTCCAACGTCCAGGTTGTCACGCGCGCTGATGCAGCCGGTCGAGAATGCGGTCGGCGAGTTTGGTGGAGAAGCCGGGCAGCGCGGCGATTTCAGCGGGTGTGGCAGTGCGAACGCCGGCGAGCGACCCAAAACGCTCGAGCAGCAACCGCCGCCGCGCGGGCCCGATCCCCGGGATCCGGAGCAGCTCGGAGGTGATGGTCCGTTGCGCCCGGCGCTTGCGACTGTACGTGACGGCAACCCGATGGGCCTCATCCCGCACCCGTTGCAGCAGTTTAAGCGACGGGCTGCTGCGTGACAGCCGCAGTGGATCGCCGGAGGTCGAGAGATACACCTCCTCGTCGCGCTTGGCCAAACTGACGATTGGCAAGCGTTCCTGGCCGAGCTCGCGCGCGGCGTCGACCGCCGCCGCCAACTGCCCCCTTCCCCCGTCGATCACGATCAGATCGGGAATCTGCTTACCCTCGGCCAGACGTCGGGTGAAGAATCGGCTCACGACCTCCTTCATCGCCGCGAAGTCATCGATGCCCTGGACCCCCTTGATCCGATAGCGGCGGTATTCAGCCTTGCGCGGGCGGCCGCCTTCGAACCACACCAGCGAGCCCACCGTATCACGGCCCTGGTTCGTCGAGATATCGATGCATACCATGGCCCGGGGCACGACCGGTAAGCCGAGGTCGCGTCCGAGCGAGAATACCGGATCAGCGGCGCGCTCGTCGATATCGAACGCTTCGATCTTGAAGCTGTCGAGCAAATGCCGGGCATTTTGGTCGGCAAGCTCCACGAGCTTGGCTGCGGCGCCGCGCTGGGGGACGGCGAACTCCACTCCTGGCGCGAGCTCGCGCAACGCGTCGAGATCGGCCGGCGCGAAGGGCATCACCACTCGCTGTGCGCGCTGCTCGAGCGGCAGGTAGTACCCCACCAGGAACGTCCGCAGTACCTCGCCTTCCGGGGCATGCTCGACGTGTTCGAGAAAGCGGTGCTCGCGCGCGATCAACCGGCCGTCTCGAATCCGGAGAATGACGGCAGCCGCATCGTCGCCGTCACGCGCCAGTCCGATCGCATCGGCGTCGCCCCCGCCCACCACCTCAACCGTCTGCGGCCGCTCGAGCTGATCGAGCCATTTGAGTGCATCGCGGAGCTGGGCTGCTCGTTCATAGTCTTGCGCGTCGCTCGCCTCCTGCATGCGCTGGCGCAGCCGCGCGCGAACCTCCAGCGTCTTGCCGGAAAGAAACAGCAGCACGTCATCGATCATCCGTCGATAGTCTTCGGCGCTTTGGTACCCGACGCAGGGCGCTTTGCACCGCTCGATATGGAAATCGAGGCAGGGCCGGTCCGGGGCGTCCTCCGGCAGATGCCAGGAGCAGGACCGCACCGTGAAGATGCGCCGGATAATCTTCAACGTCTGGCGGAGCGTCGCCACGTCGGTGTAGGGGCCGAAATAGCGGGCGCCGGGAATCGTGACCCGCCGCACCACCAACACGCGCGGGAACGGCTCGGCGAGGGTCACGGCGATCTGCGGATAGCTCTTGTCGTCACGCAGCCGGATGTTGAATTTCGGCTGGTTTTCCTTGATCAGGGTGTTCTCGAGCAGCAGTGCCTGCGCCTCGTTCGGGACGATGATCGTCTCGAGATCGACGATCTGCTCCCGCAGGAACTCCCGCTCGGTGGTTCCCTGCTCCTCGGCGAAGTAGGCGGGAACGCGCGAGCGCAGATTGGCCGCCTTGCCCACGTACAGAATCTCCCCGGCGGCGTTTTTCCAGATGTACACGCCGGGGCGAGCGGGAAGTGCCGCTAATTGGCGGGCGAGCCGGTCAGAGATTGCCATGCGCGTGTCGCGTCGGGGTGGCGGAACGCCAAAGTGAGCGCCCCGTAAGTCACCCCAAAGATACCCATCACGGCAATGCCTTTCGGGACGGGTCCCCAGATCCCCAGCAGCTGATCGAGCGCGATGGCCAGGGCCGACGCCCCCAATCCCGCTATCACGATCAAGCTGAGATTGCGCCAATCGCGACCGTGCAGCACCCTGCCGACTCGCCGATCGAGCACCAGCAGTTGCGACACCATGTTCAACGTGCCGCCGACCGACGACCCGAGTGCAATGCCCGCCGGGCCGAACCGCCGCATGAACACCCACGAGAGCACAGCGGAGATCACGAGCGACGCAACGGCGATCTTCACGGGTGTGCGTGTATCTCGCAGCGCGTAAAAGCCGGACGCGAAGAGCTTGACGGTCGATTGCCCGAGGAGGCCAATGCCGTACGCCGCGAGCACACCACCGACGAGCGTTGTGTCGTCGGCATCGAACCGGCCTGTTTGAAACAGCACGCCAATGATCGTCGGCCCGAGCGCGACACAGGCGAATGCCGATGGGACTACGAAGAAGGCTATGCGGCGAAAACCGGTCGCAATGCGTCCGCGCAGCTGCTCGCTCGCCGCCGGCGTCGTAGCGTCGCGCGCCAGCTCCGGTAATGTCACAGCCGCCACCGATACGCCGAACAAACTGATCGGCAACACCTGCACAAGCTGCGCGTAGCCCAGGCTCGCGAGCCCGCCTTCGCCCGTAAACGAGCCAAGAAACGTGTCGATCAGGCCCGAGATCTGTGCGACGCCGGCGCCAATAACGAGCGGCGCCCACGCCACGATGACCTGACGGACCCCTTCGGTCCGGAGGCTGAAACGCAGCGGAATGCCGCCCAATAACCGCCAGCACGCGGGCAGCTGGATGGCGACCTGCAGTACGCTGCCCACGACCGTACCCCACGCGAGGGCCAGCGACAACCCATAGAGTCCTGCCCCTTCCATCCAAGCGGCTGCACCGACCATCGCCGCGATACCAGCGACGTTCCAGAGGGCGGGCGCGGCGTACGGCAGGAAGAAGCGACGATGCGTGTTGAGGATCCCGAGACACCAGGCCGATACGACCATGAGGCCGGTCATGGGAAACAGGATGCGGACCAGCACGGTCGTGAGCTCGCGGCGCGGCCCGTCGAATCCCTGTGCGACGATGGCGGTAATCGCCGGCGCAAACGCGATGCCGATGATGGCAAGAATTCCGCTTGCGAGCAGCAGCAACCCGAGGATGGCGCCGGCTAGCGCACGAGCGGCGTCCTTGCGTTGTTCATGGAGCGCGGCGTACACCGGGATAAACGAAGCCGAGAGCGTGCCCTCGCCGAGCAGATTGCGCAGGGCGTTGGGAATGCGCAGCGCGGCGCGAAACGCATCGGCCGCCGCGCCGTTGCCGAAGTAGTGGGCAAAGACGCGCTCGCGCACGTAGCCCAGTACGCGAGTGACGAGAATGCCGGCCGCCACCAGCGCCGCGTGACGGCCGCCGCTCCCCGTCAAGTCGTTGGTTTCTTTCGGCGGGGGTCTTCCAGCAGGCGCTGCATGAATTGCAGCTCTTCCCGCATTCCGGTGACCGAGCGGTTCAGATCTTCGATCTCGCTTTCGAGCAGCTCGACCTTGCGCTGCATGTCGCGCAGCTCAGGGGATGCACCCTCGGGGCGCACCCCTCCCTCCATACGGCGTGCCACGGATTTCCCGAGGGGCGAGTCCACCAGGATCGCCACGACCGGAATGAGCAGCGCCACGATCAGAATCACTGCGAGCAGCCACATGCCCGGATCTTATGGAGACGCGGCCCAGCGCGCCACCTCTTGCTCGATTTCGTCGAGGAGCGAGCCACCGTAACGCGCGAGAAACGAGGCGACGGTGACCACACGCTCCTGGGGCTTCCCGAGCGGGGCCAAGGCTGCGCGGGCGCGCGCGAGCTGACTGACCATCGTGCCCCGGGTGCGTTTTAGGCTCGCGACCAGCTTCCTCTCGATTTCGTTCGTGCGCGCGAGCGCTGCGTTGCGCGCAGCCTCCACCGTCCGCTCCAGCGTGGGATCGATCTGGAGCACCTCGCCGCTGATCCGCGCGAAGCGAGCTTCGACATCTTCGCGGAGCTCCTGGAGAGAAGCGGCGAGAGGGAGAGGCAGTTCTGCCTTCGCGATGCGGGTCTCCAAGGCACCAGGCTGTCCGTTGAAGTCCGCGGGCGTGAGCCGATGTTTGGTCAGCACCTTGTCGATTCGCGCTTCGATGATGAGCCCCGACCAGCGCGGAACGTGCGCTTGCGGCGTCACCCCGAGCGTCGAGAACAGGGCAGCCGACTCGGGCAGATACTCCATCTCGCCAGGCCCGCCGACATACGCAACCGTCGGAAACAGCGCCGCCTCGATGACCGGCCGCAGCAGAACGTTCGGGGACAGGCGCTCGGGCGTGGCGGCAGCGATTTTCTCGAGCTGGGACCGCGTGAATCGCTCCCCACTGCGGCGCGTGACGAAATCGCTGTCGTCCCGGCGCAGGCGATCCCTGCCCAGTCGTCCTTCGACGAGGACCGGTGACAGGCCATCTTCCAATGTGAGATCGAGTGCCCGCAGCAGCCACGGTACCGCGGCTCGTTTCGCCGCGGGGTCGTGCGCCCGAAAGATGGCGAGCCCTTTTCCGCCCAGCAGCCGATTCAATGCCTCGGCGCTCGCGTCCGCCAGGTTCAGCTCCGCGCGGTAGCTCGCTTCGAGCCAGCGGCGGACGTCGAGTTTGCCTTCGGAGTCAGGGAGCGCGGTGTCGAGCGCGGCGAGGGCGGTAGCGATGTCCGGGCCGAGCGGTTCGCGAAATAACGGCAGCTGGGGGGCATCGTGGGGTCGGTCGCGGAGCGTGATCTGTGCCGGCTCGCCGTCGCGGCCGAGCACCCACGCGTGATTCGCTTCGGCAAAATCGTGATCGTCACCCGCCACCCAGAAGACCGGCACGACCGGGATTCCACGTTCTCGTTCCAGCCGGCCGGCGAGCGCGACAGCCGACAGCGCCTTGTAGACCGTGTAGAGCGGTCCGGTGAACAGCGCCGGCTGCTGCCCCGTGGTGACGGCGAGCACTTCCCCGCTGCCGAGTCGGTCCCGACCGGGGCCAGGGAGGACAGCCGATAGGACATCGGCGGTGATACGGCGAGGTGTTCCGGCGGGGATCGTCCCTCGCGCGGCCGCTATGGGCGTCGAGAGGATACGGGAGATCATGACCGAACAGCGATGAGGATCACGCGGGGCGAATCGGGCGTGGGCGGCGCGCCGTCGTAATCGCCGAACCGCGCAAGGACCTGCAGACCTGCCTCCGTGAGCATGGTCGCCAGCTCATCGGGACGGAACAGCCGCACGCGCTCCTGAAACCGTCTCCCTTCATCGCGCAGCTCGATCTCCTTGATCACAAAACGGCCGTCCTCACCAATGCGCCGCGTGACGCGTACCTCGGTTCGCCGTTCGGCGGCGCCGCGCCCGCGTCCTGCCTGCTCGCTAGCCCGGAGCGTGCGTCGCACCTGTTCGGCGTTGAGATAGTCGAGCACAAAATGGCCGCCGGGAGCGAGTGCGGCGGCCACCTGGTGGACCACGCGACTGTGCTCATCATCGCTCAAAAAGTAACCGAATGAGGTGAAGAGATTGACCGCCAGCGCGAACGTGGCGTGGCGAAACGGTAGCGCGCGCATGTCGCCGCGCACAAGGTTGACCTTGCCGTGTGTCCGCTCGCGCGCTCGTCGCAGCATGGCCCGTGACAGATCGTAGCCAACGACCCGTCCTGCACCCAGGCCTCCCAGCTCCGCGGCATGACGGCCGGGCCCGCAGGCCAAGTCCAGAATCCAATCCTCGCGATCCCAAGTAGCGACTCCGCGGATCAGCTCCACGGCGCGGCGTGCGTCTTCCTCGTCGCGGTGCGGATACAGGGCATGATACTCCTCCCCGAACCATTGCTCGAACCATTCTGTCATTCGTCGAAGACATCAGCTGTGAAAGTGAAGACTTCGGTGGCGGGTTCCCGCCAGCTGCGTGGCCCAAGCCCCGCCTTCTCGCACACGGCCTCAAGAAACGCCTCAATGCCGAACCCCTGCTCGGTCGCCACCTGCGGTAACAGAACCGCTTGTGCGCGCCCCCGGCGCACCAGCACACCGTCCCGGCCGATGACCATGCGACAGAGGTCCGCAGCCTCCAACCGCGCGAGCTCGCTCAGCACGGAAATCTCGATGCGCAGTTCCGGAAGCTCGTTTGATGCGATGGGGGTGAATCGGGGGTCCGACCGGGCCGCCGAGACGGCGACCTGAAGGATCACGTCACCGAGTGGCCGGTCGCCCGTGACATGGCCGATGCAACCGCGGAGGTCTCCGCCGGACGCGCGCAACGACACGAACGCGCCGCGATGCAGGCCGGCGGCGGGAAAATCGGGGATCTTCGGGGCGGCGCGTCCGGCGAGTGCCGCTTCGATCGCGCAGCGTGCCAGCGCGAGCAGAGCGCTCCGATCCGCCGCGGTCAGGTCAACCGCGATGGTACGGCTCTCCCCGTCGGATCGTGTGCGCGCGGTAGAGCTGCTCGTAGACGACGACACGGGCCAGCTCGTGCGGCAGCGTGAGCGGGCCCAGGCTCCAGGTGCGCTCGGCGCGTTGCAATACGTCCGCAGGAAGCCCATCCGCGTCGCCGATCACGAACGTGACGTCCCGCCCCTCCATCTCCCAGCGGCCGATCATCTCCGCCAACTGCGAGGAAGACCACGCGTCACCCTCGCGTGCCAGTGCTATGAGACGCGAATCCTCGGGGATCCGCGCCTCTTTCACTTCCCGTTCCTCGATTTTGGCGTAGTGGCGAATCCGGCTCAGGTAGTCGTCACAGGCCGCCCGCAGCGCCGCGCTTTTCATGCGACTGCCGCCGAGGGCGACAACGCGATAGCGCATCAGGCATACATGCCGCGCAGCCGATGCATCGCCGCCACGCGATCGACCGCGACGATGTATGACGCAATGCGATTGGCGACCTTGTACTTCGCCGCCGTCGCGATGACTTCGTTGAACGAGCGGACGATGATGGTTTCGAGACGCCGGTTCACGGTCTCTTCGTCCCAGAAATAGCCGCCGCGGTCCTGCACCCATTCGAAGTAGCTCACCGTGACGCCGCCCGCGTTCGCGAGAATGTCGGGGATCACAAAAACGCCCTTGTCTTCGAGAATCTTGTCGGCCGCCACGCTGGTGGGGCCGTTCGCGCCTTCGCAAATGATCTTGGCTTTGATGTGGCGGGCGTTCTTGCTGGTGATGACGTTTTCGGTGGCCGCGGGAACCAGGACGTCGCAATCGACCGTGAGCAGCTGATCGTGTGGGATCGTGCCGGCTTTTGGGTAGCCGGTGAGCTGCCGATGGTCCTTCGCCCAATTGAGCAGGTCCTGCACGTCCAGGCCCTTGGGATTGTGGAGCGCCGTCGACTTGTCCGAGACCGCCACGATGATCGCGCCTTCCTTCGCCATCAAATCGGCCGAGACCGATCCCACATTGCCGAAGCCCTGCACCGCGATCCGGGCGCCTTTCAGGCTCATGCCGAGCTTCGCGAGCGCCTCGCGCGTGACGATCATGCACCCGCGGCCCGTCGCCTCGCGCCGGCCCAGCGATCCCCCCATCTCGACCGGCTTACCGGTCACCACGGCCGTGACCGTATGGCGCTTGTGCATGGAGTAGGTGTCCATGATCCACGCCATGACGCGCTCATTCGTGTTTACATCGGGTGCGGGCACGTCGGAGTCCGGCCCCAGGATTTCGATGATGCTCGAAGTGTAGCGGCGCGTCACCTTCTCCAGCTCACCCATCGACATCGTCGTCGGATCGCATACGACGCCGCCCTTGGCTCCGCCGAACGGGATGTTCACGAGCGCGCACTTCCACGTCATCCACGCGGCCAGCGCCTTCACCTCTTCAAGCGTGACGTTGAGATCGAAGCGAATTCCTCCCTTGGCGGGTCCGCGCGACGTGTTGTACAAGACGCGATACCCGGTGAAGACCTCGACCTCACCGCTGTCGCGCATGATGGGAATCGAAACGATGATCTGCTTTTCGGGGTGACGGAGGACCTTGTAGAGGCCGCGATCCAGATTGAGAATCTTCGCCGCGTGGTCGAAGCGCTCCATCATCGCCTCGAAGGGATTCTCCTCGGCGAGAAATGTCTGCTTGTCGGGTCGGATGATCGCAGGTTCGCTCATACCGCTCGCTTTAATACGCCTTCCAGGACGCGTTCCACCGCATCGCCATTCAACTCCCAATGCAGCGCCAGCTCCGCAACCAACGGCTCAGGTGCATCGGACGGCCAGCGATTCCGCAGCTTCACCGCATCCTTCTCGGTGACCACTACATAATCGGCGTCTTTTGCGGCCAGCGCGAGCCGGGCGACGTCCCCGGCGGGGTACGGGTGATGATCTTGATATGCCATGAGTTGCACCGTGGCCCCCGTAGCGCGGACCTGCGCTGCAAAGCTCGCCGGATCGGCAATTCCGGCCGCCACCACGACTCGTTTGCGGGCGAGCAGGCCGAGACCGACGCGCCCGCCCGTGCGCAGACCCCGCAGCCCCTCAACCGCCAGATGGACGCTCGCCACGACCGCGCCCGGCCACCGCGCCGCGATGCGTGCGGCGAGTCGATGGGACTCCGCAATCGCCGCGCGACGCCGCGTCACGATGATCACGTCCGCCCGGCCCAGCGCATTCCAATCCTCTCGCCAGGGCCCTGCCGGCAGCGGCCACGCCACCGCACGGGGGGGCGCGCTTTCCGTGCTCACGAGCGCCACGTTGACGTCCCGCGCTACGTCGAGACGTTGGTAGGCGTCGTCGAGCACCAGGACCTGCGCGCCGGCCTCGCGCGCGCTGGCGGCCCCCGCAACGCGATCCGGGTTGGCAACCACGATCGCCTCGGGCACGAGCCGCTTGTGCACCGCCTGCTCGTCCCCGCGATAGCCCCGCAGGAGGATTCCGGGCCTCGCGCCACGTCTGGCGAAGTAAGCGGCTGTCCACGAGGCGAACGGCGTCTTCCCCGCTCCCCCCACGGCCAGATTGCCCACGGCGACTGAGGGCAGCGGCAGCGGCCGGCGGCGCAACCAGCCCCGCCTGTACGCCTTCGCGCGGGCGCTCATCACCGTCCGATACAGCATGGCAAACGGCAGGAGCACGCCGCGGGTCGCCCGCGCGGGTGCCGTGCCGCTCCACCAGAGCCATTGCGCGAAACGATGTGCACTCATGTGCGTCCCGGCGCACCTTCGCTGTTGAGCTCATCGAGGCTCTGCTGCACCGCCGCGACTCCCTGACGGAGTCCCTCTTTGCCGGCCCCGATCTGAATGGGCGCTCCATACAGAACGTCGATCACGGCGAAGGGCTTTGGAACGCGCATGCGGTCCCACGAGCGGAGATACCACCTGGAGGACGCGTGCGCGCCCGCCGGGATGATGGGGACGCCCGCATGCTGCGCGGCGGCAATCGCACCGGGCTGCACGCGTTCCGCCGGCCCGCGCGGTCCGTCGGGTGTCATTGCGACGATCGCTCCGGCCTGCAACGCCCGCACGATGCCGAGCAATCCGACCTCGCCGCCGCGCTGTGTCGATCCTCGAACGGACCGATAGCCCCATCCTTCCGCGAGATCCACGAGATACCCGCCGTCCCGGTGGCGGCTGACCAACAAGACCAGCCCGTGATACTTGTACAAAGGCAGCAACGACAAGATGCGCGAATGCCACACGACGAATATGAACGGCGGCTCCAGCGGCCGTTTGCCGATTTCCCGATAGCGCCACGTTGCCGCAAGCGTCTTGATGAGGGCGGTCCCGATCGTCGTCGCCGCCGGCTCCGCCCAGCGGAGCTTCATCCGATCAGCCCGGCCGCGAGCTCGGCGACCCGATCCGCGGCACCAGGCGCGCCAAGGCGATCGCGCACGAGGCGCAGACCCTCGCGCTGTCGTCGAGTCGCGGGATGATCCGCGTCGAGTAGCGGCAGGACGCCGTCGGCCAGGCTGTCCGCAGTGGCGCGGCGTTGAAGAAGCTCGGGCGCGACCTCGTAACCGGCGACGAGATTCACCAATCCGACCCACGGCACCCGCATCACCCGCAGCGCGATGAATGAGGAGATCGGATGGACGCGGTAGGTAATCACCATCGGCACATCGGCGATCGCTGCTTCGAGCGTTGTGGTTCCCGACTTGCAAATGCCGGCATCCGCTGCGGCGAACACGAGGAGCGGATCACCCTGCTGCACGCGGATCTCGCCAGGATCGGGGTAGGCCGCATCACGTGTGCCGGCGAGCACGATCTGCACGTCGGGGCGCGCGGCTGCCACCTTGGCTGCGGCCTCCCGGAACATGGCCCAGTGGCGCTTCACCTCCAGGGTCCGGCTGCCCGGAAACAGTCCGAGCGTGACCCGGTTCGGATCAAGTCCCAGCGCGCGCCGCGCCTCGACGCGCGCCGGAGGAGGCGGCCGGTCCTTGAGGGGGTGTCCCACGAACGTCGCGGGCACGCCCCGCTCGCGAAAGAACGCTTCCTCGAACGGGAGGATGACGGCGAGCTGCTTGACGGGCGAGAGCTTGCGCACGCGGTTCGCACCCCACGCCCACATCTGCGGCGCGATGTAATAGAGCACCGGAATTCCGGCCGCCGCGGCGGCCGCGGCGGCCCGCAGGTGATAACCCGGATAGTCCACGAGGATGACGAGATCGTAGCGCTTCTCGTTGAACGCCTTCTTGACCCGGCCGAGCAGCCGGTAATGCGCGGGAATCTTGGCGACCGCTTCGACGAAGCCCACGACCGAAAACGCTTCCATGCGATCGAGCACCCGCACACCGGCGCGCTCCAGCAGCGGGCCACCCAGCGCCTCGAGCTCGAAGCCGGGCAGCCTGCGCCGCAGCGCGGTCGCGACGGCAGCGGCATGCGCGTCCGCCGATGGCTCGCCTGCCGATATGTAAATGCGGGAGTTCTTCCCGATGGTCACAGCCTCGCGGAAGCGAGGGGAGACGTTTCGATCGCATCCGCGACGCGATATGCCAGCGCCAGGGCCTGAAGTCCGGCTGCGCCGGTCACGACGACCTCACCCTCCCCCCGCACCGCGCGCAGAAAGCTCTCCAGCTCGAGCTTGAGTGGCTCCGCCTCCGGCGCCTCGAGCTTCACGTGCTCGACGATTTCCTCGATCTTCGTGGCGCCGAGGCCCTGCCAACCCGCCTTGAGCCGGTAAAAGTGGCCGTTGC